>CEUI01007654.1_pt1 | contig 10990 bp, 11 predicted proteins | sample 531411 | NCBI WGS metagenome assembly CEUI01 (sample SAMEA2622841, study PRJEB7988) | marine metagenome | isolation source: saline water (ENVO:00002010), including
TATTTTCCTTTTTTATCAATAGAGGTTTCAATAATGAACTCGTTATTACCTTCAGCAATCAACTCCTCAAGTCTGGCTTTCGCTGCCAAGCCTCTCGCTTTCTCTTCTTTGTCTCTTGTGCGGCATTCTGGAGTATCTATGCCGTACAAACGAATACGCTCCTTCTTGAACGTGCTGAAGCCACAATCAATCATAGCATCAACTGTATCACCATCTACAACTCTTATCAGCTTCGCTTTATATTGATACATCTGAATCTTTACCTAGTTTTGCGGCGAGTTCCTCAAGAGATATTACGATATCATTTATGAGATACTCTGTTTCAAACCTTTCATCCTCATCCAGATGTCGTAAGTCAATAGCTAGTAGTTCCTCTATCATCTCATATATTTTATCTTTTTCCATGACTTTTGACAAAAGAATTTACACAAAAAAAAGGCGGCCGAAGCCGCCTTATAGTCTTTGCTTACTATTAGTCTTTGAGAAGGATTAGTCTTTGCCTTTGCCTATCATTGCATACTCCTATTAACTAGGGAGACTAAAAGAACCCTGTCATATTAGGAGAAAATCACTTATTTCGGTAACGTACACTCGCTTTTTTTTACACTTCTCGCACGGGCCTTTGCGCCAAGTACCGCACCTTATAGTTGTCTTAGGCTCGCGTCCTTCTTTTTTAGCGGCGCGAGTTTCCCTGCGCTGTGCCTTGACTCCACACTCGTAACAAATCATTCTAGTTCTTTAACTACTAGGTTTGTAGGGTGCTTGAACCCGCCCTGACTATCTACTTGCTGGTCTACGCTATCTGGAAAATGGAACAAGTGAGTCTCGCCCAAGCTGCTTAAAACTTTATGAGTAGCTCTTTCGTTCTCCCTCCACGGGTGGATAGTCTCTCCATCGCCGCCTTTATATTTTCTGACAGGAACGAAGGTAGTATCAATGGAGACACGATGACTAGCACCAGCGTCCCTATGCGAAGCGTGTAAGGTCGAGAAGTCTGCGAGAATCAAATGCTGCTTCTTCGGTACGAAGTCCAACTTCTCGTATCTAGAAGCTATCTCTGCCCCGTCCGCATAACTGGGCAGTGGGCCAAGCCACGAATCCTCAAAGTTATCTGGCGGGTCATAGTATGTAACCCGATTGTGGTCTGTATCGCCAAAGATAGGAATCATCACAGTAACGCTATCAGCAGATTCACCAGCCCAACTATCCGAGTGAATATGCTCGGTCGGGTGATGTCGCTTCATGTTTTCCTCATTTATTTCGTTATGCTTGATTCGCAAATTAAGAGGAATATGCCAACTGGTAATCCAGTCTCCGATGCCAGCACTATTGATAATTCTAGCAATCGCATTGACGAGAAGATTGTATTCCAGAACGGTATGTCTTTTAGGGACAATTAAGCCGTTTGGCGTGATATTTTTGATACTATCCTTGTTTTGCGCGAAAGTTTCCAATAGCTCATTCTCATCAGTGATAAATGAACTATTTGGCAAACACTTGTTCATATACAGATTTGCGGAGTTCTGTAAGTATCTCCAGTCCTCATCACTAATCTTTGAGGAGCAGATAAGCGATGAAGGTCTGGTGAATGATTTTGTCCGGCCTACTATTTGGTCAGATATCTCGTCAAAGATACCAATGCGATTTTTTAAGTCCTGTGTCATACTGCTTTAGCTTTTTTCTGGATTCTGTCAATTATCTCGAAAGCGGTAAGACGTGGAATGTCTTTTACGCTGCCCCACTTCTTCGCGTCCGAGTTATTCTCCTCGATAAGCTTACTTCTCACCTGCTCGAAGGTTATATTATTCTCTTTAAGAATAGTCAACAAAAATGAATCTGGGGACATAGTCACTGAAGATTGGGAGGAGGTCAAGGCAGCGGCCGAAACTTTAGATGTAGTGGCCTGCTTGCCTTTGTTAGGAGCGATCTCTTCCTTGGCCACAATGTTAATCTTTAAGAAGTTGCGAACAGCACGACAGAAAGCTCTATTTTCTGCGATTGCTGCTAGATAAATCTGACCGAAGCCTTCAGTATTATTTAGCCCTGCATCCGCAGCACCTTCAAAGTAAACATCTTCTCCTTCAGTTTCGTAGTTACCTGCCCAAGTAATGCCGCATTTCATACAAACATACTCTGGAGAAGCGGTGACGATGTCATACTTTACGGACTTAATCCCTCTCATCTGGGCGACATCTTTCAAGCCTGCTAAAAGAATAATTAAATCTTTATCTTTTAACTTAGTAACATCTGTTTCTGAGGTATTGTCTCGGTTAGGTACAATATGCTCGTTTTTAACCATCTTCCTCCAGTCAATTAAGCCATCGCTTTGATAACTGTACTTAATACCTTCGAGTAGTCCGTGCTCGTTCCTCTTTACTGTCTTCGGCGGTGTGTTTTTTGCCATACGTCGTTAAGTATGCAGGACTTCTGCTTAAAAGTCAACTACTTTCTTTCGACAAAATAAAAATGTTCTTTATCCTCCCAAAAATCCCTGTGATCAACTGCTTGTAGGAATGGATGGTCTAGCGAAGAAACGGGCTGGTTGTAGGAAATATGTAATTTATGGGCAAAAGCTTTGCCATCGTGTATTAAAAACTTATTAGATTTAAAAAATAACTTTTTCTTATTTATATTTTTTATTTCTTCTATATCTTCTAATTTTATCTCGGGGATAATATTTATAGGTTTATCAATATCTAAATAATTAATTTTATACTGGTCTACCTTCTCTTTTGGTTGTCTGCTAATTAGGCCTATGTTGATACCGTTCTGGATACAAAAAGTAACAAATGAAGGATCGTTGTCGTCCTCTAAATAATAAACAACCTCAACTATCTTATTTTTATATTTTAAAATAATGTCAGCTGGAATAGGTTTGTTAGTGACGATGGAGCAAGGACAGAGCTCGAATTGTTTTATTAAATTATCTAAATTATAATTATAATCTAAATGTACAATGAGACTTTCTATTCCTAATGAGGCTATATCTGCTATTGGATGCGAAAGCGAAGATTCTATCCTTCTGTGCTTGTAAAGCACTCCAACCTTTAACGTAGAGAAAGCGAAAGAGTAAGGCTTTCCAAGCGAACGTAAAATATTTTCTGCGACTTTTTCTGGCCCTATTAAATTTATAGTTTTAGGAAATTCATTAGGGTTAAATGAGGGCTTATTTTTATTTCCCTTTAAAACAGTTACATCGTCTTCTTCACTCCAGTATGGCTTAAACTGCTCATAGAACGAGTTGGAGAATAAAGTAACTATCTTCTTACCGTAATTAGAAGCAAGCTGTAGGGAGAAGTTATTCCCAGAGACATGAAGAGACGAATTTTTTACTACGTAAGCTTTCTGGTTAATGTCTGTCTGGCCGACAGCTATATAGCAGCCGGGTAATTGTTCGTCTTCTTTATCTCCTAGCTGCACTATAGTAACCCCTAGTTCTTTTAAGTGGGGTACTAGATAGTCTACTACCATATGCCAGTGATCGTATTTGCTGGCACCATCATCTGTAGATACGTCTAGAGTTATGTATTTTCCCTGTACAGCCATAGGGAAAAATTTTTCATAGATAGAGGGTTTGTCTATCTTTAGGTTATCTTGTAGAGCGTAAGATTCTAGAATGTGCATAGGTAGTCCTTATCTATAATATCTTTCATATTATGGATATAGTTAGAATGTCTTTGAGTTGTTAAGTAGGGAGCAAAGACCATTTCAAAATGTTCTTTAGACTCACCAACTCCCTCTAAAGATAAAATATTGTCAAAAGATTCAGAATAAGGTATTACTTTGTGAACGTACTCATTACCCCACAACAGAGGGAAGTTTTCTACCCTAGTAGAAACATAAAGATTATGATCTGGATACTTTTGATTTAGAGATTTGAACAAAGAAGTAATTAAGAAAACATCTTTCTTAGAATCAGGCATTACATACAATATTCTTTTACCTTCATCGTTATCTTCTAACAAGTCCTCTATCTTTACAGGGAAGTTTTCATCGTTGTGATCTTTTGCTACCTTCCTAAAATAATCTTCTATATTCTTTCTGGGGGTTTTGTTGCTAATCTGCTGCATCCAATACTTGTATCCATCGTCATGAATTGTGATTTCTCTATTTAGTATCTTCTTGTATAAAGTTAGCACCCACTCAGAATCGTCAGGGATATTTTCTACAAAAGCATCTGGGTAATTTCTTACCTCTTCTTTCTTTTCTTCTTCGAAATTATAATCTGTCGGCTCGCAGTTATCTATAAAGTCCTCAAATATTTTGCCTATAGCCTCAACAGAGAATCCTTTAATTACCCACTCTCTAGCCATCTTACCCATAGCACTAAGCTCTTCCTTAGGCATATAATATACTTTTAATAGATTATTATATATAGACTCTGGGCAAGTAGAAGCTTTAATAAATTCTGTTTGATGCTCTATATACTTACTCCACTCTAAAGGTATAGACCCTGAGCCTTCCTCGCATTGTTCTTCGCCGCAGCTATAATCGGTTACAAGCGTAACTAACTCAGTAAGCTTCGCTTCTTGAATTGGAATTTCCTGACCGCCACTTGTAAATGGGTGACAGTAGACATCCATTAAATTATAAATTTCATTCAACTGAACTTCACTAACGCCAGCAGATACGTTAGTAGTGTTCATACTTTTTTCTTTGCCGCAAAGATCGCAAGTCTGCTCCTGTCCGACGAAAGGCTTTACTTTATAGCCGTAACAAGAGTTACAGTAGTAAGTAGTAAGAATATCGTCTTTAGAAATTTTATGCTCATCTGCGAGTTTATGGATATTCCAACCCTCCGCCCAGTGTGTATGAAGCAAAAGTTTCGAATTTGGTACCTCAGCTTGGAACTTTTTAAATCCTTCTAAAAGATTCGGTACAGACTTGCGTAATTGGTTTCTAAAAACGAAACCCACAATGTATGTGTCGTCAGAAATACCATTATTTGCGCGAAGCTGTTTCCTTTCCTCGTCTTTTAATCTATAAAAATTTTTAGTTTCTAGACAACCATGAACAGTTTTTACATGAGTATGGCCTTTTTCATGCAATGCTTTCGTCGCAAAATTGCTCCATATCCAATAATTTTTAATTTTCGAAGCATTATCTATCGCAGAGGGTAAGATCGGAAGAGAGTCAAGTGTCGTCCAAATTATCGAATTAATCTTGTCAAACCAAGGTTTGCCTACTGCGAAGTCAACGCCCCAAATATCTTGAACTGCTATATAGACGTCAGGTTTCTCCTGCTTCACCACCTCGTCTATTAGATGCGCCCCATAACTCGCCATCCTAGCTTGGCCGGGATCTTTATTAAGTTGAGCTAGTTGATTTTGGTCGTCAGGTAAAGTACCGATCGACTTCCAAGGAGTTCTTTGTAAAGTTGGTGAGGATTTAGCATTGCCACAACAATAACTGACTATTTCGTACTTCCCTGTCTTATGCAGATAAGATAGCAGAGCTTTAGTGTTTCTACCGAAACCAGTTTTAGCTAAAGCAGAGTCAGATTGATATAGTATTTTTTTCTTCACTAATTGTTTTTGGCCGCTAGGCTTTTAGCAATAGCTTCGTTATTTTCCTTAATTACAGCAGAAGAATAAATACTTAGGGAAGTAAGTAAGAACTGTTTTAGGAATTTTGACTCACCGAAAGTGAAGCTAATTGAGTAGCTTTTCTTTTCTCCATCCTTGGGCATCTTGGTCAAAGTGAAAGCAAACCCTTCCTTCTTATCGTCCTTCATTTTAGGCTTAAAAGAAAAAGACGTGTTCTCCTTTGGGGTCTTGTGAAAACTAGAGAATTCTCTACCGCTCTCAATACAATCAATAAAAGAGCCGATCTCAGTAGGAGTAAACTTGCAAGCAGAGCGAGTCTTAGTGTCGAACTTGCCCTTTGAATTTTCAGAATCCCAGCTTAACTGCTTGAGTAACTGAACGTAAAAAGACTTGTCGCTAGTATTATAGGAGAAGCTGCAACAACAACCAGAATTCCATTGGTTTGGCTTATAAAAATGAATCATAAACTACGTTTTATTATAATAAAAAACGCAGTTAATTCAAATTTTTCTCATCATTTCTAAGCTGTCCGAGCTTCATATATATTTTAGAGTCTTGGACAGTTACAAAGTCAGCAAATACTCCATCGCCAGACTTCATCCCCTTGACAATTACTATATTCTTTTTCGCTGGAAGTGAGCCACGATTGTCGGATATGCAGTCAGAGATTGCGTCTCGTCTCTTATTTTTAAATAATAAGACATCCATGGTATCGGTCTCATCGCCTATTTCAAACTTAACATACTCGTTACCACTCTTGGATACTTTTACCCCTGTGCAGTCTTTGATTGTACCTACGAAGTAAACTCTCGTTTTCGGTCTAGCGGCTCTGACTTCAGAAACCAATCTTAAATCTGTATTTCTATCAATAAATATATCTCTAAGAAAAACTCCGTGGGTATATCCCAGCAGCTCATTTTCATAATACCAGTTGGCGAAAGACTCATTTTTATGATTTATGTCATAGATGGTCTTATAAGGCATAAATTTACCTCTAAGAGTTTCGATTCTAGAGTCTTTAATATATCTCTTGCCTTCATCATCGACCTTCACTTTCATTTGGTTCAAGACGTTAACTAGATCGTCATTACCCATGTCGGCAAACTTAAGAGCGATAATCCTCTCTCTGGGAGTTAATATTTTCCAAAGCTGACATTCGAGTACGAGCTTGCTTCGGCTATATTTGTCTCCCATATCCAAAGCCCCTGCTTGAATAAGCGCAGATAGAACACCTAAATTTATACCTGCTTCCGTGGAGGCTTGAAAAACTTGGAACTTGTTAGAAGCGCAGCTCTTAAAATGGCTGAGTTTAGTTAACGACGAGTTTGAAATGCCCTTTATCGACGACAAACCAAACCTAATGTTATCTCCTTCGATAGAGAAATCATCTTTTGACTTTAGAATATCCGGACGCAAAAGCTCTATATTGAAATGAACTAGCTCTTTCTGGATTTTAGATATTTCTGCTATTGGGTCTGGCTCAAACTTGCTCATCTGTAATAAAGCAAGAAAGAACTCTTTCGGATAATTAAATTTAAGATAGACTGTGGATGCGGCTAAGGCTGCGTAAGCTATCGAATGAGATTTATTAAAAGAATAATTAGCTGAGTCTTCTAAAATTTGCCAGAGGACGTTACCAACTTCTTTATCTAGATTGTTCTCCTTTATCTTGTCCTTAATCTTCTTCTTCCACTTCTTAACTTCGTTTACCTTCTTCTTGCCAACGATACGTCGTAGCAGCTCTGCTTCGTCAAGCGTAAACCCGACTTTGTGAGCCATTTTCATCATCTGCTCTTGGTAGAGACAAACACCTCCGGTAGTTCCTAAGATGTCGTCAAAGAATGGATGTATGACGTCGTAGCTATCATTATTAGTATAATTAGCATACTGATCAGTGAACTGCATGGCTCCCGGCCTAGCCAAAGCTAATACCGCGCTAAGTTCTTCTAGACTCTTTGGTTTTACTTTTTTGCAGACTTCGTAGTTTGCTCTAGCTTCAACTTGGAAAATGCCCTGTGGTTGTTTTAGGTCGTAAAGGTTTTGGTAAATGCTTTCGTGGTCTAGGTCTATATCTTCTACATTTATACCTATGAACTTACAAGCTTGGTCTACGACTGAAACAGTTCTCAAGCCAAGAACGTCAAGTTTAACGTTGAACATTTGAGACCAATCCATGTTATAAGAAGATATCTTTTCCTTATCAGAATCAAGCTCTATCGGGCAACTTTTAGTTATTTGGTCGTAGGATAACAGGATAGCAGAAGGGTGAACGCCCTTGTTTTTTACTAAACCTTTTATCTTCTGTGCTGTTTTATAAGTCCTTGGATTAGAATCACACCAGTCCCTAAAATCGTTTACTTCTTCGTAGGCCTCAGATATATCTTTTACCTGCCCAAAAACTTTCGGTATCATAGCAGAAACATGATTCATTTCTGTCTCTGATTTATCCTCGACAGTTTTGCCGCACTCCTTCATTACCAGCTTACCGCTGAGAGTGTTTAGAGTCCTTATTTTAGAAGTCTTACCTTGGAATTCTTCTTCTAGATATTTGAGAACGTCTTTACGTCTATAATAACATACGTCCATATCTATGTCGCACATCAGAGAGCCGTCTAGATAGGTAACTCCGTCAACAACTTTTTTCTTAGCACGAATCTTTGAAACAAATCTCTCGAAAAATAGATCGTATTTGACCGAGTCTATTTTAGTAACTCCCAGCAAGTACAAAACGAAACTACCAGCGGCCGAGCCACGCCCCAAACCTACTGGAATATCTGAGACATTACAAAAATGTATTACTTTCCAAACTAAGAGTATATAATCTACGAACCCTAAATCTTTTAATATCTCTAATTCGTAGTATATCCTGTCTACATACTTCTTATGTTTTTCGGTTCCTCGCTTTATATCTAGCTTTTTAAAGCCTTTCTGGCAGAGGGCAATAAGGAAATCGTAGGTGTTTTTTACCTTCTCTGGATTATCTATTAGTTCTAGATAATCCTCTTGGATTTGAAAGTTGGGCAATCTAACCCCATGGATATCCAAGCCAAGATTTTTAAAGCTATCAAAGCTACTTTTTCTTTTTTCTGGGCCTGCCTCGCTTTTTCTTTGCTGGTTTGGGCGGCTCTGACTTTTGTTCTCCTTTACTATCTCCATCTTCTTTTAATATGTCCTCTAATCTATCTCTTAAAACCTTTAAAGTCTCTTTACTTTCTTTCTCGAACCGGTAGAAAAAATCTAGCTTGTCCTGCTTGTCACCTTTTCTGAGAATTATTATAGCGTAATCTACGTCAGCTTCTTCTGAAAGCTTGTCAATTAAATCGTATGCAAAGTCCATGCTGGGCATACATTTATTATATGCTTAAATTTTGCTCATTTCTAATTTTAATTTTCTCCAAACTTTTAAATTTAGTTCTAAATCGTTTATTGCGTCATGCAGGGTCGCATAGTTATGTTCAATATTATAGTATTTGCCCAGCTCAGAAAGAGATGCTCTTACGCCTTTTACCCTGTGGCTTAATAGTCTATACTGATACTCAAAAAAGTTTTCTTCCTGTTTTTTGAAGTAATGCTCTGACCTAATCCCTCTACCAACTGACAGGGTATCTATGCACTTTTTAAACAAGTGATTGTAAGGTTTGCCGTGCATCTTGCACCAATCTCTAATGAGGTACATATCGAATCCCAATATGTTGTGCCCTACTATATAATCACATTTGTCTAGCCATTCATAAACGGTAGGAAATATTTCCGACTCATCTCTGGCTAGCTTATTAAACTTCTTTTTATCAAACCGAGTAATTCTAGCCGCCTCTTCAGAGATGCTTAGGTCGCAATCCCATTTGACCATCTCGTCGAACTTATCAACGATTCTGTCCTTGTTGACGACTTTAATCATGCCAACCTGCCAAGGCCGGTTATTATAGAAGTTTAAGTTTACATTGAAAGTCTCCAAGTCCATGAAAACTAACTCCTGTTTAAAATCGTTCTTGAAAAAGTTATTATCCATTTAATTGACTCACTGGTAGGTTATAGCAATCAGCTTTGAAGTAAAAGCTTTTAGTGCGAGGTGACTCTGGGTCGTAATCGCCTTCTTTGTAAAACTTGGCTTTCTGATAAAATGTAGCTTTATCTATTTTACCAAGATACCAAGCGTAGCTCAAGTCCTTCATTACGCTAACGAAAACATACTCGTCGCAATCTTGGTTAGGGTTAAAATCTGCCACCGTGCAGTTATAGTTTAGACGAGGAGGAACAGTTCTCTCTTTAGTTTTTACATCAACAGTAAAATGGCCAGAGCAAGGGTTATGATATACTAAGTCGTAATCGTAGGTGTCCTTTATTTCTCCGCCTAGAACGTGTTTGGCAACTTCTTCGCCAATGTAGGCTACTAATGCGCCTTCACCTTTTCTAATAGAGTTATTAAGAAGGGGTAGCTTGTCTGCCCTTACTTGCGCCCTGTCGATTACTTGTTGTGATAGTTTAAACGGTCTCATACCAACTCTCAAAACTAAATTCGTTTGAACACATATGATCGAAGTTAGGTTTGGCTAAAGTTCTTTTTGCTCTGCCGGGGGCGGAGTCAGAGATACATCTGAAAGTAAGATAGGCTGGGAAGTCCTTCTTGTTCTTATAGTAAATACTCTTTACCTCTTTAGTTTCGTACTTATCTTTACAGTAGGATAAAACGTGCTCCCTCAAACAATCGTCGAAAGGTAGGTCGTTACTTTCTAATAAAAAAACAGGATTTAATCTAGAAAAATCCGGTATGATATTGCTCATCCTAAATTTGTTTTTATGTATAAAGGAATCGTAAAACGGAACGGCATACAATAAATCCTTATCATCCCAAAACTTATCTAAAGATTTATAGTCAATCCTAGGTACATAATAAAAGCCTTCGGTAGAAGCGGTCGAAGATATGTCTAGAAGTCTCTCATAGCCAGCTTTATTCTTGCAGAACAATATACATTTAGATTCTAAATAGTCGCTGCTCTTATCTTTAAAGTTTATATCCTCGCAGATACTTAGGCGAAGGCCAAACCTCAACTGCATCTTAGCTTCTTTAGCGTTATGATAAGCCTCCATGAAGCCTGTCATGCTGTCGTCAACTAGATAAAAGCTATCTAGCTTAGCTTGTGAACATATGTCTATTATCGAGTCAGGCCCAGACTCATCAGACGAACCCAATGAGTTTAGAGTAAGTATTGATTTACCTATACTGTAGTGAGACTTGAATAGAGGAGTGGCCTCGTTCATAAGGCGAATTGTACTAGAGTTCTGCCCGCTTGTCAAGAAAAAATATCTAAGTATTCGTCGCTACCAGCGTGCCTTGGGCAACCTTCATATTTTTCTTTAACAATCTTCTGACCTTTTGCTTTAATTTGCTCCAATTCGACCTTTTTAAAGCTAGAAGCTACTTGATTGCCCTCTTTATCCTTGAG
>CEUI01032788.1_pt1 | contig 10982 bp, 9 predicted proteins | sample 531411 | NCBI WGS metagenome assembly CEUI01 (sample SAMEA2622841, study PRJEB7988) | marine metagenome | isolation source: saline water (ENVO:00002010), including
ACTGTTCATGTAATACAAATAATAGATGGTAAAGCCTCATTATGGGGTGAATTGATAAAAGGGTAGTTATGATAGATAAGATAAAAGGACTTTTAGCTGGACTTAATAGAAAAGAGAAGCAGCCAACAGTAGCTGATGAAGCAAAAGAGTTATTCCCTACAAGTGCTCATGCTAATGCAGCAAATGAGCTATATGGTATATTAGACCCTTCTCAAGGGCATGGGAATGATAGTGGGCAATATAGATGGGTTGGAGAAACCAACCATCCATGGGAATTACAGCCAAATGCTTTTCATGATATGGTTGAAACATCTGAAGATATGCCAAATAGTGTTAAAAATGCCTTATATCATAGCTATTATACCATGAATACTCCAGATGGAATGCCGCATGATGTATGGCAAAATTGGATTTCAAAACAAAAGAATATTGATATTTTAATAAGTGCGGCTAATCGCGATGATAGTCCATATTAATTAATAAGTAGTTAGGAGAAGAAAGATGACATATATAAATAATCAACCACAAGCAGGAGGGGTAATGGACCCTGGAGGTGGCGCTATAGGTGGCGGGGCTCCAGCACCAGACCCAGGCACTTATACTCCTACTGGTGGTCAGCCAGGTCAATGGGACTTTGGTGCTATTCCAGGATTAATGCAAGGTGGAATGAATGCACTAGGGCAAGTTGGCGGTGGCGGAATGAACATGCTTGGTAACATGGCTGGTAGCGGAATGAATATGCTTGGCAATATTGGCGGTGCTGCATCTACAGCGATGGGTGGAATAAGCAATATGATGGGCGGACTCCCTGGTATGATGGGTGGTATTCCTGGTATGATGGGTGGCATAGGCAATATGGCTGGCATGGGACTCAAAGGTATGGCTGGAATGGGTGGTTTAGGGATGAAAGCTCTAGGCGCTTTAGGCCCAATGGGTCTAGCAGCAGGAGGTTTGTTAGGTGGAATGATGAAGCAAAAAACCTGGAATCCTGCTGATGTAATTCACGGCGGAATGCAACATTATGGTAATAAAATGGCTCAATCTAAAAATCCATTTGTACGTGGTTTAGGTAAGGGTGTAGGGAATTTTGGTAAGCTAGCTAGTAATATAGTTGGTTCTAAAGGTGTTGCTGGAAAAATGTGGGATAGCTCAATAGGTGCTTTAGGAAAAGGTCTTGGTAAGATATTCTCAGATGAAAAGCTTAAAGAGAATGTAACTTATATTGGTAAATCGCCAATGGGAGTTAATGTTTATGAGTTTGATTACAAAGATAAATCTTATGGTAGCGGACGTTATCGTGGCGTAATGGCACATGAAGTCCCTTGGGCAGCAGAAAGGGCTAATAACGGCTATTTAAGAGTTGATTACTCTCAAGTAGATGTAGACTTCACAACAGCTAACAGATAGGGTCATTATGATTGCAGGAAATGGCCCTTTATGGGATTGGATAAAGCGTAAAACTAAAAATAGAGATTCCGTAGCAACGGCTCAACGATTTTGGCCTACAGAGAAATCAGTAGGTGCAATGTTTAGAACGATGCCTATGTGGAGTGATATTAGAAAGAAGAAGTTTAATGCGATGATTCAAGCATTGAATCTCGGAGAAGATAAGTAGCTTTGAATCCTATAGAGGTGATAGAAAAATTTGGGATACCAGTAGCTGTCGCAATGGCTTTTGGATTTTTTATTTGGAAACAAAATCAGTACATTCAAAATGATTTAACTAAAGATATACATCAAAAGTTTAATCGATTAGAAGGTATTATAGTTAAACTGATAGACCAACAGAAGAAAATGCAGATAGAACAACGTGGTATAGTTAAATCATATCAAACGTTGATTGAGATAATAACACGTTTATTTAAATGGGATAAGAATGCCTAAACAAGTATTAAAAATAGATAGGTTTGAAGGTGGAATTAATAATAATTCTGACCCACGAGATATTGTCGATAATGAATTAGCTGCTTGTGAAGACGCAATGGTTGATGAAGTTGGCAGAATTACACTCATGGGTTCATTTATTAATCATGAAGCTAATCCTGATGGTCCGGCTATACAAGATGAATATAGTACGACATGTACAATTCTTTCTAGTGGAGAGTCTAATAAAGGAACGGGGTTAATATCATATTCTCTAGACTATCAAATGTATGATTATTCTGATGGAGATATATATATCAATGATGCCGATAAGACTCTTGAAGTAGCAACGAATTATATATCATTATATGATACGACAGGCGGAGCTCATGTTGGAACATTTCAAAAAGAGGCTTTTGGTTCTAATAAATGTTGGAATACGTCTACTACAGCTGCTAATTTGATTGATTTAGGTGGAGCTGGAGCATATCTTTCAATGTATTTTGTTAAAGGAGGATTGCGTGTTTGTGATGCGCTTAATGGTGCAGACAATGTTCCAAAATGGCGGGGATTAATTAAGCCTAAAACATACGGATTATTTGTAGATACATGGACATCTGAGACAGGAATACTCTCTATTACTGCTGACCCTTCTATGACAGCCAAAGTAAATGTTCCTCTTGTTTATACTACAGATGCTGCAATTGTACCTTGCTTCCCAGAGGATGGTTATGAAGGTGACTATTTAGGTGAAGAAAGAGTATGTATAAATGCTATTATGGCTAATTGTAAAGATACTACTTCAGCTCATGATGCTCATGGTTTTGCATTTGCTGATGAAACATGTGAAAATGGTTCTGCTGTTGATTCAGCTGCAGGTACTACAAATATGTTTTGGGGATTTGGAATAGAATTTGATGAAGGAGTGGATGATTCAGGCTCTTGGATGCCTGATTCTGGAACAAGATACAAATTTCATGTTACCACTGTTTATGATGATGGGACACAAGAAAGTCTTCCTCAATTAATGCAAATGTATCCTACAGAATCTCTTCACGCAACTGGAAATACTGCGCTTGCAGCTGATACACCTAAACTTGAAATGAAATTTTCAGATGGAACAGCTACGCATAATACTACAGGAGATATGGTTTCAGTGAGCTTTAAACCATATATTAAATGTAATGGGGCTCATCACGGGGCTGTAGAGCATAGTGTAACACACGCAACGGACCCTGATGATTTTCCCAATAACCATAATTTTAATTTTGGTTCTGCTACTGCTGCAACAAGAACAAATACAGGAAATAAGCGTATTTCAGGAGTGCGAGTATATTGGTCATCTAATGAAGATGGGCATTCACAATTATGGAGATTAATGGATTGCGATATGAGTAAAGGTGTTAAGGTATATGGAGCGCAATCAACTACTGGTGCAAGTAGTGGTTATTCAGATTGGAGAGCAGGTACAAGACACCAATCTAGTCCAGGCGATAAAGGTTATTTTTATATGACTAGCCCTAGTAAACATAATGATGATACTAATGTAGTTAAACACCCTCCTAAATATTTAAGTTATTTTACCGCTAATGGGCATTCTCATACAGATGAAATAACTTTAGAATCCTATAAGACTGGTGTAATTGTAGGTCAACGAGCTTACGTAGGAAATGTAAAACAAAAAATGGTTGTAGGTGATTTAAAAGTAGGTCAAGTTGTACACTATGGAGATAGATTAATGAAATCTCCTGTAGGACAATATGATAAATTCCCATCTAGCCAATATATAGACGTGGTTACAGAGGATGGAGAGGCAATTAATCATTTAGCTACTTTTGCCGATAGGCTATTGCAATTTAAAGATAAAACGTTGTATATTATCAATGTATCTAAAGGACAAGAATACTTAGAGACACAACATCGAGGATTAGGTGTTAAAAACGGATGTCAAGTAGCCACTACAGATATAGGTGTAGGATGGGCGAATAAAAATGGAGTTTATTTTTATAATGGAGGAAAAGTAGTTAACTTATTTGAAAAAAACGGACAAGAAGTTATTAGTAAGGCTTCATGGGATGCATTTACAAATTCAGGAACGCATACTCCAGTAGTAGGATATATCCCTAATAAGAAGCAACTATTAATTCAACAACATTTTGATGGCGACAGTGGAACTCATTCAGGTGAAGGATATATTTATATATATGACTTTACAACACGTAGTTTTGTAAAAGGTATGGCAGGTAAGGCTTTTGGCACAAATGCTGGAAGTGTTACTTCATTAAGCAATATGATTAATGATTATGATAATAATTTAATACAAGCTCAATATGGAGCTGATGATACGATACAGCAATGGTCTAATGCTGCAGTAGATTCAGCAAATGTTAATATCCTTACAAAAGATTATGATTTTGGTGCTCCAGGAGTACGTAAGAAAATTTATAAAGTATATATCTCTTATAGAGGTGATGCGACTCACGTACAAGTACAATATGGTATAAATGGTGCAGCTCCTAGTAGTAATTTTTATAAAATTACAAGTGGCACAGATGGTTCAAGCACGAAAGCTAACGCTGCTGCTAAGTGTATCCCATTTGATGCTGCTACTAATGACTGGCTAGCAGCGGAATTAATTCCTGGAAGTTCAGTTAATAATATCTATAGTTTTCAACTTAAGATTAGTGGTGATGGAACTAATGCTATAGATTCTACTTTTGAAATTAATGATATAAGTATTGTATACAGAATAAAGGCGGTTAAATAATGTTTGAATCTTCGGGAAATGATATAAATCAAGCTTTAATGGATGGTTTAACTGGAACCACAGAGCAAATGAAAAGAGAAATACGTAACTTACATCATTTAAAACAAGATAGATTAATTCTTGGAGAAGGAAATCCTTTAGATGATGAAGGAGAAGAAGCGGAGATGCAATTACGTGTTACAGATGAAGGTGTTAGACTTTTAATAAAAGCTGGTGGACAATGGTTCAAATTTAAACCAGTAGAAGAGGAATAATATGGGATTAGATTTTGGTGGAATGTTGATGAAACGTGATGCTGACGCAGATGCGAAGGCTAGGCAAGATGCGGCTCAAAAAGAAACATCTAAGCGTGGTATATTTGGTAGTATAGGTGGATTACTTGGTACATTTTTACCAGTATTATTGGCTCCTGTAACTGGAGGATTATCATTAGCTGCTGGAGCTATAGCTTCAGGTGTAGGCGCAGCTGCAGGTCAAGCGATAGGAAGGAATTTAGCTGATAAATCTATCCCAGATATTAAAACAAAATTTGGACAATCAGATACTCAGGATATGTATGAATCATTGCAAAGGCAAGACGATGGAGCTATTATCAAAGCTGGTATGTCAGCAGCTGTTCAAGGTTATTTTAATCCTATGACTAGTACTTTATCTGATACTGCTAAAATTGACCATTTTACTAAAGGGCTTGATGTTGGTAGTGATGCATATTTTGATGCTTTAAAAGATGTCGATTTTAGAAACCCTACAGATGCTATGCAATATATACAAGGAGGGATGTCTGACGCTGGAGATGATTTAGTTGAAGGTGGAATGGATAATTTTGTTGATTTCTTTAATGTAGACACCATGGCTCCTGCAGGGGATGTTAATATGATGCCAGATGACTTTGGAAATATAACTAGTAGAACAAGAGTTGAACCTGAGCCTTTTACAACAACTGATTTTACTCCAATTAGTAAAAGTGATGTACACAGTAATATTATCGATACACAAGGAGCTGGAGGAGATAGTCCTTTATTTGGGCCAGGATATACAGGGGCTCATGATGTTACTGGGGTATCTAACGATAATAAGATATTTACTCCACGAGACTTGTTTGTCAGTGATGACGCTTGGGATGACCACCTATATTCAAATCAACCAGATGACCCACAAACGGGATTATTAGGATTATATCAAACACCTGACCCTGACTTAACTACTTATGGAGGTATTAATTTTAATGTACAACCAGGACAGAAATACGACTAAGGAATATTATGAAAAATTTTATATATGATTATTTAGCAGCACAAGGAAGAAATGGAGATTCAGAGCTACGTAATGTAAATGGAGAATTGTCTCACGTAAATACAAGAGAAGCACGTGCTATTGATGACTATGGTGTGTTAGGAGAGTTATTGACTAAAGAAATAGGTGCAGGTACTAATAACCCTTCTACTGGATTAACGGAATATTATGAAGGGGATTATGGCGAAATGGATTGGGGAGAATATACAGACCTAGACCCTTCGCAATTTATTGGTATGAGTGAAGAAGAGCGGTTAAAGTTAGCTCAAAATCTAGGTTACTCTGGAACCACTCAAGAGGATATGGATAGATATCAAATTGGGGATTATGACCCAACAGCCGAAGATAGGGTTATGGAAGATGTAGCCTTAGGTATTAGTGATATTGGAGAAGGAGCTCAAGGAACGTTGCAAAAAGCAATGCAGGCAGAAGCAAACATGAAAGCATCGCAAGGTTTTGAGCAAACTGGGAATCCTCAAATAGATGCACAAAGACAAAATATTTTTAGTGGGATAACCAAAGCAATAGACCGAGGTTGGGATGGGGCTCAAAGAAGTATTCATGATATTAGGGAAAAAGCTATGCAACAGTTTGGAGAGCGAGTTATTGGCATGGAATCTGCAGTAGATGCTCCAACAGCTCCTAAAGAAAAAGGCTTTTTTACCAAAGCTTGGGATAGTACTATTGGTAAGTTAGGCAAAGGTATTGGCAAATTATTCTCAGACGAGAGATTAAAAGAGAATATACAATTTCAACACGTTGATAATATAGGTATGCCTGTATATACATATAATTATACATATGATAAAGGTAGCCCTCAAATAGGATATATGGCTCAGGATGTAGAGAAAATTTACCCTGAAGCAATTAGTAACAGTCAAGGATTTAAAAAAGTAGATTATAGCAAGATAATAGAACGTGCTAAATCAATAGGAAGAAGGTAGGGAGAAATTATGGGAAATATAGTTGTTCAACAAGACCCAATAGCAGAAGCATTAAGCAGTATACCTGATTTAATTTTAAAAGCAAGGCAATTAAAGAACCAAGAAAACCAAACAGCGTTCAATAATCAATTGCAATTAGATTCTTTAGAATTAAAGAAGTCTGACCATGAATATCAAAAATTCATGAGAGAACGTACAGATGGAACTCTAGCTGGTGGATTTGAAAATAATGACATTAGTGAATGGATGTATAATTTAACTTATGGTAAAGGTGGATTTAATACTTCTGAGGGATTAGCTTATGACGCTGGAGATAATCAGTATGATAAAATTCCTACATGGGATGAAGCTATGCGTATGTATAAAAGTAAAGTAATAGCATCGGGAAAAACATTTAATGCTACTTATGATACACCTTTACTTGAAAACTTTTATCAAAAAATGATTCAATCTAGATACTCTAAGCTTAGTGGTCAAATTCAAATGTTAGATAAGCAAGGCTATAGTAATGATGAAGTTGCTAAAATTATAGCAGACAACCCAACTTTAGCTCATAATGTTAGTTTAATGCAACAGATTGGGCCTCAAGCATCGCAAGCTCAAGACTTTTTTAATCCTTATAATCCTCATTTACCAAGTACAGGTTTAATAGGCGATGTTGGCCCTGCTGGTACAGCATTTGGGGCGACATTAGCATATACAGGTGGTCAAATGGTATATGATTGGGCTAATGCTACACCAGACGATGTAATACAATTGGCAAAACAAAATTATCATAACTATATGAAGGATAGTAGAAGTGCTGTTCAAGATGCTAAAAAATATTTACAAGAAATACAAAGTAAAGGTAGTTATAAAGGTAGAGCATCTGACATTAGAGCTGCTAAAGAATTAGTAAAAGAGGCTCAAGATAAATTAAAAGAAGTAGCTCAAAAAGGTAGGAATGAATTAAGAGGCCTTGATGGTAGGATAGGTGGTAGAGATACTAGATATCGTACATTTATGAAAGGTGAATGGGGAAAGAATTTAAAGAACTTAAAACATTTACAAGGGTTCGCTCCTATGTTATTGGGTAACGTTGCTGGATATGGAGCAGAAATGATTGGTGGAGAGAAAGCTGGAGCTGTAGTAAAAGGTGGTGTTGCTACTGGTGTTGGAGGCATGGGTCTTGGACAATTTGTAGCAAAAAGATTAGCCCAAAAAGCACCTGCAATGGCAGCAAAATGGGGATTAGCTGCTGCAGCAGATGGACCTGTACCGATTGGGGAAGTAATAGGTCTAGCACTGACCATTGGAACCTCTTACAGTACAATAAAAGATGCAATAGAAGAGTGGAATAAAGCAAATAGAGTTCAAAAGTAGGAGGATAAATGTCATTATATACGCCATATAATGTGGCAGAGCCAAAGCCTGAGGAGCAACAGGCTATTGCGAATAACCAACAACAATTCCAACCTATATGGGATGAGAAACAAACACGTGACCAAATAAATAATCAACGTAAGTACGCTCATCACTATACTGAAAACGATAATAAGCAAATTCAAGAACACGCTGCGTATTATGGACTACCTTTTTACGAAGGTGAGTTTAATCTTATAGATGCCTTAAAACAAGCTGGAGCTGGATTCTTTGAAGGCTTTACAACCTTTAATTTAATGGAACCTGCTGACAATGAGTACGAGCAGATATTTAGAAATCTAGGTCACTTAGCGGGATTTGCTCCTGGTATTATGGCTACTCCATTAGGTTTAGGAGCTAAAGGATTAAATGCATTAAAAGGAGTTCATGCTACTAAACGTAATGCATTACATAGTTTAGCTGAAACAGCTAGAGCTTTAAATGATAAATCAATTCCTATGGCTGGAGCCAAAATATTAACTAAACATGCAAAAAGTATTGTTAAGCCTATAATAGGAGAAGTTCAAAAGGGTAGAGTAGGCGCAGCTAGTACTGCATATGATTTTTTAACAGGCAATATGGCACGTCACGTTATGGAAGGAGCATTTCATCTAGGAGCGGCATCATCTATATCAGCTTGGCAAGGTGGTGTAGATGTAATGATGGATAGTTTTTTACATGGTGCAATGGCTGGTGGAGTGTTTAGAGGAATTGGTAATCTTAGCTTAGATAAACTTGGTATAACATCTGAAGGAGCTCAAAAGTTTACACGTGGTATGGCAGGTTCATTATTTATGGGATTACCTACTACTATGAGAGGAGCAACTACTCCAGAACAAGTTTATGAATACGTGATGGGTGCTTATTTTGGTAAAAGTGAAATGCCATGGACTCATGCTAAAGCTAATAAATGGTTTGGAAAATTTAGAGAACGTATGGAGACTGACCCTAAATTAAATGAATCTTATGATATTAAAATGCATCCAGAATGGGAATCTGTACAGCCTGAAGTAAAGCCAATATTAGAAAAAATGGCAGAAACAACATGGGGAAAACCTGAAGATAATTTATTGATAAATTCTCTTATAGGGAAGCTTAATCCAGAAAGATTAGAAGCTGAACTTAAAGAGCCTGTAGAGATTCCAGGCTATGAAATGGAGCAGTTTAATGAAAATACTGGTGTAGCAACATATAAACGTAAAAGAGGATTTTTAGATAAATTTAAAACACGCATGACATCTGGAGGAGCAGAGGGAGCTGATAGGTACTTTGCAGAAGTAATGAGTGAATTAGGAGCTCCTGTTTTCCATTACAGTTTTGAAAAACATTTACCAACTGCAGTTCGTTCAAAAGGAGAAGTTGTTAAATTAACAGAAAGCCAATTAGCCGAAGCTAATAAAGAGATGGAAAAAACTAGTGTTAATATTGATAGACCTACTGGAAACTTAACAGATTATGTAACAGATTTAATTAGACGTAATTGGCATGTAGTTAAACATGCTCAGTCCGTATATGCAACAGCTCCTATTATTAAAAAAGGCAGGAATGCTATGCGTGTTGTCGATGGTGGTACAGGCTGGGGTATAGATATGGCTATACGTCATAAGAAAAATGTATTTGTCTTTGACAGTAAGCAAGGCAGTAAAGAAACTAGTGATTCATGGCATCAATATAACTATAATACTGGTACATTTCAAAGATTACAAGGAGACCCTCCTAAGCCTCCAAAAAACTGGGCAGGTATAGGAACTCGGGAAATTAGTGATGTGGCCAAGAAAGCTATAAAATCGTGGTTACATAGCCATTATGAAGGCAAAGAGATAGCATTATCTAAATCAGAAATAGAAGAAGTAAAAAGAGCAAGGGCTCAAGGACGTACTATACTTAAACCTATTTTAGATAGAATTGATAAAGAAATTAAAGAAGTTGAAGAAGTAATACAATATGGAGAATCTGAATTAGCTGCTTTACGTGAAGGTGCTAGATTAGCAAATAAACCTGTTCCTAAAACAGAAGAGGCAAGACTTGAAAATGAAGTTGCAGAGATGTATAAAGAGCTTGAGCGTATAGAAAAAGAACGTGATGTTTATATTAACACTGAAAAAGAATATGTTTTAGATGAGGACAAAGGTACTATCATAGCTATTCATGATTTAGAAGGTTCTCCTCAAACATTAGATACAAGCCCTGGGATTGGAGTAGACCCAACAAAGACTACTATTGATTTTACTAGAAAATATCTTTCTAAAGCTTATGATAGTATTGGAGATAGAGCATTAAAAGGAGAGATGGAATTAAATATTGCAGCTCAAATTAATTTAGCAACATCTAAATTATTACCTGGAAAAGATGCTCCTAATAAGATTAATCGCTCTGAAGAATTAGCTGATTCAATTGAGAGTTGGGTAAAAAAACACGCTAAAATAGATTTATCTTTACCAACAAAAGCTCGTGGAGAATTAAGACAGTGGATGGCTCGTCAAATATGGGACCAACAAGTATATTACTTTGGAATGCGTAATGGCGGAAGAACTATATATGAATTATTAACTCCAAAAGAGATATTAGATGGAGATAAAGGAGCTTCTACAGGAAGTGGTCAATCAAAGAATGTTTTTGAACCAGTAAAATTATTACAAAGATTATACGAAGAAGCAGGTGGTAAGTCTGAGACATTTGCACTAGGTGTTGTTGACCATATATCATTTAAAGAT
>CEUI01011603.1_pt1 | contig 10973 bp, 16 predicted proteins | sample 531411 | NCBI WGS metagenome assembly CEUI01 (sample SAMEA2622841, study PRJEB7988) | marine metagenome | isolation source: saline water (ENVO:00002010), including
GGATTGAAAATCCTTCAATGACACAAATCAGGAAGTTTTATGACGAGAATCTCCATCCAGACAAAATTGATTTAAAAAATAAAGCAGTGTGGAAAAATATATTTCATGATGGTAAGTTTGCTGGGATCTTCCAGTTCACTCAGAAGGGTGCGCAAACTTTTTGTGTCAAAGCAAAGCCAGAGAATATTATTGACTTATCTGCCATTACTTCAATTTATCGTCCCGGACCACTGAGCGCAAAAGTTGATCGTAAGTATGTTGAGGCAAAGATGTTTCCTGAGGAAGTTGAGTATGCTCACCCTCTGATTGAGGAATATACTGCGGACACTTATGGGTTTCTTATCTTTCAAGAGCAGATTGCGATCCTTGCCCACAAGCTGGGTAAAGACTTATCGCTGGAGGAGGGTAACAAACTTCGTAAGCTCTTAACCAAGAAGGGCACGGGTAAAGTTGCCGAGCAAAAGCAAAAGATCTACAAGAAGTTTATTGTTGGCTGCGTGGAAAAGGGTTTCTCCAAACAAGAAGCAGAAAATCTTTGGCAGACATTTGAATACTTCAGTGGCTACGGATTCAATAAATCTCATGCTGTTTCTTATTGTCTGCTGTCTTTTCAGTGCGCGTGGTTATTGAACTATCACCCCGCCGAATGGTTAGCGGCATTTTTGGATCGTGAACCAGAAGCTCGTAAGGAGCAGGCCATTGGTATTGCTAAGAGCTTGGGGTATGAAATAGAATCAATTAATATTAATACCTCTGGTACTTCCTGGGGTGTCTCGGAGGATGGCCAGACACTGATTCAGCCACTAACATCTATCAAGGGTTTGGGTGATAAAGCTGTGGAGCAAATTATTGCGAATCGACCCTTCAAGGACATCGAAGAGTTTTTATTTAATGAAGCGATCGTTTATTCTAAATTAAATAAAAAAGCGATCGATGTTTTGGCGCGAAGTCAGGCACTGAATTGTTTAATAGACGAGAGGTTTTCTGGCCTGAAACATTTCTGGTCAGCGGTTGCTGTGGATCGGCCAAAGAGCAAGAAGAAGCTTCTGGAAAATATAGCGACATATGAACCAGAGGGTGATTTTTCCGAAGCAGATAAATTAAACTTCCTTGTGTCTTTAACTGGGTTGTTCCCTTACCACAAGGTAATGGTCCCCATGGTTATGAAGAAGATTGAAGATAGTATGATTCCTCCGATATCAGAGTACGATCCTGATCTTAAGGAGGCATGGTTCATCCCTAGAACTATAACCCGAAAGAAAACTAAAACAGGAAAAGATTATTGGATCCTCGATGTCACTGATTCTAGTAGTCAGATGGTTAAGATACGATGCTGGGCGGTGAAGAAGGACCGCGATGTAGTACATCTTAATCGCCCATATCAAGGAACACTGGACTATAATGATGCGTGGGGGTTCTCAACGCGATCAGTTTATCATAATTTTAAAATGTTAGCATAATTATAAGGAGGCTTTATGTTATTGGAGTACTATAAAATGAGAGGCGTATGCCCAACTCGTGCAAATCCTTCCGATGCGGGGTTGGATTTGTATTTTAATCCAGAAGACGGCAATGCTGTACTGCTTCAACCCGGCTATGGAGCGGTATTACAAACAGGATTAAAATTTGGAATTCCGCATGGTTATATGCTGGAGATTAAAAATAGATCTGGCGTTGCTGCCAAGAAGAGTTTAATTGTTGGTGCTTGCGTTGTCGACTCAGGGTATGAGGGGGAGGTCTTTGTTAACCTTCATAATATTGGTGTTCTCCGGCGAAAGATAGAACCGGGAATGAAGATAGCTCAAGCAGTTTTGGTTCCAATTGTACATTTTAGGGCGGTAGAAACAAAGGAAGAAGGCAATCTTTACAACGAGTACCCCATTACAATAAGTGATCGGGGGGAAGGAGCATTGGGATCGACAGATGAAAAGCAAAGTTAAAAAATTATTTCTTTCAAACTTTAATCTCTCTGTTAAAGAGAGCGACAAGCCATGGTTGGTGAAATTTACTTCTGATACATGCGCACTATGCATAGGACTAGAGCCAGTTTTTGATCAACTAGCGTTAGCTTTTCAAGATAGAATTAATTTTGGCAATGTTAACGTTAGAGTGGAAAAAAGATTATCAAAAGCCTTTATTAAAGATGGGGTGCCAACAATATTTTATTTTCATAGAAACAGCATTAGAGAGTTGGAGTGGCCATCAGATCCAAACCCAGACTCTGGATATAGTTTTGAAGACCTATCTGAATATCTTTTAAGGAAAATAAAAGAAAATGAATGACACACTTTATGGCCTAACCAAGAAAAACATTGTTTTCAAGGAGACGGACAAGAGACATGCAGAACTAAAAATAAGATTGAATTATGATAATATGAAAATAACCGAGTTCTTTCAGATGATTATTTCGGCTTACCTGAAAAACGATGAAAGAATCACTCATATAATTGATGAACATAAAGAAGAAAGAGGCCAATCCGAAAAGGGTCAGAGAAAATCTAATAGGAATCTAATTAAAAAAGCTAAGTTGACCAAGACAAAGTTTGGCCTAAACGAAGGAGAGGTCGAAAGTATATTCGACATACTGGAAAAAGAACATCCTGATTTATAGCTTTTTCAGGTTTGTAATACTATTTATTATACATTGAGATTCCTAATTTATTTTCTTTTAAGGAGAGATTCAAATGAGCAAAGATAAATTACTTAACGAAAGCACAATCCGCCGCTTTCAGAAATTGGCCAAAATTGGCGCTATAAATGAAACTGGCAAGGTCTATGTCAGAGATGAAGAAGAGCTTCCTGCCGAAGCCGGTGAAGAATTAGAACTTGGCGCTGAAGGAGTAGCTCTTGAAGAACCCCTTGCCGACGAAGAGGCCGTTCTCGATGATCTGGCTGCAGGTGAAGAGCTTGGCGCTGAGGAAGCTGAGGAAGCAGCCGCAGATGCAGAAATTGATATCTCCCCTGAGGAACTTGAGGGCGCTTTACCTTTCTTGAAGAAGGTTGTGACAGCAGCAGAGGAGGCCGCCGACGAAGGTGCAGCCGACGATGAATTGGCCCCGGAACTAGAGGAGCCTGCCGGAGAGGAGCTTGAACTCGAACCCGCTGCCGAAGAATTTGATCTTCCCTCTGAAGGAGAAGCAGAAGAAGAGTTGGCCTTGGAAGAAGTTATGAAGGAATTTGAAAAAGCTGATATTCAAGTGGTGCCGTCTAATAAAGACAAGTTGGTTGAAAAGATAGCCCGCAGGGTTGAAGCTTATATGCAAAAGCAGCGAAAAGAAAAAGAGATTTTGGAAGAAGTTACCAAGCGCGTTGCTAAGAGACTTTTAAAATACACAAAAAAGAAATAATGTCGAAAAAGACCATAATGGTTATTTCAGGCCCCAGTTTTTAACTAGGGGCCTTTTTTTTGCAACCAAGGGAGAAATATGGGTGAATATTATGTGGCGGGTGTCTATGAGTGCATATGGTTTGTTTTGGGCGCCTTGTTGTTTAGCGGCTTATCAAAAGCCATGCGGGTTGTTAAAGCAGCAAAATTAGCACAAATAACAATTATCCAGTCTTTGTTTTTGATGTCTAATGTTGTTGATGATATGAATTTTATATGTGAGATTAAATATAAAACCATGGAAGACATAGATCTAGGTCACGATACGATAGAAATATCCAAAGAACTAGATAAGAAATTGATCGAAGACTGGAAACAACAGTCAGTTGAAAAAATAAAGATAATATTCCCCATAATTTTTAAAACAAAAATAATTGATTTTGAAGATTGGGAAGGGGCCATGGAATTGATAAAAAAATCTTCACAGAAGTAGTTATACTAAGGAGGGTTTTATTATGTCAAAAGAAATAGTTGAAGAATTAGAACAGTTAGTCTCCGTTGAACTGGAAGAGCCACGCTTGGTGGGTCTCTACGGTGAAGTTAGTGAAGAGAGGGCATCAGAGGTTACATATTCCCTGATGCTGCTAAATAACAGCAAGAATAAAGAAAAAAAGAAGGCCCCAATTAAATTTATTATTTCTACGGGCGGAGGCGATGCATACGATATGTTTTCGATTTATGATACCATGCGTATTGTGCGAAAAGAAAACGAGATCCACTGTTTGGCTCTAGGGAAAGTTATGTCTGCTGGCGTATTGTTGCTTGCCGCTGGCACCAAAGGGAAGCGTAAGATTGGCAAATATTGCCGCGTTATGATTCACAATGCCCGAGGATCAGGATTGCAGGGTTCTGTTTCAGAAATGCAGAATGATTTAGAAGAAGTAGCATGGACACAGGAAAAATACTTTGAATGTCTTGCACGGGAAACAAATCTTTCCGTTAAGAAGATCAACAAGATAATTAGTAAGAAAACAAATGTATACCTTTCTGCGGAAGAAGCAGTTGCATATGGTATTGCAGATAAAATAGTTTAGAGAGGTAGAAGCATGATTAATGATTTGGATCTTTTAATCGAAAGAAGGGTGAACAAGACCAAGAAGCAAGACCTTCCTTTAGAAAATTTACAAGAGATGATAGTGGAAGCATTGGACGCCAAGATGGAATCTCTGCTGGTGGAAAATAAAAGTCTTTCACTAACTTGGGACGGTATACCTACGATTGGGATATCAGAGATAGGGTGGTCGAAGATGTCTGGGGAGGAAGGCAAGAAGATTCCAAGTGAACAGCGCACTGAATTAATTAACTATCTTAGGACGATTAAGGGCGCATCGCTTAAGGAAAAGTTAGGAAACATACAAAATTTTTATAAGGGAGCACTTCCAGAACTTGAAGGTGCTTCCTCACCAGAAAAAATTAAATTAATTCTTTCTTATTTGGTATTTTTTAAAACTCTAACAACTATCATTAGAGATTTTAATCCAGCTTCAGCAGGTTTTACTTTTGAATCTTTTCTTGCCACATTGTTGGGTAAGCAACAGATCCCTGCTCAGGGATCAAAGACAATTGCTGATATTACTGATGACATCACTGTCAAATTAATAAGTGCCAAGGGTCGGACTGAGGGTAGTTATACTAATTTGACTAAAACCTTAGTAGGTAGAGAGGGAGTAGAGATAGAAAAGCTAAAGTTTTTTATAGCCATGAAGGAGGGCGATGACGAGGTTGAAAAAATTAAAGTATATCAACTTAACATTACTTTAGATAACGTGTTGGATATTCTCTCTAAATCCGAGAACACACAACATATAAGATTAAGACGTCCGGAACCTATCGAGCAACCTGAAGAACCTATCGAGCAACCTGAAGAGCTTGAAGCCTCCGCGAAGGTTACAATGGAGGCACAGAAACGCAAATTTGCCGGCAGGGATTATTTTCCATGGAAAAAATCTATTAAAATATATTCCAGTCTTGATCAGGAACAAAAAAAAGCAGCACTAGAAACCAGTTATGGCAGGCTCGCGAAGATGAAGTTTAGTATAAAAAAAGACTTTGTTGAAGCACAGGGTGATCTTATTGGAGAACTGGAGGTTGGACAGAAAGGACTTGATGACTTATTAAAAAGAGTCTCCATGGAATTAGATGAAGCAGTTTATAAGGTCATTCAGAACACCAAGGATATGACAAAATCTTTAAATTTATTTTTTACTAGTGGGCTGGAAATACAACATGCTGAAGGTGCCATTGCGTCGGCAAAGGAAATAATCGAAGGGACAGAAGATCTCACCCCCAAGAAAACCAGCCCAGCCGCTGGCGAAAAGTATCTCGAATAATACAATTTAAACCTTGACACCTACAAAACCATGTTGTATAATATACACAACATGGTTTTTTATTTGGAGGAAAAATGCCAAAACAATATGAATCAAAGCTAACATTGCAAAATAAAATTCTGAACGGGGCTAATATCTTAGCAGATAACGTTGCCAGTACGCTTGGTCCCCGAGGAAGAAATGTTATAATTCAGCGGAAAGACGCTAGGCCCATTATTACAAAAGATGGCGTAACAGTTGCAAAATTTATTGATCTTGAGGACCCCTTTGAAAATCTAGGAGCACAAGCAATCAAACAGGCTGCAGCAAAAACAAACTCAGATGCAGGCGATGGAACTACCACTGCGACTGTTTTGGCCCGAGCCCTCCTCCGGAGATCCCAGAAATATTTAATCTCGGGGGCATCACCTATTGAGCTTAAGAGAGGGATGGACAAAACAATTGAAAGAATTGTCTCTGGTTTACGGGAAATATCGAAACCAATTAAAAAGAAAGAAGATGTTGAACATATTGCCACCATTTCAGCAAACGGTGATGAAACTATTGGCAAACTTATTGCCACTGCGGTTGATTTGGTTGGCAATGATGGGTCGATAACAATTGAAGATGCAAGATCTTATGAGACATCCTTAGACATTGTCGAAGGATTCAGAATTGATTCCGGATATTCATCTCCGCAATTTATCACGGATGAATCACGAGGAGTCACCAAATATGATAATCCATTTGTGTTGGTTACTGATTTTAAAATTGAATTGGTTGAGGACATGCTCCCTGTTCTAGAAGTTGTCGCTCGTGAGGGCCGGCCTCTGGTGATTGTCGCAGAAGAAGTTTCTGGACAAGCTTTGGCGGCATTAATTATGAACTCCATTCGTGGAACAATGAAGGTCGCGGCAGTTAAGGCTCCTTGCTATGGACAAGAAAGAAGAGATATTCTAAAAGATCTGGCTATATCAATTGGAGCAGAGTTTATTACTCGGGAAACAGGCCATAAATTAAAAGAAACTAAATTAGAACACTTGGGTGTTGCGAAATCTATTGAAATCACCAAGAATATGACCACCATCATGGATGGGAATGGAGATGAAGATGAAATTGAAAAGCGAATTGAAGCACTCAAGGCAGAGCTTAATCAAACTGATAATATTCATGAATGCGAGAGGATACAGGGGCGCATCACTCGTCTTGCTTCTGGCATTGCAGTTATTAGAGTTGGGGCAGCAACTGAACTTGAAATGGTAGAAAAAAAACATCGGATTATTGACGCACTGGAAGCAGTTAAGGCAGCCCAACAAGAGGGCGTTGTTCCGGGCGGAGGCACAGCGCTTATTCGAGCTTCTGAGGGTTTAGAAGTAGAGACAGACAACGAGGAGCAGGAGCTAGGAAAGAAAATTGTTTTGTTGGCACTTTCAGAGCCAGTTCGCCAGATGGCTCAAAATGCCGGAGAGTCGCCAGACATTATCATCCAGAGAATAAAGTACGAATGTGAAGGAAATAATGGTTATGATTTTGCTAATCGACGCATCGTCGATCTAGTGGATGCTGGGATTATCGATCCAACAAAAGTTACTAGGTGCGCACTGCAAAACGCCGTGTCAGTGACTTCAACACTTATTACAACTAACCATGCAATAGTGGAGGCTTAAATGTTAGTAGATATTTCATACACAATCCCAATTGAGGAATTGCCAACGAGAGCAAAGGAGTTGATCTCGAAAGATATTGATGCAAAATTAGTTGCGGAAATTAGTCCACAATTAACTGAGATCTGTAATTTATTGGATGAAGCGCCAACGAATTCAGAGAAGGTGCTGCAGAAATTAAATAAAGTTTACGGTGATCTGGCCTTTGTTAACTTGAGGTTAAGAAACATTATTTCAATGGTGACCGGTCATCAAGAAGTTTTATTGCAAAAGAGAGGTGACTCCATTCACAGTCACCAGCCCCCCGAGCCTCAAGTTAAAGAAGAGGGATCTAATGAAGAGGGGTGATTTAGTACATCTTCCATCTCAAATTCTTCTCTATGATTCTCACAGTTTGCACAGTGACTATAAGAAGCTGCAAAAACCGGCCATTGGAATTGTACTGGAAGAGGTAAATAATTATGTTAAACTGTCTTTTGACAACAACGTTTGGTACGTTGCTAGAAGAGATGCATTTCTTATAGAAAAAGGAGTTAAGGATGATAGTTAAAATGGTTGAAATATATCAAGATTCCGGGGTCTCTAATTACACAGAAAATACTTCGCCTAGAAAAAATTATTCTCTTCGCGAAGTTTATGTTAATACTAGTCAAATAGTTTCTTTTCGCGAAGATCCATTGACCGCAACAAAAATGAAGAATGGATTGCTACAGTTAGAATTAAACCCTATGCAGGAATTTACAAAGCTGTTGCTTGCTGACGGCAATATGTCTAGAAGTATGATAGTTGTTGGAAGTCCATCAGTTGTTGCAGATAAACTTAATAAAGGAAAACAACTCCTCAGGGGATAGTATGAATGGCGCAATAACAATTCCATACGTAAAGTGTTTAAACACCATGAGAGAGATGGAACAGGAGAAAAAATATGTTTTTCACTTGTTGAGACTCTTTCTATCTAATCGACATTTTAATGGAATTGTTGTTGCATCGCTATGTTCCCATTTTACAATAACTAAAATCACTGGTGAGTTTATACAAAAAATTTGCTATGATCAATCACAAGTAGAAGAAATAGTACTTAGTAAACCTGAGGCTTTGATATTACGCTCTTTGTTGGAGAGATTTGAACATTCTAAGAATGATTTATTAAATTGTAATGTATCACTTGAAGTACATTAGAGATAATCAAAATTATAAACTACTTAATGATGTAAGTATTTAATGGAGTGCACACCATGACAGATAAATGGATCCAAGAATTTAAGGACTTCAACCTCTCTATCCAAGAAGAGGTTGCACATGAAATCTGGAGAGGCTACGCAAAATTTAAAGTAGCGCGTGGCGCAAACATCACTGATATTTTAGATAAATTTCGGGGAATAGAAGGCATTACTGTCTGCTCCTCAGTAGAAGTTGTTGCAACTGAAGAGGAGGAAATTCATATGGTTAAGTTTAAGTTTATTAAAATTGGTCACTGGCGGCAGTATTTTAAATACTTAAGGCATGTTGCTCTGTTCCATCCTAGTAGAGAAAGAAGAATCGAGGGCCTGAAGTCAATTCAATTTGTAAAGAAGCCGGAACAAATATTATGATACGAATCAAACTTCCAAAGAAGAAAATTAAAAAGAAATTACAAACTGGGGGCGCAGGAGTTATTGCGATTGATATGAGCGGAAAGATCTTGCTTGGAAAAAGATCGAAAGAGATTGCGGATCCTGGCCAATGGGGGCTTCCGGGAGGAACAGTTGAACCCGGAGAAAGATTTATTGACGCTGCTACGAGAGAGTTCAAAGAAGAGGCGGGCTACAAGGGTGAATACAGAATTGTTGATAGTATTTCACTAGTTAAAGATGACCGGCTTTATAAATTATTTATATTAGTATTGCCACAATTGCATCCGGGTGTACAAAGAAACGAGGAGACGGAAGTATTTAGCTGGGAAGAGATAGAAAGAATCCCAGAAAGGGAACCCAAGCACTGGATCTTGAAGAAACTTTTGGCTTTAAATTTACTTGATCCGATAAGTATAGAAAGATACATAAGCTTAGTTGGACAACAAGAGAAATATCGTATTTAATGCGAGGATATTAATGTGGACCCCTTTGATGTAACAGATGAATTTTTAGAAAGTACGACCCCTCGTGGCAAAAAAAGATTAATATCGAAAATTAATTCAATTATTATACATACCACTGGTTACGGCGCAGGATTAAAAAGAATAAAGAATAACAACAATACCGTTGATAAGATCGGCGAAGCATATGCTAAAAGAATGGCGAACGTATTAAAATATAAAGGCCATTTTTTGATTGATCATACGGGAAAGATTTGGCAATTCTTGCCAGTAACTGAAGTAGCATGGCACACTGGGAGTGGTAAAAGAAAGCTCTTGCAGTCCGAAAAGCTTTACGAGTGGTGGACCGAAAGATGGCCAGATCTAAAAAACCCAATAAGCCTACCGGTTTGGAAGGGTAGCCCGAATGTCAATTCAGTTGGCATTGATTTGCTGGCTCATGGAAACGGAGCTATTACTAGTGCTTATACTCAAGCACAATATAAAAGCCTAGCTAAGTTAATAAAATCTTTGTGTGATAACCTAGAAATCCCTTTAGAGAGAAAGTATATATTAGGTCACGAAGATGTGGATCCAATTTCACGTGGAAGTAAGAAAGGTGGCTGGGATCCTGGTCATTTCGACTGGGGATATTTGTTTTCCCTAGTGGAAGAGAAGAAAAATAATACTACTAAGAATACTGAAGAAGTCGCAGACGCAGCGGCGAAAAGTGTTGTTAATCAGCTTTGGCTCTTTCTCAAGGGTTTTATGCGGGGGGTTTAAGATGGGCGAATTTCAAGATAAAATGAAGAAAAAACATAAAAAAATGAAATTTAAACTCATAGGGAAAGGCGGGAACAAACACAAAGCCGCTCCCTTTAAAGAAAACCCTAATTACGAGAGATCCGAATCGGCACCCGCGGGCTTCGGAGCCTTAGAAGAAAAAAAAGAAGATTAATTTACTACCCCCTAATTATTCTAGGGGAACGTTAAATGAACTCATTAATTAAAATTGGATTATATATTTTTTTTAATTTTTTCCTTTGGCTCGCTAAAGTATGGTATAAAATTACAATATATTTTACGCAAACCAAAAATTTTCCTGTCAAAGTTTACTCTGCACCCGAAGAAATAGCATCCGCTTTAGAATATGGCACTATGTGGCGATCCGATCCGCTTGGCGGCGCGTTCGACGTTGTTTATCACCCAACCAGAGTTCAGAAAAATATTGCTGAAAATGAAGAAATTGGCGACTGTGACGACCACGCTATATATTGGTGCGCAGCGCTTTTGAAATCCGGATTGGCTAAAAGAACATGGATATCATTTTATCACATGGAAAAGAGAAGTGGAAGGATATCCGGCCATGCGCTCTGTGTATTTCAGGGACTAGACGATAAATATTATTGGACTGACTATCATAATCCTAGGATAATGTGGCACAAACATCAATGGTATGAACAAAGCTCTTTTCAAAGAGGTGCGAAGCCCCTGCACGCGGCCATGCTTGAGGTAAAATATTTAAAGTTCGATGATACCCCAGTATTTGGAAAGGTGATTAA
>CEUI01007373.1_pt1 | contig 10962 bp, 17 predicted proteins | sample 531411 | NCBI WGS metagenome assembly CEUI01 (sample SAMEA2622841, study PRJEB7988) | marine metagenome | isolation source: saline water (ENVO:00002010), including
TTCATCTTCTGAATGGTAAAAATTGTAAAATTGCAGCTGCAGCTTTCATACCAGCGAACATAACATAAGCACTTAGTACGCCAAGCCAAACATATCTAATAACTCCAAAGCTGCTATTATTTAGCCAAGAATAATCAAGAGTTAAAGACTTTAACCAACTCATAAAAGTAAATGGTGTCATTAAGATATTGCCACCGAAAGCTGACCCTATCGGATTGTTTTCCCCTAAATTCACATCTGACAATGTAAGACTGGTTACTTGCATACTCTCATTAATTGCAGCTGCTCCCTCTGTTAAGCCTGTTTGCTGCATTATCATATCAATAAAAGCAGCTCCAATAACTATCAAGCTAAAAAATAAAACTGGTGTCCATGTATTCATTTAAAAACCCTCACTTAAATATTTACTTGATCCATAAGTTGCTACCAAAATGAATACAATAATTAACACATACCATATAGCATAAAAATTATTTAAATATCCCAAATACATAACAAAGCCATAAGTAAATATAGCTAGTGGTATTGTCCTGGTAGCCAGTAAAATAATGCTTGATATTATCATAGCTAAGACTGCAAACAATCCACCAAAGGTCATGGCTCTTGGTAATCCAGATGTTGTAGCAATCGAATTAAGCATTGGGTAAAAAGGGAAATTAGAATTTTCATTACCAACTACTGCTAATCCAGAGCTTAAGGTTGGGAATATCTGGTCATCAGTTTGTGGATTATCCACTAATTGTTGTAAGCCAATACCAGTAGCACTTGAAATAGTTATTCTATAATTTTGTGGTCTATTTAGTGAATATTCCCCAGTATGAGAATTGCTAGAAACATCATCAACAGAACCAGTATAATATGGAGTTGAAGCAGTTAGCTCTTTAACCTCTGTGGGATCAAAATTATACCTCAACTCAATGTCATTAGTTGTTGTTATGTTTTTGCTTATTTGTGCATTTAATATTTCTACTTTTCGTAATCCATTACCCATAGTTATATTATTGTTATAACTTGTCATACTTGCCTTGCTTCCAGTAGCTACTGAAACATCATCAACAAGTAAAGTTATATCTGGAGCTTCATACTTACCTTTTAAATTGTATCTAGTATTAAATGTACTCGTGGCAGCTCTGACTTTTGTATCTTCAATTAAAATAAAATTATACATTACTCCTTGTTCACATTCCACGCCCAGAGCATATCCAGTATTACTATCCCAGCGATCAATAATAAAACCACTATCTGAGCTTGGAGTTCCTACAGGACAAGTAAAACCAGATGTACCAGTTAAAATAACATCTGCTTCTAAATTAAAATTATCGGTTAGATTAAAATTAGCGTTGTTTGGGATTGTTATTAAATCATCAGTAGATGAGTTATTATTATAAAAATAAAAGCCATTATCACGCCATGCAGTTTGATCTAAATCGCCTACATAATAATCAATTATTTCTAAAACTGCATTATCCAAGTCTGGCATTATAAACCACCAACCAGAACTAGCTGTACTGCTTAAAGATTGGCTCATATAATTAATATCATTTAAATTGTTACTTGCTAGAGCTTGGCTTCCAAAACTATCAACATAATTTAGTGTCGTCATACCTGCAGGATTAAATGGAATTCTTACTGGAGCATTTGTTTCACTCGTTCCATTATTAGTAACAGATATTGTAATCCTTTTACAAAAATCACTTGGAGTAACACTAGCACTTGCACAATTATTACCATTGTAAAAAGCATAAAAAAGACAAAAAATAGCAAACAATATTAATACTCCATAACTTAGATATGGACTTGCTTGTCTTAGCTGTAAATTAAATAATTTCAATTTGGCATTTTCCTTGCTATAAATATTACTAACCCGATCATTAATACAAATAATCCAGCTGCTACTTGTGTTAATACTTGTGGAGCTAAAAATACTGCAGCTACTAAGGGAGTTACAAATCCTATAGTTGCTCCCATTGTATTAGAGCCACTAATTAAGTACATACCAGAGCCACTAATTAAGCTCATCATGATAAATAAAAAAGCCCAGAATAAATAGCCACTCATTCCGAAATATTGTTTGCTCATTATGTTGCCAGCTTCATATATACTACTCGTATAAGTTCCAGTACTAGCATTGGATAATAGAGTTCCAGCCAGCTCTGGAGTTACAAAGGGAACTGGAGTTGCAAAAATATCCAATAAGCCTACTGCAAATAATTCGGGAATTGATTGCTGCAGCAGTGGGCTAACTCGCCTGGTAATATAAACTCCATTTCCTGTAACTTTTCCAGTATTGGTTATTAATGTTTCTGTAGGAAGATTGGTATCTAGTTCAATATCAATTATTTGATCCTGTAGAAATTTTGTCATTCTGGCTTTGTAAGTGTCATTAACATCAACTATAGCTTCTGTAGAAATAACTATATCAACACAATGAATACCAACATGGGTACTTAAGCTATCAATACAAACTTTAGAACCATCATCTGACATTTCTTGTAGTGTTTTCCCATTGGGCAATTCATCAACATTTAAACCAGTTAAGGTATCGCCAATAACTGTTAATGGTTCTGTGTAGCTGCTTCCATAAGTTGTACCTGTGTTGTCATATAATCCTATGGTTAAAAGAGTTGAGTTAAGTGTGTCTGGATAAGTACATTTAATAGTGGAAGTTCCAGTTGTGGTAGTACAACCAGTAATGTCCTCTAAATGGGTATACCAGATCGGTTGTGGAAGATTGTATCTAACTGCAAAAATATAATTTACATTAGTTCCAGTATCATATATTTCTGTGAAAGCTGTGGCACTCTCTATAGTTATTGGAGTATCAGCTCTAGCTATATTTGGAGCATAAAAAGTAGCAACTATTACAGCTGCAACCATTAAAAGTTTTTTCATTAATTCCTAAGATTTTGTAAATACTAATTCCCACAACAATATTAATGAAAACAACGCCAGAGTAATACATGCAAAAATGAGTATGGAAAATGATAAAGTAGGAATTTTGCCTACTAAATCCATTGTTATTGAAAACACACTAAGCGTTAAGAATAACGAAAATAGAGAGCTGTATCCTAAATTAAGCATTTTCCATATCTCCTTTGTGGTCTGGTTTTATCCAGCTCCACCCTTTTTAGCTGCCACATAAGCTATCAATCCAGCGATCGAAACTCCGCCAATTACTGCTACAAGTGGTATCAAAGTAACAATACTAGCTACTGCTGGGAATGTTGCAGTAAGACCAGCTGTTGCTAATACAGCTTGTACGCTTGTGATAATGGTTGGATATATAGCTAAAAAAGCTCTGCATATCCATAGTTTTCACTATGGGCTGGACTTTCTCTTTAAGATGTCTTTCACTCTTAATCCCTGTTAAGTCTCTACACTTTCCTAGCCACTCTAGGCTTAGCTCGGGATTGCCAACAACTTTACTTGCTAAGGTTTCCCCGAATTTAAGGATTTTTCGGTTTAATATTTCTACTAAACTAGGCAACTTATTTACCAAAGTTATGACCGCAAATATAACTGCGGTAATATTTCTAAGCATAATTTTTTTCCTTTTTCGATTTGTTTAATGTTGTTTCAACCTAAACTTTCCCAAGTACACCAGTTGTACTAAGAAGCCACAACATACTTATAACAAGTACGCCAAGAATAATTACCATTGGAATATATTGCATTACATTTGATGTTGTCTGGTCTACACCAGCAGCTAAGCCAAAATAGCTTATATCAAAAATATAACTGGTACTAGCAGTTAACCCTGTAATAGTAATTTTATTTCTCTCGTTGTTCAGAGTAGTCTGACCAGTTCGGTCTACTGAACTCGGACTTGTTTCCAGGACTGACCCACCATTGACCGAAATCTCACTATATTGAGAAGTTTCACTCAAATCAATTTCACATTGAGTAACACCCACACCAGTAGAACAAGTTGAAACATTACTATCTGTAACGCTCCTGGTTCTAGCTGCTTCGGTTTGCTCATTTACTGAACTCATAGTTCCAGTTGAAACAACTAAAGCTATAGCCATAAAACCGATAGAAGCCAATCCTTTTAATAACATATCAAAATTACCTCATTAATATTGTTTAGATTTTATTTTATAAGTAGCCACTATTATTACAATACATATAAGCTAATGTTTTTTATATATAGGTTATACAGTTACCTACTACGTAGGTAGTAAAAATATATTCAAAGGATATGGCTTTTATTGATTAGTATGCTAGACTTATGTATATATAAATATCCATTACTTATTAGGAAGTTTGTTAATGACAAGTAACTTTGGAAGCCCTGATGACCAGATAAATAGAGATATAACAGCTAGAATGGGCAACCCATTGTTTAACCAGTCTAATCCCTTTGATCCTAAACTCTTTGTTGCTCCACCTAAAGATTTAATTCAAGCAGCTGTCATGGCTAATAGAAATCAAATGCAAGTAATAGACGCCTGCAACGTAATGGCTAAAGTGAACCAGAGAGAGCTTAAAAGAATTAAACACAGTAATAAAAAGTTAACTGGTAAATTAAACACCAGGAGTAAAGCAGCAGCAATTATAAAAGAGTTTGATATTAGATCAAGATCAATAGATCATTTAGCTGTTAACTATGCAGCTCAGACAATGACATTTATTCCACCACAAAAAGACAATAAGAAAAAAGACTTGGATCAATTATGACACTAACTGCAGTTAATTTTAAAAATGATAAATCAGTTATTTTTAATAAATCTGAAATAATCCAGAACCAGTTAATTTATATTGATGAAACCCAGAGCTATTTTTTAGATATTAATCAAGTTGGCTTTTTTATTAATCCTATTGTTTATGGATTATTCGGCAAGAAAAAAACAACAGCTGTAACTATCAATAGTAATCAGGTAAATCTGTTAAATCCTATTACTGAAAATGAGAGCCATTTTATTATTGATAGTGAAGCCTTTGATTTACAGGATCATATTGAAGATAAGATTGTTGAAAATACATTAATGCAAACTGAAAAAAAACCAAAATCAGTTGATAAAATTACTACTTATCTGGGTATTGTTTTGGTTATTGGAGCTGCTACAGTAGCTGCACTTGGATTAGTGGTAATAATTCCTTACGTTTCCAGCAAGTTATGAAATATCAAGATTATATAAATCAATACATTGAAAAAGGTTCATTTTTAAAAATACTAAGTAAAAAAAATATATTCTTTTATGATAGTACAAGTATTATCCTGGCAGCTGCAGCTGGACTTATGCTTCTTTTGATTATGCTCTCACTTTATCTAACACAAATTAGCATGATCTTCGGTAATATAATGCTAGTTATTTTTTTGAGTTTATTTTGCCTTCTTAGTTATTTATTTTTAAATTTCAGATTTACTAAAATATTAATTGCTTATGAAAAAGATAATGTTGTTAACTGGGAGTTTGTAATAATCCCTAAAGAAATTGATTTAACTATTTCAGAAAAAAACTCAAAAATGATTGGAAAAAAATTGATAAAAGTCCTGGTTAAAAGAAATAATAATTATTTCGGATATGATCCCTATTTCTTTAAAGATGATATACCAGTAAACCCACAGGAGTTGGCAGCTATTACTGAACAATCATCAATTCAAAGATTAACAACCTATGTAGAAACAAGCGCTAAAAAAGAAATATTTGAAAAAGGATTATTGTTAATTATTTTGGGTGGAATAGGATTTTTAATATTTGTTTTATCTAGTGAAATTATGGCTAAAATTTAATGACAACAGATCATAGAGTATCCCCAGAGATACAAAAACTAATAAGCAAAAATACAGCTGCAACTGATTGGATACCTGCAGCTGTTTTAAATCAATCAGCTGTAACTATAGTTAAGGGAGTTAGGGGATCTGGAAAAACATTGTTCACAGCTATTTGTATGTATCATAAATGGAAAGCTGGGTATAAAGTTTTCCATAATGGAGCTCTAAAGTTCGGACAAGAATTAGATATATCTGATATGCTCTCTTACACTGTGGAAAATGATCTTCAGGACTGCTATATCTTCATAGACGAAGCACAGGTTGTTTTTGATAGCTGGTCTGGTGGAGCAACTTATTTAAAAAAGTTAATCCACTATATAACACAATTAAGACATAAAAACATTAACCTTTATATGACAACTCAATTTGTAAGTGATTTAACAGCTAGATTAAGACAACAAGTAGATTATGTTATTTCCCCAGCTTCATATATGAGAATTTATACAACTGGAGCAAAAAAGGGAATGATAAGAAGCCATAGAATAAACAGCTATTATACATCTACTGAAAATACACCATTTGGGTTTTCACAACAATATTTACCAGTAATTTATAACGCAGAAGATTTTTATGGAATTTACGATACTATGACAATGATTGACCACTCTGAACTTGAAGAATTTACATCTGAAAAAGTGAGAGAGAATATAGAAGCACAAAGGGAGTTTCATGTACAACAATGGCTTAAGGAAAAAGTAATCCCAGAACATGCTGGAAAAAAAGTTCCAGTTATGGCTTTATGTAATAAGTGGAATGAAGAGAGTGGAGATATTATAGAGAGTAAGCACTTTGCAAAACTTATAAAAGCTATGGGTCTAAGTGTTAAGAAAAAGGGAAGATCGCAGCAAAACGCTATTCATTTACCAAATGATGTTTCAGATTTAAACCTAACGCTTTAACAACAGGTATACTAACAGCATTCCCCATTAATTTATATCTAGCAGTATCAGACAAACCAGCTGTAAAATTGTCTGGAAAACCCTGTAATCTTTCACACTCAACTGGTGTTAATCTTCTAATACCATTTTTAACTTTATATAAACCAGTTACTTTAGAATTTGTATTAATTGTTGTTGCTGTACCTTTAATATCAAAAATTCTATTTTGTTGATAATTTTTATTATTTTTTGTTCCAATTTTAATTAAATTATTTATATATGTTTCCCCCATAGCATGAACACCACGACTATAATTAGCAGTTATTGTTGATGTATTATTTTGTGTGTACCCTTTGTTCTTTTTAAATATGTCTTTGCTTTGTCCGATAGGTAATATTTTTGGTGTACTTGTTGCTCCAATATATCCGATAAAATATATTCGCTCTCTGTTTTGTGGTAAAAACCAGTTTGTATTAATAAGTTGCCATTGTGCATTATACCCAATGTCGGCAACTGTTCTAAGTATGTATTCAAAGTCTTTTCCTTTGTTAATTGAAAAAAGGTTTTTGACGTTTTCAAAGATAAAATATTTAGGTTTACACCATGAGATAATTCTAATTGCTTCATTAAATAAGCTGCTCCTGGCACCTGACAATCCTTTTTGTGATCCAGCAACTGAAATATCTTGACAAGGAAATCCGAATGTAACCAGGTCAATTTTAGGTAATTTTTTTTCATTGATATTGTTGATATCTCCAAGTTCAATGGAATTTGGGAATTGTTTTTTATATACTTTAATTGCATTTTTATCTATCTCACTAAAAAAGGTTTTGTTAAATTTTATTCCAGCTTGTTTTAACCCAAGATGAAAACCGCCAGCTCCACTAAATAAGTCTAAATAATTCATTTTTTTAGCCAAGTTCGGTCAGCTATTTTTTTATATTTAAAATATCTAATTATTTTTTTTATCAAATTTAAAACTCCATGTTTTATTTTCTGAACAAACAACTGCTATTTTATGTAAACAACCTAAACAGATAAAACCATAATCTTCAAGAAAAATGGCTTCATCTTTAATATTGCTATCCCCAGAAAAATTTTCTTTACACACTAAGCAGCTAAAAAAGTTTTCATCTTGATTTGAAAATCTAATATGCTTCATTAATCAACGCTCCAGTTTTCATTATTCTGGTTATCGGTTGTTAAATAAAGCTGTGTTATTGCCAGACTGGAATGACCCATAAACGCCTGTAGTTCATTTATTGGAACGCCTTTAGATAAATAATAATGCGCTGCACTATGCCTAAAAGTGTGACAACCTATTTTCCATTTAATATCTTTGCTCCAATCAAATAATTTAGCTTTTCTTACAATATGTTGTCTTACGCCTTGCCTGGTAAATGGATACTTAGTGGCTCTAAACTTTAGTTTTGATACTAAACTCTTACTGGGTATCCTGATAGTACGCTCTTTAGAGCCTTTGCCTATCAAAGTGATAGTGGGATACCCTTTTTCCTTGTTAATGGTGTGTTTGTGTATGTTAATGGCTTCTGACACCCTTAAACCACAATAAAACATAAGCATTAATATTAACTCCATATTTGGATTATAAGTAACGCCAATAATATCTTTTATCTGGCTATGGGTTAAATAATGATCTACTTTAATTGTCATTTTTGCTGCCCTCATAATCAAGTAAATAGTGTGGAGCAAAAATACCATTTTGAATTTGGTGTAAAGTTCTTTTTCCTGTAAACCAGTTTTTCATTTCTTTTGCATAGTAATTTTTACTATCTTTGTCTAATTCAATAAAATAATAACCTAAATTAAGTTTACCTTTAAGCAGTAATATTTTTGATTGCTTTAATGTTAAAATTTTGCAATTATTTTTTATTTTTTCCTCAATGTTAAATATTTTTTCTTTATATAAATAAAATTTTTCAGTTGTATGGTACATACTTTTAATATTATTTCTTGCAATATATTTGTTAAAAGCAATTATTATATTATTTCTTTCAATTGCTAAATTTAATTGTTCTGTTGTATCTATTAATGCAACTCTATAAAAATCTATACCATATCTTAATATTGCAATCATTTTTACTCCCTTATAATTAATTTGTTGCCATTAGTATAAAAAAGAAATTAAATTATTGCAATAGTTATAGCTGCAATCTTATTAAAAAGGGGATTTTGTGAGTAATCGTTTCCATTATTGTATGGAATGGATACTAAATTAAAAATTTTTCAGAATGCGCAGTCTGGCTTCCAGGACAATATTAAAATGTAAAATTTAGAATGTTTGCTTAATTTGGGAATAAAAAAAGTGGGAGTAAACGCCCTGTGAAAACTCCCACTTTAATTTAGTTTGACTTACTATTTGTATAGTTTTGTAGAGCCTAACTAATCTTTGTATGTTTAATTTACAGAAAAACTATTAATAAGTAAATATTAAATTAAACCTTTTTTTTCCATTTTAGATAACTTATCAATTTGAGTTTTATTTAATTTTACTTTTCCAGTTTTAGAGCCTGACCAAGCAAATTTAGATTGACCATATAAAGAATACAAATTATCTAGTTTTTTTTGATCTTTTTTATCTTTAGCTTTATAAGGATTTTTTGGATCTTTTAAATCATCAATTTTTTTACCTGAATAATTCATAACACCACTTGCAGTATATGAATATTTTTTTCCTTTGTAATTTGGCATTTTATATACTCCGACTTTTATATATTCCAGAAATTGATCTAGCGTGATCTAGCTGGCACTCTGTTTTTATCAATTTGGCTTCCAGTTCTAAAATCCTGGCATTTTTTTTAGCACATTGTAAGCAATCAATACTATTTTTTAAACTATCAGATAATAATTTTATTTTACTTGGTTTTTGCATTTAAAATTTTGAGCCAAATATTAATTCTCTATTATTTATATATTTTTTCTTTTATTTTGTAAAAATTTTTGTTCTTTACTTACTATTTGGAAGTTTGTATCCTAACTAATCTTTGTACTATATGAACATTCCCTAAGCCGAAACGACTTAGGCTTTTTGTTAATGTATATAAATCTCTCTTCCAGTATCTTTAATAACCTGTTGTTTTGGCTTTATTTTGGCTTTATTTGATTTTTTACTCTCTAACACCATACCTTTGTTAATCTCTTGCCAAATGCCTATTAATGAAGCTCTTATATTATCCTTATAAGCCTTATCCTTATAATTTCTAGCCAGTAATATTTTTTCCTGCAGCTGCTTATCTTTTAAGCCTTTAATAGATACTTGAACAAATTTTTGCATTAATATATCTAAATCTCTAAAGGTTCTGGCTCTTTTTAAATCATTGTAAAGTTCTGGATTAAACTCTTTGTTTGCTGGGAGTATAAAAACAATACTAGAGAAGCCTTTTCTACTATTCTTTTTTAATGCTATAGGTTCTTGCCTTTGTCTTGATATACGCCAGATTAGTTTTTTATCTTGAAGTTTGTTTAAGTGTCTATTTATTGAGTTTTTAGTAACACCATTTATATTTAGTTTTTTAGCAAAACTTTTATTTGAGCCAAGCAGCACAATCCCAGAATGACCCACAATAGATAAATCAAAGTTAGTAACCTTTATTAGCTCTTTAAGGATAAAGATAGAGTTGGCAATCTTAAAATCTTCCCTGATAGATTGATCTAAAATATTCAATAATTTGATGAGTTTAACTTCTTCCATTTTCAAGAATATATAGAAAATGCAAAATAATTACAATAACTTTAATTGTTATTTATTGTTATTTGTTGTGAGATATAAGAAAATGAGATTAAAGCTAATAGGTTTTTCCAGACTTCTTCCACTCCCACTTAAAACTTATTAGCTTTTTAATATTCAGTACCTAATGCAGCTCCAGAGTAATTAAAGCCAGATACATAAATGAATGGATATTTAGTAGCTGGCACTTGTATAAATACATCTAAATTAAGGAAGCTGTCTATGTCTGGACTTGAATTGATGTATTTTATAACTGGGTTTGTAGGTATGCTGCCACAAGCAACTGTTGTATCTGCATAACCAACCTTAATTACTCCACTAGCTGCATTTGTTGTAGGGAGAGTTAAGGAACTTATTAAAATATCTTTACTAGTGGAACTATAAAAGTTTCCAGCATATTTGAAGCTGGAATAGTTCCCAGAAGCACAATTTTCGTCAATATAGAGTTGATAGACATCACTTATAGCTTCATTTGGTACTTGGATACCATTTACATCAAAATCAACGCTGTCAGAACGCACAGTTATAACTAAATAGGTTATGAACAATAAAAATGC
>CEUI01010938.1_pt1 | contig 10959 bp, 12 predicted proteins | sample 531411 | NCBI WGS metagenome assembly CEUI01 (sample SAMEA2622841, study PRJEB7988) | marine metagenome | isolation source: saline water (ENVO:00002010), including
GTTCAATGACGGCCTCTTCATCGAGAACAAGCGTGCCCAGCAGATAGGTATACAGCTGCACGTGCTGCTCATCGCCGGTCACACCAAAGAAGTAGAAGAGACTTGGGAAGACGACCTCTACAACTTCGATGCAGAAAACGTAGAAGACTTCGCGTCCTTCGCTGCAAATTCAGGCGGCTTTCGCATCTATTAAAGGAACCTGTATGGACATCATCTGCGATATTGACGGGACTCTGCTAAATATCACCGGCCGCATCGCGTGGATAAAAGAAGCATCACCCCCCAACTGGGAAAGGTTCCGTTCAGAGTGGTGGAGAGATACCCCGATCCAACCAATCGTAACCCTCATGCAAACACTAGGAGAGCATCCCGAACACAACATCATCATGGCTTCAGGGAGGACCGAAAAAGAACGCCCCCAAACAGAACTGCAACTTCACAGGCTCGACATCAAGTACAGCGGACTGTACATGCGTGCAACCGGAGACTTCCGCCCCGACTACATTGTTAAAGAAGAGATCCTTATTCGAATCAAAAAGAACGGCTACCAACCAGAACTGGCCTTTGACGACCGACAACAGGTAGTAGACATGTGGCGACGCAACGGGATCCGTTGTGCCCAAGTTGATGTAGGGAATTTCTGAAAACAACCAACAGGTAATCAATATGCTAATAACCGGACTCATCGCTTCAGCTGCAATCATCTTCTTGCTGCTTAAGTTCAACATCCGCCGAGTGCTTAACTACGAGATACTGATCGACATCAGTGTCACCGTGCTCCTAATGATCATCTTTGCCGGTACATTCGCTGGCATGATGACCGGACTCATGGCAGGCGCTGTTATCTCAATCTTCTTGTACGTAGCACGCCGAACAATCGGCTATGAAAAGCCGGGTATCGTAAAGACAGAGTCATTCCCCTACCGACGCCCCGGTTGGGTACGTGTAGACCCTAAAGGAAAAGAAGCATGAGCGTGCTCCAAGAGTACTACCATGAATGGGCGTTGATCGACGAAGCAGTCCGTACACACGCTACGAAAATACGCATGCACGGGTTGGAAGAAGCTTCGCATCTGCCTCTCAATGAACAGCAGAACCTGATCGACACTTACACACGTAGAGCGGAGCAATTCGTTAACGCTCTGCTAACCGTCGAACAAGTAATCGCTGTGTCGGAAGCTGCAAGCTACAACCGGCAAGAAGACTACCCAATAAATTCTGCTCTGGAGAAAGCCGATGACTGATACCCCAGAAGCTAACAAGCCTGCAGCCATTCTTGTAGCTTCTGAAGACAGCGGCTTAGTTATCAAGCTGTTGGACCTCATCAACAACCATCTTGTGGAAGAAGGAGACCTGAAAAAAGTAGAAAGCATCTACATAAGCCAGATAAACCCGATTGAGTACGTCATCAGCGCCATCGTGGAGGCGGAATCAATAGGTAAAGAGATATCCCCAAAATTCGAAAACTACAAATGCAAAGTATGTGGCTCGCGAGGCATATGGGAGAGAGTCTGGGTCGAGTCAAATACAGGCGAACCAATATCACCATCAGTAGACGAAGAAGTCTGGTGTAAATCGTGCTTCTCAATGGTTACACCAATACCTTCATTCTACTGACCACAAAAAACTAAGGAGAGTTTATGCAATCCATCCGCCCATCAGCACTTAAAGACGAACTTCACGCCAATTCACTTTCAGATACTCCGACCTTCATTCATGGCGGCCCCGGAATCGGGAAGTCAGAAATCGTTTATCAGTTCGCTAAGTCCGTTAACGCAAAGGTCTACGAACTTCGTGCAAACCTCTTTGATCCCGTAGACGTTCGCGGCGGTCTCAAAGTAGTAGAAGAAGTCGACGGTTCATTCCGTACACACTACGGAGTGCCGGAAGACTATCCAGACAGCAACTCTCAAGAACATCACGTCTTGTTGATCGATGAGTTGCCCAACGCACCGCAAGCTACACAAAACGCACTGCTGCAGTTGATCCTCAACAGATGCATCGGTACGTATAAATTGCCCCGGTACACAACGATCATTGCATGCGGCAACCGAGCGCAAGATGGCGCAGCTGTCCACAACGTTCCAACTACCGTTAAGACTCGCTTCGCTCACTATGAGATCGAAGCCAACATCGATGACTGGTGTGCATGGGCCAGCAAGAACAACATCGACGCATCAATTATCGGTTTCCTTCGATACCGGCCTAACCTGCTTCACAAAGTCGACCGTATTGAGGAAGCAATGCCGACTCCCAGAACCTGGAGCATGCTCAGCCGCAAGCTTCCGCACGCTGTAGATGAGTTTTACACAGCTGCATCTGTAGTAGGAGACGGACCCGGAGGAGAGTACGTCACCTTCAAACGGATCTATGCAGATCTTCCAACAATCGAAGACATCCTGCAGCACCCCACTACAACTCGCATTCCTGAACAGCCCGACCAGTTGTACGCGATCACTGGAGCAGTTTCTGCACACAGTAATCCAACCAATTGGAGCGACATCATGAAGTTCGTCCGTCGTATGCCCAGCGAGTTCCAAGTCTGTTGCATACGCGACGGTATTGCTAAATATCCTGAACTGTTAGACGAAAAAGCGACTAACGACTGGATCAAAAACAACGCGTCAGTACTCATTTAAGGAGAAACCAATGGGATCAGTTCGCTTATCACAAGATCTGCGAAGTACCATTCGCTATAACGCCCTAGATGCGTTTAGAACAGGCAACGTAGAACCTGTCATGCCCAACGAAAAGCAAGAGGTTTTGTTCAAAGCTATCTACGCAAGCCCAATGCAGAAATACGCACGGTCTTTGGACGATCACGCAAAAACGTTTGGCCTTGAGGTCACAGAGCACAAGACAACGAATGGCAGGTACGCCAATGAGACCTACAAGTTCTACGGTTTGAATGGGAAAACTCACAAGTACACATCACTCTCTTCCAAGCGCGACTACTACTTAACAATGCGCCCGCCCGAAGAGCGCGACCTTTCAGATCAAAGAATCCGTTTTAACTGGCACGCGAGCCTATTCAACAAAGAACAACGGGCCAAGTACGGTGACGCTACAGGCCAAATAGACTTACGTTTCTTTGAACTTAACCGGCCCTATAGGAAGCTTTCACTCTATAGCAACAACACTGCAACTATGTGGGGGGCAACGGAAGTAGACCTAGCTGACTTGAACGACGAAGACGTGCCAGCATGTCTGGATATACTTCTTTACGAAGCAAATCGAGTCGTAGAGCACAGTAAAAAACAGACGGATTTTGAACAGCAAATAAGAAGTCTGCTGAGTAAGTGCAACACTCTCAGACAAGCTATCGACGCTTGGCCAGGTATCCGCGAGTTTGTGCCAGATCACATCCTTCGGAAGCTGTACCAAAAAACCACACGAGTGCAGAAAGCAAAGACGATAAGAGAAGAAATCGCTTTCGACTCGGCCTTAGCCGATCAAGTTGTACTCAAATCCAAATTACTTGGAGAGTAACTATGAACCAAGAAGACCTTGAAAAGGTCGAAAGCCAGATACGCAAAGCTCGTAGCAATCTTCTGTTAGATCATCCGTTCTTCGGAACCCTGGCGCTTAGTCTTACTCCCGTAGCTGATCCAGAAACAGCAGAAGGAACAGCGGCCACTGACGGAAGACGACTGTATTACGATCCTAAATGGATGGCCAAACAAGACGTTCTGCAGACCATGGGGCTTATCGCTCACGAAGCAATGCATCCGGCACTGCAGCATCACACCCGACGAGGGCAACGAGACCACAAAAAGTGGAATGTAGCAGGTGACCATGTGATCAACCTCTGCCTCTTGAAAGCTGGCTTCATTCTTCCTGACGGCGGACTTCACGATCCCATGTTCGAAGGCATGCACACCGACGACGTGTATGCAGCCCTTCCCGATGAACCTGAAGGTTGCGGCTGGGGCAGAGTACTAGATGCGCCCACAAAAGACTCAGCAGAAGAAGTACGCTGGCAGCAAAACGTAGCTGCTGCTAAAGAAGCGGCCGAAAGGGCAGGCAAAATGCCCGCCCATCTGAGCCTTCTTGTAGAAGACGCAATAGCACCATTGGTTAACTGGCGTTCCGTACTTTGGCCCTTCCTGCAGTCACTCTGCAAAACAGACTACTCATGGAGAAAGCCCAACCGAGCTTACATCTCTGAAGATGAATACCTTCCCAGCTTAGGGATTCCATCTGCTGAACCGTTTGCGGTTATCTTTGATACCTCGGCCTCAATAACAGCGAATCCTGATCTACTTAGTCAGTTTGTTACAGAAGTACGCTACATCCACCAATCATTAAGCCCAGAAAAACTGGTGATCTTGTCGTGCGACACAGATGTAGAGAACGAACTGGTCGTAGATCCAGCTCAAGAATTTGAGCTTCATGAATATCAGCCTGTCGGAGGAGGCGGCACCCGTTTCGACACAGCTATTGCTTACGTAGATCAGCATCATCCAGATGTATCGGCAATCGTATATTTCACTGATCTGAAATCAAACGCCTTCGGAAACGAGCCTGATATTCCAATCCTTTGGATCTGTACTGAACGCCACGGAACCGCTCCTTTTGGAACGGTGGTTCACATTCAGCTTGATGAACAAGAGTAGACCTTGCAGCCCTGACGGGGTCAGGTCTTGAATGTTTCTTGCGTGCTAACATCATTCAACTTGCTATTGGAGGGTGACAATGGGGGCAACAACTAACAGCTGCAAAGAATGCGGGGCACAGTTCAATCCACTGTACTCTACGTCACTGGACGAACGGTTTTGTTCCAAAACTTGTCACGATGTTCAGTTGGCCCTCCCCACAGTCGGCTACCCTGACAACAACCCCAAGACTACTTTTGGAGTAAAGAAGCCGCCGCTTCACCTGGTTCCACCTGCTGCATTAATAGAAATGGCTATGGCCTTTCGGGATGGCGCTGACAAATACGGCCCATACAACTGGCGAGAGAAAACTATCTCATCCAGTGTTTACTATGGGGCTTGTCTTCGACATCTGGCAGCTTGGTGGGACGGGGAAGACTTGGCCGAAGACTCTGGAGTACATCATCTAAGTCATGCACTCGCATGCATTGCGATGATTCTTGACGGTAAAGAGTTGGGCAAGCTCAATGACGACCGCCCAATACAAGGCTCAGCAGCAGAACTAATAAAACAATTCACGAAATAACAGCAAGTGAGTAAGAAGCCAGAAGAAAACGACCAGATAACTTTCGCCATGAGGCATTGGACCGGAGTAGTAATAAAAGTAAACGACGACGGAACTATGCTGGTGAAACCTTACAGCGACCCAATACTTGTGTACCCCTCTCAAATAATTGAAAGGAAAAACTGATGGAAGTAGAGGTATTTTGCGTAATTAAAAACGTAGCATACGAATGTCAGCCGTCCTCTTACTCCAGCGAACACGATGCAAAAGGCATCTATCTCACAAGGGTATGCGCGCGATGCCGCGATGCAAAACTTAGTACGTACCGACCGGAAGTACTAACTAACCCTCAATACCAAGCAGATGAACCTATAGACGGAGACGATCTTCCGTGGTGATGAAACTTCTTACCCTCGACTTCGAAACTTACTACGACACTAAATTAAGCCTCGGCAAGATGACCACCATGGAATATGTCGCTCACGATATGTTCAAAGTGTGGGGAGTAGGAGCAAAGATCGAAGACGGAGAGACCGTCTGGTACGGAGAAGACGAAGCCGAAGACTTTATCCATAGCCTCGATTGGTCAGACATAGATCTGCTATGCCAGAACACTCTGTTCGATGGCTATATCCTTACTCAATACTACGGAGTCACGCCCGCCTTTTACCGTGACACAGCTGCAATGAGTCGCGGTTGGTGGCCAGCTCAGTCGGCTTCATTGAAATCCATCGCAGAACGATGCTTCCCCGACGACGAGAATATGCGAAAAGGGGAAGAACTAGCCTCTGCTAAAGGGATTTACGATCTTCCGCCCGACCTAGAAGAAGACATCGCTCGCTACTGCATCCAAGATGTAGACCTGACTTATGCCATCTACAAACAACTAGAGCCGCATTACCCGCAATCTGAAATAGAACTCATCGACATAACGACAAGAATGTTCTGCGAGCCATCGTTGAAGATTGACCGTTGTCGTCTGACTTCTTACTTAGAACAAGAGGCTACAAAAGCTGAAGCCTGCATAGAAGCAAGTGGTCTTGACCGCGCCAGTCTCGCCTCCAACCCTAAGTTCGCCCAAGTAATCGAAGACTTGGACATAGTCGTCCCCACCAAACGCTCCCCCACAACCGGCGAACAGATCCCTGCACTTGGAAAAAACGACGCTGGCTTCAAGCAACTGCAGGCAATGTACCCCCAACACCAACATATATGGGACGCCCGAGTAACTGTAAAAAGCAGACTGACGGAGACCAGAGCACAAAGGTTTCTTGACGCTGCCGTAAACGAAGACTTTATCCCAGTACCCATCCGGTATTACGCCGCTCACACCGGCAGATTCGGTGGGACTGAAAAGATGAATATGCAGAACCTGCCCCGAGGGGGAGAGCTACGGAAGTGCTTGATCGCCCCGGAAGGACAGCTGGTCTACGTCGCAGACCTATCGAATATTGAAGCTCGGATGCTGGCTTGGCTGGCAGGGGAGCAAGAACTACTGGACCAATTCGAGGCTGGAGCAGATATCTACAGCCTTTTTGCTAGCCGCGTCTATGGCCGTGAGATCAATAAAAAAGACCACCCTACGGAACGTTTTGTCGGTAAGACCGCCATCCTAGGGCTAGGCTACGGAATGGGACATAAAAAATTCGCCGCTACCCTAAGAAGCGGAGCCATGGGACCAGCCATGGAGTTCGACGAAGACGAAGCCAGAAAGATCGTCAACACCTACCGAACTTCCTACCCAAAAATACGAATCCTGTGGAACAAATTAGAAGAATTGCTGTCCCTGGCTCTCCGTGCGGAGAACACAGGCATCAAATACGGACCACTGACGGTTGGCTACCACAGTTTGAAACTGCCAAATGGCATGTCTCTCAAATATCCCAACCTGAAGTACACGGGAGACGGGTTGAGCTACGACGGGAAACGACACCGTGAGTCAACTTACGGGGGAAGAATCACAGAAAACGTCGTTCAGGCGTTGAGTCGAATCGTGATCACAGATAGCATGATCCGACTCAGCAACAGAATACCCAATGGGAAAATAGCACTAACCGTGCATGATGAGATAATCATTACAGCGCCAGATACTAATCCAGATCAAACGCTTGACACACTTATCCAAGACATGTGCGTGCGTCCCAACTGGGCACCAGAAATCCCGCTGAATGCTGAAGGCGGGTACGACACTTCTTATTCAAAATGACATGCCGCGACTTGTTCTAACCAGAAAAGTAGGGGAAACCATAATCATCTCTAAGGATGATGAGGTAGTGGCAGCTGTAAAAGTGAGCCGAGTGGAAGGGCAGCAGGTCCGTCTTACTTTTGAAGCGGATAAAGAAGTAAAAATTCTCAGAAAAGAACTCTCTGACGGTAGAAAACAAAGATAAGAACCGGCTAGAGAAGTCAGGAGTACATCATTGAAGCTACATTTCTTAGAGGCAACCAATGGTTTGCCTCTGTCAAAATCCTATACCGGAAAATCAGTAACGCCTTACCCTCTAGTTAAGTCCGTAAACTCCCACGAAGAAGACGTAACGCTCGATCAAGCGGGGCTGGAAAGTCTTGAAGCCCTGATCCAAACCTATGGAGCCAATGGGCACTGCCTCCTAAAAGGCAACTTGAAAAAAGCGCTCGTAGAAGAAAGCCGTGCGGGTCACATAGGGAAGACCACTCTTTCTTCTCTTCTGGTGTTAGACATAGACGGCGTCCGTCTACCAAAGCCTCTCGACTACAGTCGCAAACTCACAAAAAACGACGTCAGCTTCCTAGCCAGGCAAGTGCTGAACGAACTACCAGTAGAGCTACACGACGTTTCCTACATAGCTCAAGCCTCATCAAGCCTAGGTTTGAAAGGAGACGCCATATCCCTGCATATCTTTATGCTGCTAGAGGTGCCGATGCCACCTAAAAGCATAAAGCTCTGGCTCCAAGACGCTAACTTTGAGTCGGACACCTTCTCCGAACAGATGTCTCTAAGTGTAAACGGACAATCACTGACCTACCCGCTAGACATATCTGTCGCGGACAACTCAAAAATAATTTTCATAGCGCCACCCACCTTCTCCGATCCAAACCAGAATCCTTTTAAAGACGACAGCGAACGAATTGTTCTTGTGAAGCGAGAACGAGCTACTTTCGATCTAGGACAGCTGATCGCCAACTTGTCCCCGCAAAAGACCTTTGAGAAAGGACAAGAAGCAAAAGACCGCTTAAGAGAAGAACGCGGGTTCAAAAAGAAAAACAGCAAACTGAAAATGACCTCGCTGGGTAACGAACCCGTAGAGATACTCACCAACCCGGACAAGATGTCCATATCCCTTGTAGATACTGGGAACTTTCCTTTTGTACGTTGCAATGTGAATGGTGGTGACTCAGGCGCTTACTATTTCTACGCCGACAACCCCATCTACATGTTCAACTTCAAAGGAGAACCGATATTTGAAATCGAGAAAGCTGACGCAGAGTTCTTCGCTGCAATCCCAGAAACATTCCAAGAAAAGCTCAAAGAAATCGGCAAGGCTGAAACAGCAATGGTCATGCGAGATTTCGACACAGACACAATATATGCAGGAATGTTTGACCCGAACACTAATCAATTCTCAGATGAATTTCCTCTGACCCCGATCACCAAGCAGAACGTCGAGGGCTTCCTCAACAGCCACGGAAAAATACTCCCTGAGTTCATACCCGATGGCCGTGTAGTTTTTGATCCATCCAGTGATGACCCTGCAGTCAACCTGAAGAAAGTCCCTTACTACATAAACACTTTCAGAAAAACTAAATACGCCCTCGACCCAACTAAACCATCTGTCGATATCGAGTTTGGTAGCGCCAAATACCTAAAAGAACTCACGCCACTGTGCTACCAGATCATGTATCACATGCTAGGTAACGGTGACGAAGAGTTTGAAAGGTTCATCAACTGGCTGGCCTTCATATATCAGAACCGCCAAAAGACAGGTGTAGCTTGGGTTCTGTCAGGTGTCCAAGGAACAGGCAAAGGTATCTTTTACACCCGCATACTCCGTGGACTATTTGGACTGCATCACGCACCCATGAGATACCTACGGAACATGGAAGAGCAGTTCAATCTCTACATGCGGGACGCACTGTTTCTTGTAGTAGATGAATTTCACATGGCTAGTGCATCGGCTGGCATACGAAAGATGGCCGATCAGCTAAAGACTCAGATCACGGAACGCACCATTACGATCCGAGCTATGCGGTCCAACCAGTTGGAGATACCCAACTACACGAACTTCATTTTTCTAACTAATCGCGCTGATGCAGTGAGCATCGAACCAGGAGACCGTCGCTACAACATAGCACCTTCCCAAGAGAACAAGCTGCTTGATACCTTCGATGACATCTCAGACAAGATCGACTCGAACCAAATTGAAAAAGAGCTATGGCATCTAGCGGGTGTGCTCGCCACCTTCAATGTAGACAGACGTCTGGCTACTACTCCTGTGGATAACTCTGCCAAACGAGTTATGCGCTCAGTATCCATGTCGGTCTTTGAAGAATTTAGCGAAGCGGTCAAGGTAGGTAACCTCACGTTCTTCACCGATATCCTCGATATCAATACGACTTCTGTACTTAACAGCGGCGATATAGACACGGCACAACGAATAGTCAAAGCGTGGATCGCCAATCAAGATCACGACTACACAGTGATCCCGATGGAGCACCTTAGAACTGTGTATCACGTACAGACAGAACAGAACCCAAGGTACTCGATCAAAGACTTCACTAAGCGGATGAGCAGAAACGGCCTATCTGCAGAACGTAAACGACCGTTCAATGCAGGACGCAATGCTAATCCAATACGAGGTGTAGTAGTCGACTGGCAACTGACACCTAACGAGCAGACTCATCTAATAGACACTTACTTCACGCACGACGATCAGCGTCTTATACCGCCCGTGTAAAAAGATATGCTATATTAGCTCTGCTAATGAGGTTTCTAGTTGGGAAGAAACTGTGGTTGAGCTAACACAAGCAGACCGTCCAGACGGGGCAAACGTTCTACAAAAACCAGACAAGCTTGGCCTTGTCAGAGCATGGTCTTATTCCGCGCTAAAAGTTTTTGAAGAGTGCCCCTACAGAACCTACATATCACGGGTAAAAAGGATTTCAGAACCTTCATCACCAGCTGCCGACCGTGGGTCCGAGATCCACCAAGAAGCTGAAGACTGGGTGTCTGGAAAACTTGATGAATTCCCCAAGACACTTTCTAAATTCGAAGATGACTTTGACGAACTACGATCACTGTTTGTCGATGGCAAAGTAGAACTAGAAGGCGAATGGGGATTCTCCACGGATTGGAAACCCGTAGGTTGGATGGGTGAAGACACTTGGGCAAGAATAAAGCTGGATGCTCTAGTCCAACAGGACGATACGTCTGCACGTGTTATTGACTACAAAACAGGGAAGAAATGGGGGAACGAGATTGCCCACTCACAGCAAGGACTGCTGTATGCAATCGGAACGTTCTTCCGTTATCCGCATATCGAGTACGTACAAACGGAGTTTTGGTACATCGATAAAGGAGAAACAACCAAGAAACCTTACACCCGAGAACAAGCCATGATGTTTGTTCCGGGTTGGCACCAAAGAGCGGTCGCCATGACAACAGCTGAAGATTTCCCTCCGACACCAAGTAAGGAAGCTTGTCGTTGGTGCAGCTATAAGAAAGGTGACTACCCCGAGTGTGAGTGGGGGGTTCTATAGAGACCCTGACTCTCCTACAGGGTCAACTCCTGAGCCTCCACTCAACACTGTTGCTATGTATAT
>CEUI01014776.1_pt1 | contig 10959 bp, 9 predicted proteins | sample 531411 | NCBI WGS metagenome assembly CEUI01 (sample SAMEA2622841, study PRJEB7988) | marine metagenome | isolation source: saline water (ENVO:00002010), including
CTTCAACAATACTTCCTCGTAGAGAGGAAAAACGAGTAAATGAATCCGTGTCTAGTCGTTGGAAGACGCTAGCGGGTATTCATAAAGATTAAAACGATATAAAAGGAGTATTAAAATGTCAGTTTTAGAAAAACTTACTGAAGGTATCGTTAACAGAGACTTGGCAAAAGAAGGTGCTGCCCTACTTGAAAAGTGGGAGAAGACCGGTCTTTTGGAAGGTATTGATAACGATACAGATAAGAATGGCATGGCTCGCCTTCTTGAAAATCAAGCAAAAGAGCTACTTCGTGAGGCTTCCACAATGGCAGCAGGTGACGTTGAAGGTTTCGCAGCAGTTGCGTTCCCTCTCGTCCGACGTGTTTTCGGTTCCCTCATTGCTAACGACCTTGTTAGCGTTCAACCAATGAGCCTCCCTTCGGGACTCATCTTCTTCCTTGACTTCACTGTACACTCAGCGAAGCTTGGATACGAGGCAGGTGATTCACTTTATGGTGGTGGTGTTGTTGGTCAGGCCCTTACAGGTGGTCTTGACCTTACCGGCGAAGCTGGTGAAGACGGCCCATACAACCTTAACAATGGCTACTCTGCCCCAACAGCTTCCGCTGTAGTTACAACACAGGCTGCTCTTGTCATGCACGGTACAGCATCCATGGGCGACGATGATCTCGACAAAGCAATTCGCTTTGACCCAGATCTTTCCGGTTCCGTTGTTATTGTCTGCGCTTTCGCAGGCGAGGCTGGTATCGCGGGGTTGGATATGAAGAACCTTGTGGCACTCACTGGTTCGACACAAACTGGATTTAGACAGATTCGTCGTTTGACCGAGGTACACTCTGGTTCTACGGGTAATCTTATGGACCCAGAAAACACTAACTTAGATATTAAGCTTGTTTATGAGCGCACCACCGCCGATGCTGGCGAGATTGTTACCGCAATTGAAGCACTTGACGGTAACGATATTGGTGTTTCCTTCACACTTGCAGACAACTTTAACAACGTTACTGAGGCCGGTGGCCGAGGCGTTGGTGCTGTTGTTGGTGCTGACACATGGGGTCTTGAAAATCAAACACAAATCCCAGAGATCGACCTTAAGGTTGACTCCGTGTCCGTAACAGCCGTCACTAAGAAGTTGAAGGCAAAATGGACTCCTGAGCTTGGCCAGGACCTCAATGCTTATCACAACCTTGACGCTGAAGTCGAGCTTACAGGTATTCTCTCCGAGCAGATCGCTCTTGAGATTGACCGTGAGATCCTCGAAGACCTCGTTAAGGGCGCTACAGCCGGTACACTCTACTGGTCCCGCGCTGCTGGTAAGTTCGTAAACCGCGAAACTGGTGCAGAAATTGGTGCTACTACAGTAACTCCAGACTTCACCGGTACTGTGTCCGAATGGTATGAGACATTGTGTGAAACAATTAATGACGTTTCCGCACGTATCCACCGTAAGACACTTCGTGGTGGCGCAAACTTTATTGTTTGCTCGCCAGAGGTTGCCAACATTCTTGAGTTTACAGCAGGCTTCCGTGCTGACGTAGCTGGCGACTTTGACCGTGGTCAAGTCGGCGCTGTTCGCGTTGGTTCACTTAGCAAGAAGCAGGACATTCACGTAGATCCATATTTCCCAAGAAATGTGATCCTCGTAGGTCGCAGAGGCGGTTCGTTCCTTGAGAGCGGATATGTCTATGCTCCATATGTACCTCTTCAGGTAACTCCAACTATCTTCGGTATCGAAGACTTCGTGCCTCGTAAGGGCGTGATGACTCGCTATGCGAAGAAGATGGTACGTCCTGATATGTACGGTCTTGTTATTGTTGAAGATCTTGTCTAAACAATAAATCGCTCTTCGCGTTAGAACGCTTCTCAAAGAGCAAGCCCCTCTTGGAACATTCCTTGAGGGGCTTTTTTTATTAAAACAAATGTAATAAACGCACGACTGCGGACTAATTATAGTACACATCCTTTTTAAGGTTGTGAATGCATTCATTCTAAGAAACGAATAAAAGGAGGGTTTTTATTATGGGTAAAAGAGCAATAAATTTATTAAGAAAGGGTATGGATCCGGCCATGAAGCCGAATTTCACTGGAAATACCGGACTGTCTGCGGGCACCGGATTTTCCGACGCCGCGCTTTTCAAAAGCTGGACGGAGCAGAACGGTACGGTAACCAAAACTACTGTTTTGATCGACTTAACTGGTATCCGCTCAACCGCAGCAAACGATGTCATTGGTAACGATGGCGCAGCTAACGCGAACATCGGTCAATATACTACAGCGACAATGGGAACATTATTTGCAGTTCACATGTCTTGTATTGAGACACCAGCCGGTGGCGATCCAGACATCAACTTGGCTTTCGCAGATGAGGCAACTCTTGCTGAAGACGCCGCTTTGTCATCCGGGACCAATTCTGGTACTCTTTTGAATAATGGTGATCTAGCAGCCGAGAAAGAGTATTGGGCAGTTACAGGGTTCCCCTCAGCAGACCAGTATTTCTACTTAGTTGCTGGAGCTGCCACTGATGCAGATTATACAGCCGGTGTGATTAAAATTGAATTTTACGGCACAACTGTGTAATAACTAGTATTTCTTAATATCTCAATAATTATTTTTTAATTATGACCCCCCTTTCCTTTCGGAGAGGGGGGTTTCTTTTCAACAAAACTATTTATAACAGAGGATCAAATGAATGGCTACAACAAACTTATCTCCAACTAGTGTCACTAGTTCAATTACACTCCCCGCTTCCGGAACTTTTATTGGTGCCGCAGCAGGAGGCACACAAGTTTTAGACTCTGTTGTATATGGAATGTATACTGGCAGTGTAGACTTTATTACAGGCGCTCAAGATCAAGTTGCTTATGTTTATAATAAGCTTGGCGGCGATATCCTCGATATAGAAATTACAGAAACACAAGTTTACGCAGCTTATGAAGAAGCAGTTTTAGAATACTCGTATCTAGTTAATCTCCATCAAGGAAAGAATTCTCTTGGAGATCTGCTTGGCTCTGCAACTGGTAGTTTCGACAGTAAGGGAGAATACAAGGGTGACGCGATCTCTTCAAGTTTAGATCATGGCTTATACGGTGGCGGCAATGTCGCAGAGAAGTATCCTAATATTTCATTTGCTTACGAGAGAAAGGTTGGCCAAGCTTTTTCAAACGAGGTTAATCTAAATGGTTACGAGACAGTTTACTCAGCTTCGTTCGATACAACGGCTGGAATTCAGGACTATGATCTCCAGCAAATAATTAGCTCTTCTGCGGCGTCATCAGATAATGAAGACTTCCCTTATTATAACAAAGTTGGCAACAACAGGCTATTAATAAGAAAAGTATATTATAAAACTCCTTCTGCAATGTGGCGATTCTATGGTTACTACGGTGGCCTGAACACAATCGGAAACCTCCAGAACTATGGGCAGTATGCCGATGACTCTCAGTTCCAAATAGTTCCTGTTTGGCAAAACAAACAACAAGCTATGTCTTTCGAAGATGCCATATATACTAGAAACTCTCATTACTCATATGAGTTAAAAAATAATAAATTAAGAATCTTTCCACAAAACACAACTTCCGGCCCAAAGAAAATGTGGGTTGAGTTTGTTATCTCAAATGAGAAGGAGCCTTGGGAAGAAGATTCGAATCGAACCAATAACGTTGGTGGTGTGAATAATCTTAACACACTTCCGTTTAAGAATATTATATACGAGCATATAAATTCAATTGGTAAACAATGGATTCGAAGATTTGCTTTATCTCTGTGCAAGGAAATGCTTGGACAGATTAGAAGCAAGTTTGGAACAATACCAATCCCAGGCAACAATTTATCTCTCAATGGGGATGCCTTAATATCTCAGGGCAAAGAGGAGCAGGCTGCTCTTAGAGAGGAACTTAAGCAAATTCTTGAGGATACTTCATATGTCAAGCTTGCGGAGAGCACAGCCGCTAAGACCGACTCTGTTATGAAGGTTCAAGAGAAGATGCCTCTACCAATATTCCAAGGATAAATAAATGTCTAACGATAAGAATAAATGGTCTCAACCAGCGGCTCCGCCACCTCCTCTTTTTGTCGGACAGAAAGAAAGGGACTTGATTAAACAAATCAACGATGAGCTTATAGAGGACGTAGTTGGTCAACAAGTTCTGTATTTTCCAATAAGTCAGGAGCATACAAACTATCATCCAATTTACGGAGAGGCCATTAGAAAAACATTCTTGCCACCAATCAGAGTATACGTTCTTATCGATTGGGATGGGCAGGCAACAACATACATGAACAATGTCGCAGTCGACAAATATTCAAGCATCACAATTCATTTTCACAAAAGAAGACTTACTGAAGATCAGGATCTTAATGTACGAGTTGGAGATTTTGTTCAGTATGGCGATAATTATTACGAGATCGTAACTTTGGATGAACCAGTACAAATTTTTGGTCAAGTCGACCATAAGATGGAGATCTCTGCTAAGTGCATTTACTCAAGGGAGAGTCTATTCAATGGCGAATGATGATAACAACGGGACGGACGATTCGAACATCATTGAGGAAAGGATAATCACTCCTTCGACTCTGGAAACTATAGACGAAGCAGTTTATAAATATATCGATGAACAATTTAATCTTTCTTGCAACACCAACGGCGGATTTAAAAAGGTGCCCGTGCTCTGGCTCTCCGCAGAAAGAGCGTTTCAGATAAAAAACAATAGAGACGTGCGAAACGACGGTGACTTCTTGGTGTTACCAGTTATGACGGTTCAGAGAACCTCTGTTGTAAAAGATCCAAACAGAAAAGGAATCTTCTACGGAAACATTCCACCAGTTGCCGATGCACAAGGCGGTTCAATTGTGGTGGCGAGAAGAATCAATCAAGACAAAACACAGAACTTCGTAAATGCTGACGTTCACCGATATGCTAAAGGTGGTAGCCACCAAATTAATTTTCCAACAAGAAAGAAGAGCAAGGTTGTATACCAAAGTATTTCGATTCCAATGCCGGTATATGTCACAATGAATTACGACGTGGTGGTAACTGCTCAGTATCAACAACAAATGAATCAGATAGTAACACCATTCATGTCTAGGACAGGCGGAATCAACACCTTTACAATTGAAAGGGACGAGCATCAGTATGAAGCGTTTATTCAAGACAACTTTGCTCAGAACAACAATGTTGCATCTTTAGGCGAAGATGAAAGATCTTATCAAACAACTATATCTATAGAAGTATTGGGATATTTGATTGGCGACGACGTTAATGAAGAGAAGCCAAAAATCGTAATTAGGGAGAATGCTGTAGAGGTTAAGCTGCCTCGCGAGCATGTGATTATGGGTGATATTCCTCAAGACATTGATAAGAGAGGATTTTATAGAGACTAAAAGTTCTTTTCCGACGCTCTCTTACTACTTATTTAAGAATTATTCTGTAAAAGGAGATTGTGTGTCATGGCAGAAAAAAAGTTTAAATTCGTCTCTCCGGGTGTGTTCCTTCAAGAAATTGATAATTCCGCCCTTCCTGAGACCGGTCAAGAGATTGGCCCAGTAGTTATTGGTAGAACGGCTAGAGGCCCTGCGCTTCGCCCAGTAACGGTTAACTCATTCTCGGAATTCGTTACCGTATTCGGAGAACCACAAGCTGGTGGTAAAGGTAACGACGTGTGGAGAGATGGAGACACACTTGCACCGACGCCTGCTGCATATGCAGCCCAGGCTTGGCTTAGAAACAACTCGCCTATTACTGTTATGAGGTTGCTTGGTGATCAATCAAACAATCCTAGTAGTGAAGGCTATGCTGGTTGGGGTGGCGCAAACAAAACCTCACCAGTTAATTTTGGTAGTGTTGCCCAATACACCGCAGGTGGAGCTTACGGTTTGTTCGTTATGAACTCAAGCTCCGCGAAGTCCGGTGTCACAGGCCAGGACGCAGTTTTGGCTGCTGTTCTTTATACAAACAGCACTAACACAGTTGCCCTATCTGGTTCATGCTTGTCCGGTAGTTCAAGCAACTTTGTAGCCACGGCTTCGCAGGGAGTTGTGTTCAAGACGAACGATGACGGAAACTTTGTCCTGTCAATCGGTACAATTGCACAGATAGCAACCCCTAATGAAGCTGAGAAAATCGAATTTAACTTTAATAGAAATGACGATAAATATATTAGAAAGGTATTGAATACAGATCCAACTCGCCTGAATACTGAAATTACTTCAGACACTAAGAATTATTTCTTGGGTGAGACTTTCGACACAGCACTTCGCACAGGTAGTATCGGAGACACGAAATTAGCTGCTGGTATCACAAACAGAACAATGCCAGAGCCTAATCTTAATGTACAGAACACTGGTTTAAGTTCTCAAGCAGATATTAATCGAGCGTTTCTTGTCGGTCTCGAAACTCAGACTGGTAACAACTGGTCCGACCACGCATTTGAAACCAAAGATGCTAGAACTGGTTGGATTATCGGCCAGGACCTCGGAGCAGCAGAAAATTATGTACCAGACAACCAACAGAAATTATTCAGACTTGTTGGCTTGAATCAGGGTGCATGGATTCAAAACAATCTTAAAGTTAGTATTGAGTCTATTCGACCCGCTTCGAACAACTCTAACGATTACGGAACGTTTAGCGTAACTCTTCGTAGAATTGAAGATAACGATAAGGCTCCAGTTGTTGTAGAAAGATTCTCAAACTGTAATCTTAATCCTAATTCTGTCGATTATATCGCTAGAAAGATTGGAGACAAGAATATTGCATGGGATAATACAGAAAAAAGAATTAGAGAATATGGCGATTATAACAATCAGTCTAAGTTCGTTCGTGTAGAAATGAATAGTGCGGTAGACAACGGTGCCGTTGACGCTCGCCTTCTTCCATTTGGATTCTTTGGAACCCCCGCATGGCGCGGAATGATTCGAATCTCTGGTAACATTGACAATCAGGCGGACGCAAGAGGAACAACTCTTAATAATGTTATTCTTCGCGCAAACAACGACATTGCTCACTATCCGGTAATATTCTTGAACAATTCGTCCTCCGCGTTCGTAGTTAAGAATATCGGTGGACCTAATGCTTCTCCGATAAGTGCCAATCCTTCCGTGTTAACAGCCTCCTATTACATGCCAGTTGTTCCATTGAGAATTAACGCTAAAGACGGAGACATGGCTTCTTTCACAGACGCTTACTTCGGTGTACACACAGGCCGTTCCGGATCGTATAACACATATGAAGAGAGTACCGTAGACCTCCTTAGAGCAGCTAGTGCTGATCTTGACGTAGATTCCAACGTATCTCAAACTGTACCTTATATCTTCTCGCTTGACAACTTGTCAGGCTCGCTCGATGAAGGTGCCGTATATGTTTCTGGATCTCGTAACGCCACAGCCGCGAATCGCTCTTTGAGTGCTCGCTACGGCTTCGGTGCTGTTCTTACCGGTTCGACTCTCAATTCTGGTTTGGGACACATTGGTGGATTCAACAGGTTTACTTGCCTCTTCCACGGTGGTTTCGACGGATTGGATATTACCGAGAGAGACGCCTTTAGAAACAATGCGTTTGTTGCGAGTCCAACCGGAGACAACGACTACCGCTTCCACTCAATTAAAAGAGCTATCGATACATTGAGAGACCCAGAGTTTGTTGAGTATAACTTGGCAACCATCCCCGGTATCACGAACTCTACCTTGACAAGTCATCTTATTGATACTTGTGAGGAAAGAGCGGACGCTATGGCAATTATCGACCTTGAAGGTGACTACGTGCCTCGTACAGAGAACACAAGCACAGCCGCTGTTCGTCGTCCTGACGTTACAGAGACTGTTAGAAACCTCAAGCTTCGCAACATCAACAGCAGTTATGCTGCTGCATACTTCCCGTATGTACAAATCAGAGATACCAACACAGCACAGCTTGTTGATATCCCAGCTTCGGTTGTCGCTCTTGGAACAATTTCCAATAGTGAAAGAAAGAAGGCACTCTGGTTCGCTCCCGCTGGATTCACACGCGGTGGTTTGAGTGAGGGTGCAGCCGGCCTCCCAGTTGTTGGTGTTAAACATCAGCTTACTGCGAAGGAGAGAGATGATCTCTACGGCGCAAATATTAACCCAATTGCTACTTTCCCAGCAGAGGGTATCGTTGTCTTCGGACAAAAGACTCTTCAAGTAACGCCTTCGGCTCTTGACAGAGTTAACGTGAGAAGACTTCTTATTTTCATTAAGAAGCAAGTTTCCAGAATTGCTGCCACAACATTGTTCGAGCAGAACGTACAGGCCACCTGGGACCGATTCTCCAACCGCGTAGAGTCACTTCTAAGCGGTATCAAGGCTGCTCAAGGTCTAGAGGACTTCCGAGTTATCCTTGATTCTTCAACAACAACACCAGAACTTATTGATAGAAATATCATGTATGCAAAGGTGTTCTTAAAGCCTGCTCGTGCAATTGAGTTTGTAGCACTTGACTTTACAGTTACTGATTCGGGAGCGGCTTTCGATGATTAATTTCACCACTAACTATTTATTTGCAGAGGAGATAAAAACTAATGGCTGAAAAATTTTGGGCAGATGCTAGACTGGAGCCAAAGCGACAACATCGCTGGCTTCTAAACTTGGACGGGATTGACGCTTTTGTCATTAAGACAGTACAAAAGCCGAGCTTTTCAGTAAGCGAGACAACTCATCAATTCTTCGGACATCAGTTTTATTACCCAGGGCAGGTTACATGGAACACAGTGGCGGTCACATTGGTAGACCCAATCGACCCAGACACTTCAATGATGCTTTACAATAAGCTTCGCTTGTCTGGTTACGACGTCCCAGATCGCTTGATCAGAGAACCTCTCCGCCCCGGTCTATTCACACCTTCTAAAGCAGAGGCAACAGACGCACTAGGCGGTAAGGTCAAATTGAGGCAAATTGGCACAGTTGATGATGTACCAAATCAGGTTATTGAGGAGTGGCAACTTTTCAATCCATGGATTCTTGACGTAAACTTCGGTAGTCTTGATTATGGCAGCACTGATATGGTAGAAATTTCTATGACACTTAGATATGATTTCGCACAACTAATTGAGAAACCATAATTAAGAGGATATAATGTCAGTCAGAAATAATGAAGAGCGTATCGGCGCTACGCCAAATCAAGATACGCCTATAGCAACAAACGCGGCACCCACAGCAGGTGGTGACGCATTTTCTTATGCTGTTCCAACAGAGCATGTAGAGATCCCTTCCGGAGGACAATACTACCCAGAGGATCACCCACTACACAATCAAACAACAGTTGAGATCAAGTACATGACGGCTAAAGACGAAGATATTTTATCTTCACCCTCTTTGCTCAAGAAGGGTTTAGCTTTGGATCGTCTACTTCAAAATGTAATTGTTGATAGAAATATTAAAGCGGATAGTCTTTATATCGGAGACAAGAATGCACTTCTCGTAGCCTCCAGAATAACAGGCTATGGTCCAGAGTATAATGTTACAGTGACTTGTCCAGTATGTGGTACAAATTCAAAAGCAGAATTTGACTTGGAAGAATCCAAGAAGGTTAAAACAACAGAGCTTTGCGATGGCGTAGAGCATGTTAGAGGAGATCTATTCTTCACAGTTCTGCCAAAGACACAGGTTAATGTCGAGTTTTCTTTATTGACGGGAGCCGACGAAAAAAGAATTTTGCAAATGGCAGAATCAAAAAGAAAGAAAAACCTTCCGGAGTCTCCACTGACTGACCAGTTAAGAATGATAATCCGGACAGTTAATGGTTCGAATAGGCCAGAAGATATCAACAATTTAATAGCAAATATGCCAGCACTGGATGGTAGACACTTGAGAAAAATGTTTTCCCATGTTTCCCCAGACTTACAGTTGGCGGATACACACGTTTGCGACACCTGCGGCGAGCAGGAGGAGGTTGAACTGCCGTTAACGGCGGAGTTTTTTTGGCCTAAGCAGTGAGTATATGGAAAACGTGTATGAACAATTCTTCTTTTTAAAATATCATGGAGGTTGGAGTTTCACAGAGGCATACAATCTTCCTATCAAGCTTCGTGCTTGGTTTGTGGAAAGACTAGTCAAGCAAATGAAGGAAGAAAAAGAAGCAATTGAAAAGGCATATAAAAAGTAGAAGGTTCTAATTATATGGTAGAGGACTATGTTATGGAAAACAGTGGCGAAATTCAAAAGATAACTATTGACCTTGGTCTCAAGAGAAAAGGCAACCTTGAAGAAAATGCCTACACCCAGATGGGTGCTCAACTAGGTTATGCTTTAAAACAGATTCTAGCGGGTGTACAGCCCTTCTTAGACGTTAGAGGCACCCCAGGAGAGATAGCTTCGCTTGCAGCCGCTCTAGGCATGGAGAAACGCCATTTAGAAGATATTATAAAGCATGGCGCAAACAGCCCCCAGGCAAGAAGAAGTCTGACTCAGACAAACAAGTCAGCGGCCAAGTTTCAAAAAATTACTGGTATTCCATGGCCGTTCACCTCATGAGGGCTAGCCAATGGCTGACGAGAAAACACCAGAACAAGTCCAAAAACTAATAGATCTAAACAAGCAGCTTGCAGATTCAGAGAGAGAATTGTTAGAGCTTCAAGGGGAGAAGTTCACTGAATCTCAAAAAGCGGCTGCTCAAGCTGAAATGGAGCTAGAAGCCAAAAAAGAAATGCTTCGTATTGCTTCCGAGGGAGAAAAAGGAGCTTTAGATCGAGCCCGGGCGCTTGGAGTAGAACTAGAAGAAAATAAGAAACTTACAACTCAAGAGAGGGAAGAGTTAGAAAAAAGAGCCCAAATAATGCGCGACTATAGTCTCGCTTTGAGAGAAAATGGTGATCAGATTAAGAAAAATTTAGTGGATGAGATCAGACGCCTCAACAATGAAAAGAAAATAACCCAAGAAAGGGAAAAACAACAAAAGACATTGGACAAGTCAGTTGGCAAATTTGCCGCTTTGCTTGGTTTTGGAACAAAGTT
>CEUI01019074.1_pt1 | contig 10949 bp, 11 predicted proteins | sample 531411 | NCBI WGS metagenome assembly CEUI01 (sample SAMEA2622841, study PRJEB7988) | marine metagenome | isolation source: saline water (ENVO:00002010), including
TTTGATTTGCCAAAAGACAGTGATGGTAAAGTAACTGGTAATGCACCTATAAATGACTTTCCAACAGAGAATTAACTTGACATTTTGTATAAAAAGGATATAATTAGATGGAGATAGATGCAATGTTATTTTGGAATATAATCCTAACAATGGTAGTAGTACCATTTGGTTGGGCATTCAACAAGATGTTCCAAGAGGTAAAGCGTATACAAATACTCCTAAATAAAACAAGAGAAGAATATGCACGTAAGGATGATGTTAAAGAAGATATGCATGACCTTATGGATGCTATTAAAAGATTAGAAGATAAACTAGATAAGATATTAATGGGAGCTAGATAGTGGCAGTATTTACAGGATTTAAACCAACAGGATTAAAGAAAATAGCAGGTAGACTTGGCTATCAAGGTTCATTAGATAACTTTGAAAATTATCTAGAACAGAATCCTGAGAAGAAAAGACAAATGCTTGTCTACGAAGAGTCTGCAAAACGTATGGCTCGTGGTGGTATTGTTAGAATGCAAGAGGGTGGCACAACTGCCTCTAGAGAGCTACGCCCTGAGGATTTTGATACTGTATATGGAGGACCTGCTCCAATGCCTAGTCTAGATGAAGGTGCATTTACACCTCCACCTGTTACACCTCCACCTGTTACACCTCCACCTGAAGAAGAAAAGGCACAAACAATAGAAGACTTTAGTATACAACAAGCAAAAAATCCAACTGTGCCTGAGGGAGGTGTTACTAAAGCAGCTAACATAGAGTATGACCCAAATCAATCTGTATCGACAACAGATAGTATGATTAAAGATGATGTAAAAGTAGGTACTACAGTAAAAGGTCAAGTTGCTCAAACAGGAACTCCTGATGCAAGTTCTGCTGCAACAATAGATGCTTCAAATGCTTCTCCTGAAGTAAAAGAAGCTGTAAAAAGCATGAACGCTGCTCAAGGTATTGTTAGTAACGAAGCTATAGTAAATCCTGCACAACAAGATGAAAGTTCTGTATCAAAGTTAAAAGCTGCACAAGGAACTGCTACTACATTACAAAACCCTGTTCAAAGAGAAATACAGGAAGGTGAGTTAATTAGTGGAGTAGCTAACGCTGAAAAGGCAGCTAAATTTACTGAACAAATAGAAGCAGCAGAGGCATTGCCTTCAGAAAAAGCTACTGTAAGAGGACAACTTGCAGAGCTAACTTCTGACTTTGATGGTAAAAATCCACCACCTTGGGCAGCAGGAACATTAAGAGCTATTCAGGCTCAGATGGCTGCAAGAGGAGTAGGTGCATCTAGTATGGCAGGACAAGCTCTTATTCAAGGAGCATTAGAGTCTGCACTTCCCATAGCTCAAGCAGATGCTTCAACATTTGCAAGATTTGAGGAACAAAATCTATCCAACAGACAAGCAAGAGCACTTTTAGCTGCAGAACAAAGAGCTACTTTCTTAGGTCAAGAGTTTGACCAAGCATTTCAATCAAGAGTAAAAAACGCTGCATCTATAGCAGATGTAGCAAATATGAATTTTACTGCAGAGCAAACTATAGCTTTAGAAAATGCTAAAATGACTGAAACAATGAATATAGCCAATCTAGAAAATAGACAAGCTATGGTTATGGCAGAAGCTGCTGCGTTATCTAATTTAGATGAAGCAAACTTAAATAACAGACAACAAGCTGCAGTGCAAAATGCTAAATCTTTTTTAGAAATGGACATGGCTAATTTAGATAATGAACAACAAACAGAAATGTTTAAAAATGAACAAATAACACAAGCCATATTTACAGATACTGCAGCAGATAACGCTGCAAAACAATTCAATGCAGAGTCAGAAAATCAAACAAATCAATTCTATGATGGATTAAAAGCTGATGTTGCTAAACATAATACAGAGCAAAAAAATGCTATGGAAAGATATAATGCAGGAGAAGAAAACGAGATAGCAAAATATAATGCAGAGCTTAAACTGCAGAAAGAAAAGTTTAATTCAGAGAATAGAAGAATAATAGACCAATCAAACGCAGTGTGGAGAAGAGAAATAGCAACTGCAGACACTGAGGCAATTAACCGTGCTAACGAATTAAATGCAAAAGCAGTGTTAGATATATCGGCAACTGCATACAATAATATTTGGCAAGGTTTTAGAGATGACATTGAGCATTCTTTTAAATCAGGTGAAAATGCAAAAGAACGTGCAAAAGATATAACATTAAGAAAAATGCAAGACGAGGCAGAAGTTGCTGCCGCTGCTTTAGTGGCGAGTGCTCAAGAAGCATCTGATTTAGCAGATGGTGTTGTTGCTTTAGCGACAAGTAATACTGGTGCAAGTTTAGTTTCTGATGCAGTAGACATAGCAGAAAAAGCTATAAAGTGGATATTTGGTTAGGAGTAAATATGATACAGAGTAGTATAGTAGCAAAAACATATGTAAACATGGATGTTATGGCTAAAGAAATAGAGAAAGCAGAAAAAGGAGAAGGTAAAAATGCCTCAAAAATTACTGCTAAACCCTCTGAAAAAAAAGGTTTATTGACAAGAAATAAAATGTTTGAACCTAGAAAAAATATGGAAGAGTCTGACTCTGAATCCGAAGAAGACATAAGTGTACAACAACAAAAATTAGTATTAGGATATTTGATGAGAATACGTAAGGCTTTTGAAGAGGCAAGAGAAGCAAAAAAAGCAAGAAAAGGTAAAAAAAATGGCTGATGCAATATTTGGAGGTCCTATTCCGGGAGCATCTTTAACAACAGAACTAGGTAATAGACCTTGGGAAAATCCACCGAAACAAGCTAATTTAGATATTGTGATAAATTCTTATATGAGAAGACTACAGTCTCCTGAAATAATAAGACCTTTAGTTGATGCAATACGATATGGCACTTCTATAACTACCATAGTAGAAAGCGTTATTGAAACTGCAGTTATGGAAGGAGAACATAGTTTAGATGTAGGTATACTAGCTTCGCCTGTAATAGTAGAGTATTTAAAACAGATAGCTGAAACATCAAAACTAGATTATAAATTAACTGATGCAGATGTAAGGGCAGCAAAAAAACAAAAAACCATAGATAGTAGATTATTAGAAGAAGTTCTAAAAGATTTAGATAAGCCTAAAGCTATAGATGATACAATAGAAGAGTCAGTAGAAACTGTTGAAACTGAGGCTAAAGGATTAATGTCTAGAAGAGGAAAGAAATAAAATGGCTGCAGGATTAAATTTTAATTTTAGTAAATTTTTTACCAGAGGTTTTAAAAAAATCGGAGAAACTGTTCAAGACATGGATGAAAAAGTTGCAACCGAAGCAAAAGCATTTGCAGAAGATGGTATAGAAAAAGCTGAAGAATATGAAACACAAGTAGAAGCAAACAGAAAATTACTAGAAGCAGAAGTTAGTAAATTACAAGCTCTTGGAATTAAGGATGTTGGTAAAATTAGAACCGTTATGAATGCTTATGGTAATGAAGACGTTATGAAAAAACTAACTGAAGATTATAAAAGCTACAGAGCAAAGGCTGCACTTGGTCAAAATCAAGGAAAGTTCACAAGTCTCTCAGAATATATAAACGGTAAATTACAACCACAAGGAATACTGTCTGATGAGGGTGCAGAAGTAGCAGAAGATGAAGCAGTCATAGCAGGAGAAGCTACTGATATTCAAAAAGCAGAAAAAAGAGCTAAAGCCATGGGTGTTGATTTGCAAACTTATCTTGCCTCACAAGCAAGAAAAATGTCAGACAAATCTGCATTTGATGTTGATGCTAGAGCAAAACTATTAGTTGAAAGAAGTAAGTTAGGTTTACTTGGTAAAACATTAACTTTAGAACAAGCTAAAGAGATGATAACAAAAGATATGGGTGAGCAACCTGATACTACTCCAAAAGAGTTAGGTGAAACAGGATTTAAGTTTGATAGAGAAGACCCATTAACTGCAGAAGAAGTTATAAAAATTGAAAAATTAGGAAAACAAAAAGATAAAGATTTAGGTCTAGAACTTGACGATAAAGAAATAAGAGCTGTTAGAAACGACTTATTAAGAATGATTAAAGGCAAAGGGGAATTTGTTGTTGGAGCAGATGAGGGAGATTTATCTATAAAAGATACTCCCGAATCTTATGATGCACTGATTAACGAAATAAACATTCGATTAGAAAGAGACAAACAAGCTAAAGAAAAAAACCAACCATCATTATCAGCTAAATCTATAAATATTCTTAATTCATTGAAAGCAGAAGCCGAACTTAAAAAGAAAGGGTTAAGTAAAAAACAAATAGTTATACCTGAAATAAAATCACAAGAAGAGTATGATAAACTACCTAAAGGAAGTCAGTATAAAAGAAATGGAAAATTGTATAGAAAAAAATAGGAAGTAATCATGTTAAAAAATGAATTTGGTGACGAAGAAATAAAAGAAGATGAAAACGAATTTGGTGATAAAGTTATAGATGAAAACAAATCCAAATTAAATGAATTTGGTGACGAAGAAATAACTGAAGTTACTGAACCAAATGTTAATGAGTTTGGTGATGAAGAAATAACTGAAGTATCCACGACAAAACCTACCACACCTACGTACAAACCCCCTGAAGAAGGTCTAACCTACGACCAATTTAAATCTAACCCCCAATTATTATCAGCAGCAAAACGATTTGCTAAAAATAGACTAGGCTTTGATAACATCTCTGATGAAGATGCAGTTGATGAAGTTATAGAGCACTTTAGAGAATTTAAAGTTAATGAATTAACTGCAGGTGCAGATTGGAACTACACAAGTGGTTTAGTCACAGACGGTAAAAGAGACGAAATAAATGATTATAAGTCTTTGTACAGAGCAACAGAGGCTATGGAAGATTTTGGTGGTGGTGTCATGAGCACGATAGGTGACTACGCAGAGGGTATATTTACTGCTCCATCAACTCTTGTAGGATTACTACTTCCGGGTGGTGGTAAATTAGCAGGTATAGCTGCTCAACAAACTGCTAAACTTGGAGTTGGTAGAATAATTGCAGGTGCTGCTGCTCGACCTATAACTACTGCAGTAGGAGTAGAAACAACTGCAGGTGTTTTGCAGGATGTAGCAGAACAAAAAAGTTTAATGGCAGTTGATGAACAAGATGACTTTGACTTTGGTCAAACTATAACAACAGGTGTTTTGACAGGTGCAGCCACTGCAGTTGTTGGTAGTGTGCCTTTATATTTAGCTAAAAAGTATGGTGCTAAAGAAATAAGCAAAAGAGCACAAACAGATGATTTATTAGCAACATCTCAAAAAGCAGTAGAAAAGAAAACTAAAAAGGCAGACGCAACTGCTAAAGAAACATTGTCAAAAGCAGGAACGAAAGGTAATGAAGTAAAAGAAAGATTAAAAGAACTGAACAAAGAGTCTGTAGATGCAGGTAAAAAAGTAGGAGAAGACATTGCAGAGGATGCAGGTGTAGATGCACCCCTTAGAGTAGCAGTGACACCTGATAAATTAGATAGGGTATCTGCTGCTGCAGTTGAAGTTTTAGGTAAAACAGGATTAAAAACATTTAGAGGTGTAAATAGTAAAGGTGAAGAAGTTGTAAAAAAAGAAAGAATAACTGAAGGCATAGCTAGAGTAATAAGAAGTGCAAAAGACGATGCAACTGACAAAGCACTAGCAGAAGACTTTGGTAAAATTCTAAATAAATATAATTTAACTCAAGATGATTTTGCTAATTTGTTTATGTCTGAATTTTCAGAAGCAGGTAGATTACTGCAGAAAGCAGGGCATAATAAAAAACAATTAAGAGAAATGTTAAAGTCCATTGATGATGTTTCTACTTCTGATATTTTTTCATTAAATGAAAATGCACTAGATGTTTTTGCAAAATCTAAAAAAGCTATAGATAAGGATGATGTTCAAGGTTTCTTAAAAATATTTGACCATGATTGGAAAGATTACTTTAGAAGTGCAGATGCTTTGCGTTTGGCTGCTATGACTTCACAGGTGGGTACTACGGTTCGTAATACTGTGGGTGGTTTTTCAAGAGTCGGTATTGATGCTCTAGCAACTGTATTTGATAATGCAGTACAAGGTGTGGTCACAGGCACAAGACGAATAGTAACAGGGGAGAAGGGAACTCAAACATTCAAAGACGCTTTCAAGGATACATTTGCCATAGCATATGGGTTAATAAATAAAGATAAAGCAATAGCAGTAGAACAAATATTTGCTATGGGATTTCAAAACAAAGCACAAAAGTTATATAGGCAATTAGCAGATTTAGAAGATTTAACAAATGTTGGATTAAAGGGGAAAAAGAAACCACCAAGCAAAATGAGAAACCTAACTACAGGAATAGGTAGAAATTTAAACGTATTAAACACGCTATCTGATAATATGTTTAAACGTGCTGCTTTTATGGGTGGTTTGGAAAGAAGTCTACGTTTAATGAAAAGAAGAAGGTTGGCTAGTGGACAGAAAGTTAATGACGCTGATTTTGATTTACTTGAGATAATGAAAGCAGGTAATTTTAATAAAGTATTTGGTACAGAGCAAGGTAAAAAAGCATTAGATAGAGCCATAGAAGATGCACTATACTTTACTTATCAGGCATCTCCTAAAAGCACAGTAGGACAATTATTAGTAAAAGGTGCTAATAACTTACCATTTTTAACAACATCAGTTGTTCCTTTCCCTAGATTCTTAGCGAATGCGATGAGGTTTACTTATGAATACTCTCCTGTTTTTTTATTGAGCACTAGGGTAAGAAAAGAATTAATTAGAAGTTTTGGTAAGGAAACAGGTGAAGAGTTTGGTATACGTAGCTACCATAATACTGCAAAGGGTTTGGCAGGTCTAGGTGTTTTATTTGGTGCTGCTGCTTTCAGAGAATCTGAATATGCAGGAGAAAAGTGGTATGAGGGTAAATCAGAAGATGGACAGACATATGATTTGAGACCTTTCTTTCCTGCTGCACCCTATTTATTTTTTGCAGACTTAATTAAAAGATATAGAGCAAATGAAAATGTTGTAGACAAAAGAACTTTTAGAGGTTCTCTACAGGCTATTACAGGTATGCAGGTAGGTAAGGCAGGATTTGGATTATACGCTATGGACAAATTAGTGGATGACATATACAATACTTTTGATGGAAGTTTAGAAAGTGAAGAAGCTGTTAATCGTATATTAGCAGAGTTTGCATCTAATATAACATCAACTTATTTTATGCCACTAACTCCTATTCAAGATATATATAACACATTTATTGCAGGAGATGACGAAAGAATAATAAGAGAAAATCAGGTAGAAGATATAGGTGCTCTAATATTACATAAATCTTTAGCTCGTATTCCCGGAAACTATAATATAGAAAAGATGTTACATGAAATGTTTGGAACAGAATATAATATACCTAAAGCATACCAATCTCCAACAAGAGAAGGTTTAATGAGAAGACCCACACCTATAACAAGACAGGTGTATGGTAGATTATATAGAGGTAAAAAAACAGAAATAGAAAAAGAGTTAGATAGACTTAAAATTACAAAAGCAGAGGTACTTAGAAGAACAGGAATAACTGAAGCAGATAGACTATTAGGATTTTATATGGGTGAGTTTATGACTGACATTGTAGCACCTTTTATAAAAACAGACTTTTACAAAAGATTACCTAATGACGCAAAAAGAGAAATATTAAAAATAGAAATTGCAAGAGTAAGAAAGAAAGTTACTGAGGCTGTTTCTAGAACGGTGGTGGAAGATGCAAGTAATGTAAGGACAAGACCTTATACAAAAGTAAAATTTAAAAAGTTACCTAAGTTTTATAGGAATATAGCTATTAATACCTACAATAAAGTATATGGAGAGCCTAATAAATATAGAGATTATGATTATGAAATTTTGTTTGATTTAGCTCAACAGGCACGTAAAAAATTTAAAAATAAACAATTTATAATTGAAGATATTACTGATGAATTAAAACAAAGAGACCCTGATTGATTTAAACAAATAAGTATCTCATAATACCCATAGCTAACGCTGCACAGGCTACCCCATTCACCATAAGCAAGGCTCTATCATGCCATATGTAAGCCATACCTGCTAACAATCCTGTGCCTACACAAGAAGCTACTAAATCATAAAAAGGTAACACTCCTGCTGCCCTACATATAATTCCTGACATAATTAAAAAAGAACCTGACCATTTAAGATACCATGATAAATCATGAACAGGTGTTACTTTATTAACGAGTATCTCCTGACCCTTTAAGTTTTCCTCTTTTTTTTCTGTCATTCAACTTCTCCAAATTGCTTTCCATTATCTTGCCAAGACTAACATTAACCTCAGATGCTAACATAGCACAATACCATAGAACATCGCCTATCTCTGATGCTACATCAGACTGAGTTCCGTCACGAATAAGTTTCTTAACTTTACCTGCGACTTCTCCTGCCTCGCTAACGAGTCCAAGAGATAGATAAGGTAGTGCATCTTTCTTGGGATAGATAGCAGTTTCCTTTGCTTTCTCTTGATACTCATCTGCAATAATCATGCTTTTGTTTTTAGACTGCATGAACTTCTTGGCTTCTTCTTCTAGCCTCTTCACGTTTTAGTTTCTCCAAGTTTTTAAAGTAGGCAAAGTTATAACCTCTTTGCCATTCTCTATGTTGCATGGTATTCAACTTATAAGGACTCTCGGTTGAAATTATTTTTGCACCTTTTAGATTCCTTATGTATTGTTTACCTTTAAATGCATTTACACCACGTTCAAATTGAATGCGTAGAGGTGCGTCATACTTACTTAGATTCGGGTTTCTTTTTTTCTTTTGCATTCGCACCATCCTCTTGTTTAGGAATAAAATATTTAGCTATCATTGTTAATCTATCGTCATACATAGCCACCTTTTCCATTTCTTTATCTATGGTCTCTACTATATCAGAGTGCTCTCCAACACCAATAGATGTTCGTAAATAAATTTCTATGTTAGCTACGTGCTTATTTATTAAGCCAACGTAATAAGATTTTAGTGCTCCTAATAATATTTCTCGCATAGTGTTATTCTCCTTTAAACGATTTTATTACATCTGATGAAAACAGTTTTTGGATATTCAATAAATACATTTTAGATGCATTATGGTCTCCCCCTGATACTGTCTTCTTATAATCTAAGTTATTAATTAACTTTCTTAGATTAGGTACTTTAAATACTAAAGTACAAAATACATCATCCTCAATACATAGATGATGAAACCAATAGTCTGCCTCTGTAGCATTTATACCACTAGGCTTACCATAGCACTCGTACTCAATAGCTATGTTACCTGTTTTTTGCCACATCCCCCTTTCACTTTTAACTTCAATTTTTTTATCTTGCAACATATCTGCAACAAGTTGTTCTCTGACCCTACCAAATTTTAAGTCAAGGTCAAATTTCTTTTGGTCTTCTACGCAAGGTTCTAACATATATTCTCCTATAAAATTAAAGTTAACTTGCCTCTATATCTACAATTTCACAAACACCTGCAGTACACGCAAGTTCTTTGCTACCACTCGTAGTATCTTCTTTTTCAAACTCTTGTAACTTACTCCAATCTATAGCAGTTGGCATCTTTTTTGTCAACTCCTTATATTCATTTTCATCAATATCTTGATAGGGTGCTTGTTTGTATGTATGTTCACTAAAGGGTAGAAAGGAGATACCCGATACTTCATCAAAGTTATCATACACCCAAGCACCCACATCCATCCACTCATCTTCTTTTACAGAGACGGTGACAGAAGGCTTGTGTTCACACCAATGTCTTTGAAACATCAACCAATAATTTAACTGCTCAACTGCAGTCATTTCAGTTCTAGTAATAGCACCTGTGGGTGATTTCATAGGAAAGCTAAATACAGTTGTACTATCAGGCTTCATAACATCAGGCTCTGCAGGAATACCTGCTTTTTTCATAAACTGTGTAAGTGGGTCTTTGTTATCACCACGCACAGTTCTAATATAATATGGGTTATGTCTTGCATGAATACCACTAGCACTATCTACTAGTTGTGAAACAGTTCCTGATGGTTTTATGCAAGTGATTGCAGTCGATTGTGGTATGCCTAACTCTATTGATACTTTTAAATTTGTTTCTACTGCAACCTGTTTTAGTTGTTCAAGAGTATCTTCTAATGCATGATTAGGAGATAGCAAAGGACAATCTAATATACCCGTAAGAGATACACCTAATAATCTTTCTTCTTCTGTGTTCTGCTTCCATACTTTACGTAAGTATTTAAACTCAGTAAGTGTAGATTGAAACGTGCCAAGTATAGTAGCTAATCTAACTTTATCTTTTAGGCTATTCAAATCATCTGTTTCACGAGCAACAACTTCAGTTAAATTACAAAACTGATAAGGTCTGAGAATAATTTCACTACAAGGATTGCATCCAAATAGATAATTTTCTTTTCTTCTACCATTCTCTTCTACTTTATTTTTAGCTGCCTTACGATTAAATATACCACGTTCACCTGATTTAGATTCATATAACGCAGTCCATTCTCTCATGAATGTGCCCATGTCAGGTTTGCCTTTATAGGCAACAGAATTATTAGCTAATGCTCTCTGTCCTTCATTCTCCCACCATGAACCTGCTTTTGCGTGTCGCATTTGGTCATCACCAAGATTAGATAAAGATATAAGAGCAGACCTTCTAACACCACCTACAACTACCACTTCTCCTATTTTGCACATAATGTCATGACATTCAATAGGAAATAGTTTTCTACCTCTTGCTCCTTTAAACTTCTCTATGCAAAATTCAAATAGCTCTTCTAATGGAGCAGGACCTGATGCTCTACCACCAAATGTTTTTAATCTTGCACCTGCAGGTCTAACTTGGGATGTATCCCACTTTGGAATCTGTCCAACGTAAAGCATAGCTATCATTTCACGCAATGCTCTTGACCATCCGGGTCTGCTATCGGCAACCGTGATGAC
>CEUI01027751.1_pt1 | contig 10948 bp, 14 predicted proteins | sample 531411 | NCBI WGS metagenome assembly CEUI01 (sample SAMEA2622841, study PRJEB7988) | marine metagenome | isolation source: saline water (ENVO:00002010), including
GAATATATGCCTATTGAAGAATTAATTGAGCATAGAAAGAAAAAATATTCAGTAAAGATCAAAGGAAAAGAGTCTAGAAAATTAATCAATATTGATATTAAAACTGATGGTGTGATAGGTATATGTCATTTTGGAGATCCACACATAGATGATGATGGCACAAATATTGCTGAAATATATTCTTTATGTAACTTAATTAATAATACAGAAGGGTTGTTTGCTGGAAACTTAGGGGATGTTCAAAATAATTGGATTGGTAGATTATCTTATTTATATGGGCAACAATCCACAACAGCCAAAGAATCTTGGAGATTAACAGAACATTTTGTTAATAGTGTAGAATGGCTTTATTTAGTAGCAGGAAATCATGATGTTTGGTCAGGGGATGGTGATCCCCTAGATTTTATTATGAGAGATCATCAAGGCGTATATGAAAAATGGGGTGCTAGATTAAATCTTAGGTTTCCTAATAAAAGAGATATTAGAGTTAATGCTAGACATTATTTCAAGGGTTTTTCAATGTGGAATACAGCACATGGCGTAGCTAAAGCGGCTCAAATGGGTTGGAAAGACCATATTCTTACTTGCGGTCATACTCATGTTTCTGGCTATCAAGTTTTAAAAGATCCAGCTTCAGGGTTAATTTCTCATGCCTTACAAGTGGCAAGTTTTAAGATTATGGATAATTATGCAGATAAGTTAGGATTAGATGATAAAAATATTTTTAATGCACCAGTTACAATTATTGATCCCCAATATGATGATGATGACAACAGGCTTATCACTACAATCTTTAACCCTTATGAAGCAGCAGAATATTTGAAATGGAAAAGATCACGGAAATAAATACTAATGATTGTGATAAAAACGCATTTGAGGTTATTATGAAGTGTAAGGAGGTTGCAAAGCATATTGACCTGTCAAATATCATACTAGACAACACAAGCATAGATGAAAAAGAAATGTTAATATATTTAGTAGAAGGCATAAGAAGCCTAGAATTAGAAATAATTGAATATGAACCTTTTATACCAGAGGCGAAAGCATGAGTACATATTATGAAAGCTATTGTGATACAACCACAGACCTACTCTTTATTGAGCCATATTTAGGTGAATATGACCATAAAAGAGTTTTGCCAAGTAACTTTATAACAACAGACACTACGAACTTATATCAGCTATTAAACACAGGTCATGTTGAGCAGCTATACAAAGACGGAGTTGAAATGACTGCTGTAACCGATAGCCCAAACGCAGACAATGAATATAATTATAGTAGTAGCACAGACTCTTTTCAGTTTTTTTTAGCATCTTCATCTGTGTCTGCCTTAAATAGTTCAGTATTTGAAGCTAGTAGGGATTGGGAAACACTTAAAACTGAAGCAGTAAAAAGGGCAAGTGATTTTATTAGGAACTACCTTCCGTTCCCAATTTATCCAAACAAAGGCGTGGGAACCGCTGATGCTGTAGGAAATGACTATCCTGAAATAATAGTAAGAAGCACAGCAGTTATGGCTGTTGAATCTCTAGTAAGACCGTATGACCAAGAAAAAGCAGATGTGATAAAGTCTCAAGCAATTAATGAAGAGGGTACTGGCTGGTTAGATATGCTTAGAACTGGGCAAATATCTTTATACAGTAGTGAATCAGAACAAAAATACAAAGGAATTTTATCTCCTGTATCTATTAATGCAAATACAACAGGGGGCGTACTAGATGTAAAAGGGAAAGCCAGCACACAATGGGATGCAATTAAGATTTTAATTTCAAATGGTGGAACGATTACAGCAGGATCAGCAAATACAACTGTTAAATATTCTACATACACCAGGAATGAAAAAGGGTTAAAGATGAACCAAGATGTCAATGAAGAAATTATTGATTGTGGTTGGCAACCAGCAGGTCATAAAATGTGGATAAGATTTGCCCCAGGGTTATACACTACGAATGACGAATGGCAGTTAGAAGTGAGTGGAGTATTAGACCAAGCTTTTACAAGTATTAAAACAATATCAACCAGTAGGTATTAATGGCAATCACTTATACAAACACAATTTATGATGATATTATGGAAACCCTAGCAACATTAATCAATGATGAGTTTGCAATCGCTGTTTATTATGACGAACATAAACCGCCTCAATCTTTTATGCTAACGCCAACATCTGATGAGCTGGTTGTAAATTTGTCCTCTGGCACGCATAGGGAATATAATGTAGAGGTTAATTATCAATTAAAAATTGGCGGTCAATATACGAAAAACAATATGAAGCAAGTCAGTAACATAATGGAAAGACTTAAAAGGTTGGTGCATAACAATTCATCTTATTCAAGTGGGGCAACCTGGTTCGATGCAAATATAACAAGTATTGAATATGAAAGAGACGAAGATGACCAAACACTTTTAAGAGGTATAGGAATATTTAATTGTCAAAATATAGAGGTGATCTAATGAAAGTTAAAGCAAGGCTAAAAAAGTTTCACAGGGTAAATCCAAACGGAGTGCTCTGTGATAAGGCTTCACTAAATAAACTCAGGGAAGGTGAAGCTGTTGAAATACCTGAAGATGCCGCAAACGAACTGCTCAAGATGGGGTTCGTGGTAAAGGCTAAAAACAAGAAACAAAATAAGGAGACTAAATAATGGCGGACACAAGAGTACTCCCTGTAAGTGGTATCAAGTATGGTTTAAAAGCCGAGACATCTTTCGGGGTAGGATTAGATTCAAGCGGTGCTGATGGTACTGCATATTTAACACAACCAGCAGTCCAGGTTCAAAAACCCACATTCAATATCATGAGGGAATCAAGGTTGTTAAGCGGTAGGGGCAGCGTAAAGAACGCAGCTGATACAGTTGTAAATACAAGAGGCGGAACAATTACTATGCCTTTTGATATGCTTGCAACACCTAGAACACTAGCCCAACACGCATTGCTAGTTGGACAAGAAAGTGCTTATGGTTCAGGTGTTCACGAAATGGAAATAGACGGCTCAAGCAACGCAGATTCTATTGGAGGAACAATATCAAGCGGTATTCCACATTCATGCAATTTGGCTTATTATCCAGCCGCAGGCGAAGGAATTAAGGTTGCTGGGGTAGTATGTTCAGACTTAACCATTGCTGGGGATGTTGGTGCGAATAGCGGTCTTGTAAGCATTAGTGGAAATTATTTTAGCGGTTTTTCTGCACCAGTTTCTACATCAACTGTTCTAGAACAAACATTTGATGGAACTTGGGTAGCTGCTGAAACAACTTACTACAATGTATTAGATGCTGATACAAGAACATTAGATGTTGAAGGTAATGCAACCCAAACATTCATCATGAAGGCTTTTTCTTTTAATATCGCAAATGGTGTTAATAGAGTTGGTTTTGATACAAATGGAAACGCGGAAGCTTATGTGTTCCCAGAATACGCAGTAACAGGCAGTTTGACAATTAAGTATGATGATGAATTTGATTATGGTGAAGATAATAATGTTATTCAAGACTTTCTTGATGGCGATACATTAAGCCTTGCAATTAAGATCGGTGACGGAACAGTAAGTTCGGAAGGTGAAATGAACATTGCAGCAGAAATTCAATATACAGGCGATCCAGGTCAAGACCTTAGTGAAAGTGGTGTATTCCATACGCTTGAATTTGAATGTGTTCAAAATGGTTCTACAGAAGCGTTTAAATTAGAATCGTTTAAGAATGAAGCTGTTACAGCCTGGTAATTAACTAAAAGGGAGAACAATGGTAGTAGATACAAAGCATGGAGAGTTTGAAGTTAATGATATTACACGCAAAGAACGCAGGAAGCATTATAAAAAAGTAAAAGAGGTATTCGCTGACCAAGACCAAGCAAAGCTGCACGACTTGGCGGATGAGTTTACTTTGTTAGCTTTTGGAGATGATAAAACTGCTGATGATAAATTAAAAGGCTTAACCGCCTTAGAAGAAGATGAGGTTCTTACTGCAATTATCGTTGCTTATATGGGCATAGACCAGGGAAACTCTACTGGCGATTGAGGTGTGCAGTATGGTTCAGTCAATTAGGGTTTACGGATAATGCTAATTTCGTATTCCCCTACACAGCTCGGTCGCCTGTTAGCAATAAAAAGAAACTATTTGAGAACGAAAAAGATGTCCTAGAAGAAATAGAAAAAGTAATTAACCAGGAAGGGACTAGGAAATTTGGCGTTGGTCAAACATTATATTATGAAATGCCTTTTTTTACAACCCCTAGCCTGGTCATAAATAATTGGTGTTGGGAAATGATACAAGATTATAAACTTGTCACAAAATATAATATTCCACTAGGTGCTAGTCTAGAATCATTATCTGTATTTAAGGTTGATTGTTTTTCTATTATTGAACACGAAATAGAGAACATTAATAATCATCGGAAAGAACATGGCTAAAAATGTCGTAATAAAAATAACTCAGAAAGGTGCAAAGAAAACTGGGGCAGCATTAAAGAAGGTAGGCGGTGCAGTAACCTTTCTAGGGAAAGCGTCAGCAGTATCAGGGGCTGGAATTGCAGCATTATCTACAAAATTAGCTGGTGATTTTCAAAAAAGCCTATTAGAAATATCTACCTTAATGGATGATATGCCAGTTGAGGTATTGAATATAAAATTAAGAAAAATGTCAAATGAATTAAGGAGCGTTTCAGCTTCTTCTGGCTTGGCTCTTGATTCATTAAGTAAGGCAAGGTATGACATTGTTTCCGCTGGGTTTAGTGAAGCTGCGGATTCAGCAGCGGTTTTAGATGCTAGTGCAAGGTTAGCAGTTGGAGGGGTAACAAGTGCCGCAGAAGCTGCGGACTTATTAACAACCTCACTGAACGCTTTAGGTTTAGATGCAGATAATGTGAATCAGGTTTCAGATGAATTATTCATGACTGTTAAGCTTGGTAAAACAACAATGACAGAGCTTGCTGCAAGCATGGGGCAAGTGTTACCATTTGCAAAAGGCATGGGAATGGATTTGAAGGGTGTTGGTGCTTCTATGGCTACACTTACAGCTTCAGGTATTTCTACTGCACAAGCAACTACATCATTAAGATCAGCAATGCAAGCCCTGCAAAGCCCAACTGAAGCATCAAAAACATTAATGCAAGATATGGGCATTGAAATAAAAAGGTTTGATGATGGAACTGTAGACCTTGTTTCTACTGTAGAACAATTTAAGGGTATTGATCCAGGCACAATGAGGAAATTGATACCTAGCGTTGAAGGTATTCTAGCCATACAAACAATGGCTCAAAACTTTACAACACTACAAACAAATGTAGACAAGTTTGCAAATAAATCTGCAGGGGCTTCTGAAATAGCATTTAAGAAAATGACTAATTCGTTTAATACACAAATGTCAATGCTGAAGAACCACATGGCTAACATCATGATCACTATTGGGGATATTATTATAGATTCAATCAGCCCAAAAGTTAAAGAAGCAAACAGTATGCTTCAGCAGTTAGGCGATATTGGATGGGATCATATTGGTGCAACTGTTTCCGAAAACATTGGTTCAATCATGGGCATGGTAAATGTGATGGCAACATCCATCATGAATATCTTTGATGCCCACATGGCTGTTCTAGGTTTAAAAATTAAAAAGACGATAAAAGAATTAATTCCTGGTTCTAATTTGTTTGGCACAATAGACGATATGAATGCACAGATTAAAATCCTTACTGAATCTGCTGCTTTTGCTACAGAAGCAAATATGGATATTATGAAAAATGCATTTAATTCTACCTTCACATTTGTTAAAGAACGAGCTCAAGAATCTGCAGATGCCCAAGCTGAAGCAGACCAGAAAGTTTTAGATTCCAATATCCAACTCAATGAAGGCTTAAGAACTAATCGGGAAGAAGATTTAGAAAACTTTACTGAAATAGAAACACAAAGGGCAGAGGTTGAAAGAGATTTATTAACGACTAGGGAATTGGCACAAAAACAATATTTTAATAAAGTTGCAGAGCAAGTTAAAGAATTAAAATTATTAGGGGTAGACCATACTAAGGCAGAACAGCATGGGACAAAATTGAGAACCCAATTCATGTCTCAAGAGATAGGTGCAAAAGCAAACCAAGCTTCATCTTTTTTAGCCCTTGCAACACAAGCATCTGCACAAAATAAATCGGCAGCAATGAGGACTAAAATGCTGGCAAAAGGCGAAGCTATTGTAAAAACATTTGAAGCTGCAAATAAAACATTTGCTCAATTTGGTGGGTACCCAACAGGCATCATTCCTGCGGCTTTAGCTGTTGCAGTTGGAATGGAAAATGTTCGTCAAATAGATGCTCAACAGTTTGCATCTGGTGGTATTGTGCAGGGAGTTAATACAGGTCAAGGTGATACAGTTCCAGCTATGCTTACACCTGGGGAATTGATTTTGAACCAAGCACAGCAAAATAATTTAGCTGGGGGGATGGGGCTTACGATCAATTTTAATGGTGCAATCACGAATGATGAATATGTTAAAGATTTTATCATTCCAGAAATAGAAAAAACCATTAGTCAGAACCTTGCATAATGGCATTAACCCTACCAGCTTCCTTTAGTAGCCATTCAACGAAAAGGAATTGGCTGTTCCAATTACATTATGATGATGAATCAAATTTTACTGGGGTTGCATTTTACGATACAGTTGTTGAATCAATCAATTATTATGGGGCAGTATTAAATAAACCAAGTATCAGAGAAAGCATTGATTTAAAAAAAAGCATTTCTAAGACTGGAAATGTTTCTCTTACCCTTGCAAATTTTAAATACTTGGCAGATGATTTTTCAGCAGAAATATTTGGCGGCTCTAGAGACTATATAAATAGAAAGGTTAAAATATATATCCAGCCTAATGATGTTACAGGCATTAGTGATTGTTTATTGATATACACAGGAAAGCTTACTAATATTTCGCACAATGAAGAAAAAATAAAGCTTTCTGTAAATGCACAAAAGCCCTGGGATGGTGTTGAAATACCTCAAGTAAAAACAGACAAGAACAATTACTACCCTATTGCGTATGGAGATTTCACGCCTAACTCAGCAGCAGTAGCAGATCCTCCAGCAGATGATGACGATTTTAGAAACAGAAAAACCCTTTACCCTATACCAGTAGAAGAAAGAAGGGGCGATACATTGTTTGCACTTACAGGAATAAGAAGCACCGCTGCAAATGCCCAGCCACATTATTATGAAAAATCCATAGATAAATTTATCCCACTAGCAAATCATGCAACAACTTACAACACAGTAGACGCAGCGAATGAAAGTTATGGGGATGGGTATGCTGTAAGGTTTCACCAAAATATGTTAAGGAAGGTCGTTTTTAAGCCTACAGAAAGAACTGCTAGTGGTACAGGCTGGCAATCTAATGACAATGCTTTTAATGGTGCGACCGCAGATACGACTAATTATACCCAGTTTGATTATGATGCAGGGTATGCTAATGATGAGACAAGAACGATCAGTTATAGCTTACCTCAAATTCATGGCTTTCCTTCTTTACTGGTGTTTCATTATACACTTACAGGGACAGCTACGCTTTCTAATATTTCAGGTGCATCTGCAGGCAGGGATATTCAAATAAAATTAATAGACAATACATTCGGCTCTGGTATTGTTTTGGGGTATATAGAACTTGATGCGAATGAAACAAGTACAACCCTGGCAGCATCCCCAGGGAACACAAGTATTTCAAGCGTAGCTACGATCAAAACCCAATCTGATAGAGACGCTGCTTTCCTTGCAAGTAGTTCTGGCTGGGGGGAAAGCTTTGACCTACAAGTTAAGCAAACAAGAAATCATTCTAGTATAGATGGGGATGTGTTAATTCAATTTAGAATTTATGATTTAAAAATAGAAACTGTTTCTCAATTAGACTTTAATAATACATCCAATGGCGGCACAAAAGCAGATGCGTATAAATTCCTTGATGACCTAGATTTTGTATATTGTGGGGCAAATGGATTAACAGATAACGGCTGGAATAGTAATTCGGCGATCACAGAAATACACGAGGCTCACAGGGATTTACTGCATAGGTTCACATCCTATACAAATTCTAATACGCCTACAAATTGGGGGAGTGGTAAAGCTATAAACACCGACAAAGATTGGCGAATCAGGTATTGGGTAAATGAACCAACGCCATTAATTAGGGTACTTGAAACGCTGCAATATGAGGGCGGTTTTATCTTTAGGTTCAATGGACAAGGTGCAGGTGAATATATTTATATCCCTGACTCTATTAGCACAGACCACACATTAAACACAGATGACCTGGCAGATATAAATATATCCCTATCCCCGATGAGTGATGTAATAACAAGTATGGATATTGAATATAGAAAACACCCTGCATTATCCGGACACATGACAAAAGTATCGGCAACCAATTCAACTGCTATCAGTGATTTAAAAATAGGCACGAATGAAAATAAAAAAACAATACGGCTTGACGCTTATGTAGGAGACGCAAGTGGCGAAAATGATATCCCTACAGCATCTACATCCAATGTAAACGATGATTGGTATTCGTATTACGATAATATATTAGGCAGCCAAAAACTAATCGTTGATGCTACTGTGGTCAGCCCTTTATTCTATGGAATTGATGTAGGTGATTTTGTAGCATTTAACACAATGCCAGTTGATCCGTTTGGTGCTAGTTGGTCTGGAAAGGATTTTATTGTTACAAGCGTTCAAAGGCAAATTGGAAAATTGAAATGCCAATTTAGGGAGGTATAATGGCAAAAACTTTTTATTATGATTCGGAGGGTTTATTAGAGGCAACCATAAATGACGGAACCTATAGTAGCTCAAGCTGGTCTGATGGTACAAGCATGACCAATGAAGAAAGATTGGTTGATCAGTCTATTGCAACAGCAGTTTCTGGCTTTGGTAATGCAGATGCTTTAAAAATTACATTTTCAGGTGCCAAGACACTTAATTTTATAGCTGTTTATTTTTCAGCATCAGAAGCTGATAACCTTTCTTTATATCGGGAAGTTAGTGCTGGTTCTTATTCCTCGATTAAAGATATGACTGCAACATTTTCAGCTGGTTGGACAGTTGGGGAATTTAGTGGGGCTGCTAGTACGAATTGGCATTTAGCATCTACGAGTGGTACAGTAGCCAACCTAACTGAATTTATTGTAGGGCAAAAACTAGAATTTGAAATGAACCCAGATGTGGGTATGGGTGAATCAGAATCTTTTAATACAGAGGTAAATACAAGCATAGGGGGTATTGAATATGCGGTAAAAGTTGGTGATCCAAGAACCACTATTAGTATGAGTTTTTCAAGTGTTTCAAGTACCTTTAAAGATAATTTGCAAAGCATGGCAGCCCAAGTGCAAGACTATAAGAAATTCCTGTATTCTGAAAATGGCACAACTGGTCCGTTTCATTATGTACGACTAGACAAGCCTATTGATTTTAAAGAGGTTTCATATCAAAGGTATTCATGCTCAATAAACCTAGTAGAACAATTATCTTAGGTTATAATGTTTAAAATATAGTAAACTTCTCCCATGCAGGCAGGGGTGAACAGGGCGTTTTGCTCCAAACCTTTCGTCCTTATTCATATTATAAAGCACCTCTGCCGCTCCCCCTTTACCCTTTACTAACCCTAAAAAAAAATTATAAAAGGGTTTGCATTGTCAAATATTTAATATATATTTGGTTATGAATAAAATAAACAATATGGAGTTTTCAATGAAGCCAAAATACAATGTAGGTGACAAGGTTCAACTTAATTGGGAGCATAGTAATGAGGTTGTAACAGTTACTGAAATAGATATTAGGGAAAAATGGGATGGCAGCAAATTATTAACAGAGCCTATTATAGCATTTAAAAAGAAAGAAGACGAGGGAACACCTTTTAGTAGTTGGGCATATTTTTTCCAAGTAAAAAAAATTGTAGGGGGTAAGTAATGATACACAAAGTAAGCCTAAAAGAAAACTTAAATCATTTGGTTGAAGTAAGATTCTTTACAAATAAAAAGAAAGCAATACAATATGGAAAGGAACAAGCAAAGAATCTGTCTTATGAAAGCGAATTTGATAGCTCTGTAATAACTGATTATGAAGTAGAATCTTTTACAAAACCTAAAACACAAAAAGAATGGGTGATATTCTTGAATTTTCATTCATATTGTGAGTTTTAGTAATGAGGGGGATAGTAAAGAATACCAAATCAGATAGCATCCTTAGAAAAGTGTTGGATAGGGTGCAACCTGGGCATCATGGTAAGGTTCATTCTAGGATGTGGTTTAAGACCATGACCAAAAGAAGGAACGCATTAGGCTTTGCAGCTAACCAACTAAATATGAACCAATATGCTTTTCTGGCTTTAATTAATGGCAAGTGGGCTTTCTTTGCCAACCCTGTTATCGTAAGGGCTTCGGACAAAACTATTAAAGATGTTGAAGGCTGCCTATCCATTCCTAATGCTCAATATGAGGTTACTAGGCATGATTGGATAGAGGTAGATTATGAAGATGGGCAAGGTCGTAGCTGCAGTAGGAAGTTCGAAGGATTGAACGCTGTTATAATACAGCATGAAATAGACCACTTAAATGGGGTTTTAATAAGCGACAAAGGGGAGAAAAAATGAAAGAAATAAACCTAAAACCAAATACCATAAATGTGATGCAAGTATTCCATGATAAATGGTGTAAGTCAAACACTAAAAAAGGTCGTAATGCAGATTTATGTAATTGCAATCCAGAGATTAAAATGATAGAAACAGATGGCTCTCAAGAAGCAGTTAAATCTGCTTTAGGTATAAAACCAGAAAACGAATAAAAAGGAGGAAAAAATGAGCAAGGAAATTGTGCCATATGATTTTAAATATCATGCTGAAATAAGATTTGAAACTCTTGATGGATTTAATTTCTGCAATGCTAATGGAGACACCTTAGATGAATTGCTTTGGGATATAGATGC
>CEUI01026464.1_pt1 | contig 10941 bp, 18 predicted proteins | sample 531411 | NCBI WGS metagenome assembly CEUI01 (sample SAMEA2622841, study PRJEB7988) | marine metagenome | isolation source: saline water (ENVO:00002010), including
CCATGAAGATGGAAGAACGGTAAAAAGAGAAGTTATAAAAAAATCTTGGCAAGCTATGTCTGATGACGAAAAGATAAAGTTAATCACTCAAGATTATATAAATTTAAAAGCTGACTTATCAGATGGAAAAGTAAGATATTTAAAACCTACATTATGGCAAGACTTGACAGAAGAAGAGCAAGAATTTGCAATGAATTATAAGCAAAACCAGACAGACCAATGGGGAGAAGAAGTAGGTGGATTAAACCATCGTGAGATACAAGTAAAGAATGATGATGGGACTGAATCTGTTTGGTTAATGTTAAAAAGAAATGAAGATGGTTCAGATGTCAATAATCAGCATGAGTATTATCCAACTGTTCTACTTAGAAAGGGATTTGTAGACCCAGAGACAAACTCAGAAAGCTTTGAAGGGTTTATGAATAGAGGGAGTGAAGCAGATTGGGAAGGAACTGGTATGGAGGAAGGGTTTTTTGAAGCTCAAGAGTATCAACAATATAATTATACAATTGGAACGTCAAAAAATAAAGTTACCGCATATACTGATTTTCAAAGATTATCAACTCAACCTATGAAAGAGATAGCTGGAATAAACGCAAGGCAAGGGGTTGAAAAAGATTACCAATATAACATATGGCAAGCATTGTCTTTACAGAGAGATGTGAATAAAAAATTTATTACCTATGTTAAGCAAGAAGCTAAAATGTTAGCAAAAGAGACAAAATCTTTACAAAAGCAAGCTCAGAAGAAATTAGAAGATGACGGTATGATGAATGCTAAAGAGATATTGGAAGAGATTGAGGATATGGGTGGAATACCTGTGAACTTTTTATTACCAAATGATACCGATGTTTTTGTTGGGTGGGATACTTTATTAGAAGATGTAAGTGAAAATTATGACCCTAGAATGTGGGATATAGATGAATATTGGTCTAATCTAGATGATGCGATTGCCAATACACAATCAGATGTAAATTCACTAAAAGATAATTTAGCTGAGGCTAAGTCTGTAATTGATGACTTTGCAAAAGGAATTAGAGATGGAGAACAGCTTATTGATGGAGATGAATATGCAAGAATGCAGAAAGTTTACACTAAGCTTAGATTGAGAATAAAAGACTTAGAATCAGCTCAGCAGCACATGCAACAAATAAAAGACTTAGCTCTTCTTGAACCAACAAAAGAAAATCAAAGAGAAATGATTAATCTTTTAAAGTCTGTTCATACTAAACATAGAAAAACATTTATGAATGCTATGGACAGAAGGAGAGATGTTGGAGTTTATCCAGAGTATGTTAATAAAACCGTTACAAATATAGAATATAGCAAACTAAAGGTACATTTATTAAAAGCATTCTTAGTTATTGATGACAATAATATGAAGCATTGGTTATACAATCAAGCAAAAGTAGCCATGAAAGATAAGACTGCGGAAGCTGGCTTTTTGCATTTGCAATATGGTCATCAAGATGTAGCGGATAGAATGAACAAAAGAAGATGGATACCCTGGCGTAGTGAAAATCCATTATCTGCTCAAGACTTAGCTAGAAAAACTTCAAATTTTACTAACTGGGTAAGTGGAAATCTTTTAGATAGTGGCTCTGCTGTCATTAATTATACCCAAACACAAAGTATGGTTGAAGACTGGGGAGTTTCTCTTACACTAGAAGCTTTTGAAGTTGCTAAGACTCAAGAGGCTAAAGAAGCTGTAGCGAAAGCAGGTACTAAGAGTTTAATTAATGCATATACTGACTTCATGGCTAGTGGGTCTGCTGGTGGCAATATTAATTTTGCAACAAAGCCATCTACTGTTATAAGTGCTAGTTTTAATTGGGCTTTATTGAAATTAAACAAAAGTGATTTTATTAATCAGAACACTGGTATAGATAAGCTTTTAATTAGCATGCTACCAGAGCAAGATAGAGCAAACTATGAAGCATTAAGAAGCCAGAGAGCTGCCTTTTATAACCAGATGAACTTTTTAAAGAAAATATTAAAAAGAGATAAAACTGAATTAAGAGAAAACGAAATTAGGCAGGCTAAAATAAGTGCAAAAGAATTAAAGATTTTACACAAAAGAATAAAGCAATTAAATGGAAATCTAAATAGTAGTCAAATTAATCAATTGGCTTCTTGGATGTTAACATGGCATTGGAATGAAATTTTAGAAAATTTTACGTTTAGTGGAGCCGAGTTAAATATGAGAGAATGGACAACTGTTCAAGGAATGATAATAGCAGAAAAGCTAGGATTACTTAATGCAGATAGTCCCATTCCTTTACTCCAACAAGGTCCTGCTTTAATGATGGGTAGAATAAATACTTACAATACTATGTTTGGAATGAGTAGAGAATTTTTTCCACAAATGTTTGGTGGATACTGGGGACCGAGGGTCTTTCAGTATAAAACTTATACTTTTTCTGAATGGGTAAGAGAGCATAATACAATTGAAGCTCTGATGTCTTCATCTGATGGTGGAGCTTGGAACGTGCCTGGATGGTCAACAAGAGTAATAAAGACTTTATTTAGAAAAGCTGGAAGAGCATTAAGATTTGAAGGAATAAGAGGTAAGGCTTCATATACTGATAAGTTATTTAATGACCCTGATTTTGATATCAGCGCAGAGAGGTTTGTCAATTTAATGGCTATAAGGGGAATGTTAGCTATGTTATTAGTTGGAGCATTTTGGTCTCCAGGAATAGCTATGATGGCAGGAGCTGCTAAAAGATTTGGAATGTCAGCTGGTGTTGATGGTGGACCGATGAGAGGAATGCAGTCTGTGTATGTAGCTACTGCTCTTAAAGCAATTATACTTTTAGCTACTATGACTGGTGGGGATATACCTGATGAAGATAAAGAAGAAGAATTTTGGGAAGAATGGAGATATTTATTATTTCCTGTATTTGTTAATGCAATAATATCTTTATCTCAAGGAGATTTTAGAAGTGGTATGAGACCATATGTTAGATTTTGGAAACAAGGAGATAATGCATATAAAGCAATTGACCCATTATTAGATTAATCTTTTGCTCTTATATATGTTAGTACATTCTCAATTCTTTTTAACTCATCCTTTAAAGTTCTTCTCACTTCTCCCCATTCGTTCTTTGACAATAATTCCAAAGATTTAGATATACTGTTTTCTAAATGGGTTAACATCTTCTTTACCCATAAATCACTCATTTGAAGAATCTTCCTAATCCAAAGGTAAATGAAAATGAAACAGCTAGCAAGTCAAGAGTAAAGGTAACTTGAGTTCCAGCTTGTTGACATATTCCTAAACTAAAAAAGATTAAGTCTATATTAAGACTGTCTATTCTTAAATCTGCTTCCTTGAGTATTAAAGTTTCAATTCTTAGGCTTAGAAAATCTTCCCACCCAAGATTAACATAAGTGATTGATTCACCTTCTTGTGTTAGCATAATATTCCTCCTTTGCGAATAAAGCTATTAGTATTGCATCAGCAGTTGCTAATGTTATTTTATTCTCAGGATAATGCTCCTGAGCTATTTGTTTTATTTTATTCTTTCTGTCTTTTTTTTCTTTTGGTAATGACCCAAAATGCGACTGCCAAGTAGAAGGGGTAACTTTATTATAACATAAAGAAAAGGCAGTCAACATTCCGAGCCATACTCCATAATTTTTTCCAAATGCAAATGCTCTACTTCTAGCATCTGTTGGAAATGCGTGAACATTTTCTATGTAACAAACAATTCTATTAACTCTATTAGTACGCTTAATTGCTTTTATAATTTTTATTAATTGTTTTCTATCTTTTGGAAATCTCCAAGATGTACACTCATCTTTATATATCATGGCTATTCCACCATTAGCCCCAGGGTCTACACCTACGAATGTTTTATGATAGTACGTTTCTTTGTCCTGTAACTTCATCTTCTGCTTGTTGTGGGTTATCATAGAATTTACACCTATCGCCATTAAATCCAACAACGTATTGTCCAATCTGACCATATCTAGATTTTGCAACAATTATCTTGCTTTCATGTCTTCCGTATTCTTCATGGTCAAAATTATATCCATAAAATACAAACATAGCTGTTTCAGCGACTTGTTCAATTACACCACTTTCTGCATAATCACTCATTTTAGGCTCTGGGTCTAATCTTCTTTCAATCTCTCTATTTAATTGACTTAATAGAAATGCACTTGCATTAATCTTTTTCACTATCCATTTATATTCCATCATGATTGTTTCTATTTGAAACCTTCTATCATTGTTTCCATTTACATCTACTTGTATTAATTGAACATAATCATCAAAAATAACATCTGGTTTATGTCTGCTTATCTCCCGCATTGATTCACTAAGGGTTCTTATGTTATCATAGATGGTCAAATTGCGATAGTTACTACGTATTTCTAATATTGCTTCATCTAATTGTTGTTGCTCTTTATCTGTCATCTCTGGTTTTCTTAACGCTGAGTACTCTAGATTCTTACTTTCTAGTATTAATAACTTTTTCATCAATTCTTCTTTACTCATTTCTCTAGAAAACACCATTACTTGCTGTCCACTTTTAACTAATTTAGAAATAACATTTACCATTAGAGTGGTTTTGCCATGTCCTGGTCTTCCTCCAAGTATAGTTATCTCTTTTCTTGTCATTCCTCTAGATGACAAATCTAAAGGCGCATAGTTAAATGGTATAATATCATTAGAAGTTTCTAAAGCTTCTATGGTATCATCCATAACATCATTAATATCTTTTTTCCTTGTTGGCTGTATTGATTTTAATTCATCAATTAATTTCTCATGTTCAACCAATCCTTGTTGAATGTCTTTATAGTTATCACTTGCTTTATCAAACAAGCTATATGAACTGATAGCAGTTTGACGTTGTACATATTTTTCATATACAATCTTTGCATGACTGACTATACCAGATTTTCCTATAACATTTTGAGTTAGACCAGTTAAATAATATGCTCCATAATCATCTTTGTTTATTAATGATAAATTCATTTCATTTAATTTCTCTTTAACTGTAATTATATCTATTGTATTATTTAATTTATATAAAGAAGTACAAGCTTTCCACAATTCTTGATGTATCTCTTTATAAAAAACATTTTCTGTTTTAATCCAAGGCTGTACATCTTCATAAGCTTCTACGCCATAAGCTAAAACAGTGCCTATTACTGATTCTTCAGCGTCTATAGCATTAGGAAGGCTTGCCATTAGGTTTTTTGATGTCATTTTATCTCCCTTCTAGAATAATGACTCTTGTTTGCGTACATCATAGTTAACTATAACTAATTCATTGTACAGTTTATCTTTAGTACCTTCAGCTCTATTTGTATTGTACTGAACTGGTATTGCGTGGATATTGTATTCACTGTATAAATTATAAACATCTTCTTTGTCATCGTAACTTATCATGAATTTTCCACCGTTCTTATGAATTATATCTATCTTTTCTTTCAATCTAACATGGTCTTCATAAGTAAAATTAAATGTATAATATTTTCTTGTATCTGCTACTATATATGGTGGGTCTAAATACCAAAAATCACCTTTCTTTGGTTCGTGCTTTTCTATAAGTGTTTCAAAATCTAAGTTTTCTATTAAAGTATTATCTAGCTTTTCTCTTGAATACATTAATTCATCCCAAATATCTGTGTTCCAATAAGCATCCGTACTTAGAGTGTTATTGACCAGAGTTTTATTAAAAGTGTTTCTAATTAAATAAAAATAATCAGCCGCTCTTTTTCCATTCGGTATTTTAAAGTCTTCATTGAACCTATCAAATGTATCATTTAATATTTTATGTAGGTCACGACTTTTAGGATACCAGTAGAGGTATTCCCTAAATTCCTCATTCTTTTCAAGTACACAAATATACAAATTAATCAAATTCTTATCAACATCATTAACTATACTTCTTCTTGCACTTTTCTTTCTGAAGAACATAGAAAGACCGCCTGCGAATACCTCTACGTATCTATTATGCTCTGGCATCATTGGTAATAGCGTTCTGCTAAAACTATATTTACCACCTAAGTATGGGATTATAACTGGACATTTCAGCCAATCCCCTCTTCTCATGCCTTTGCCCAACTGTTAACTGTTTTGAACAGATTGCTTTCAATCTTACTAGTACTCCATGCGTTTCTGTTCATCCCATGACTAAGAAGCCATGTACCTGCGTTATACAAATCCCAAAATGTTTTTGGTTTATTTGCTATAAGGTATTGAGTAAGCTGTTCATTAGCTTGGGTTGGAAATATTTTAAATAACCCAATAATATGCTTTTGAGAAGGTTTGTTTGATGACATTCTATCATATCCACTATTTAATAATTCAGTAATTTTCTCTACTGACTCATCAATCATGCCTTCAATGTCTTCAAGATTTTTATTAAATACAGAATGTCTATTAGAAACATTATCAAGAACTGTTCCTATTACCATTCCATTAGAACATACCAATCTAAAGGCTCCTGCCATTATAGAGACTTCACAACTTCCGTCATAACTATTTCTAATCATAATTTCTGGTTTATGCTCTTCTCCTTTTGCTAATTTAATAGGAGTTTTAAATCTCCATTTATAATTAGTCATTTTGTTGTTGTATGCACGAGCTTCTACAAGAGTACCACCAAGTTTCTTAGCAATCTTGTCTGTACTTTTAAACAGAGTTTGATTCTCAACTAGCTTATAATCATTTGTTACACAACTAATTACATCACCAGTATCTTCTCTCATTATGAATTTATACCCACTGTCTTTGCCATCTCTTAAAAATATTGGGTCTTCTTTTACTGGGAAGAGAGTATCTTCTACTCTCCAGTCTCTTTTTTGCATATTATCCTCTTATTTCTGAGTTCTGTGCTCACGCACTTCAAACTCTTTTATTAGTTTAATTTCATCCGTGTCTTCAACATGGATTTTTATAGCATGTATCATTCCCTTAATATATGCTCTTGCTTCTATGCTAGTGTCAAAACTCATCATGGGCGCATCTGTTTTATCTTTTAGCATCTTTTTCCAATATACCATAAACATTATCTTACCTCCTTTAGTGGTGGCGTACTGCCAAGACGTTTACGTTCTAATTCTTTTTGTTTATCTTTGTTTAGATGTTTATTAACTATAATTGCTTTTAAATATGCTAACCCTCTTCCATAGTTTATGTGATTGGCTTTGTAAAAATCATTTATTCCTCTTCTTAATTCTTTATCTTCTATATGTTCAACTGCTTTTATAAATTTCCAATATGAATTTAATGTTCTATCTGAAGGTACTTTTTTAACTATATCTCTTTGAACTTTCTGTATTAATTTTCTAGTCTTTTCATCTCTCTTTCTTAACATCTCACCTAAATCTTCTGATTGCTTTTTATTACTACCATACAAATAACCGCAAACTGGACATTTCATTCTGACTCCACTTCTGTATCTGGAGACCATCTTTGCTTTCCAGTCCAATACGTATCAAGACTTCCATCGTCATTGTAAAATTCTCTTTTTTTAGGAACTTTATGAATTAGAACAGTTACAGAGCCAATTCCTTTCTCAACTAAAAACCCTTGTGTTCCACTAGGCGTTTTAAATTTTGTCCCTAATTCAAGAGTTTCAATTTTAACAGTTTTTACATTTTTTTTGTTCACCATAGAATTCCTCCTCTGTCATTTCTGGTGTTTCAATCTTGTCAAGATTTTCTTTTATTCTCTGAAGGTCTTTTAATAAAGATTTATATGGAACTTTCCAATCTGGTTCAATTGGTAATCTCATTGTTTTAATAACTGTTAATGACCATATTAGTTTTTCTATTTCTGATTCAGAAAATATTATTTTAGCTGTTTTTTCATTTTGATGGGTCATAGTACTCCTTACTGATATACATTATATCTCTAAAAAAATGATGACTTCTTTTTCCATCCATGTGTTCAACTTGAATTGAAGCATCGTCATAGTCAATATCTCTAATTACGACAGTTTCATCTTGATGTTTTTCAACCGTTACCCAATTGCCTACTCTTGGAGTATTTGGGCTCATGGCATGTCCTAATTCATTTACTTTTATTGTAGTCATATCCTATCCTTTATTAATGGGGCTAGCTTGTGATGAGGTAGAGGTTGAGGATAGGGAAATGAAGAAAGGAACTAGCCCCATTATAGTAGACTTTCTTGATTAACATTTCTTGTCTCCTCAAATTTAAAGTTAAATAATCTATATTTCCTATTTTTAAATTTATCCTTAAAAGATTTTTTATGAATCCAGTCTGGCTTTTCTAATCTATCTAAAGATATTTCCATTATAGAATCTCCATGTTGAACTTCAAGATTTTCTTTTTTTCTTTTGCATCTTTCAATTAAAATTGTACTAACAGAAACATATCCATTCCACAATGTTTTAGATTTTATTTTCATATCCAGGCTCCAATTCTATACCAGTTTCAGACCCAGCATCTGTTGGGTGCTCATTTTCAACTTGATATTTTATAACAACATCTTGTTGCTTCATATCGCAGTACTCTTGATAGGTTTGCCAGAATATATTATCTGGACTTCCTCTTCTATCACTTACTCTTCTGTTTTTCTGCATTCTTTTTCCTTTCATCTTTGATTTGATTAAATGCTTTTAAAAACTCCTGACCACCAATATCAGCAACCTTTCTTTTCCATCCTATTGAACCAAAAAATTCTACAAGACCTTTTTCGTCTTCATTTTCTAGTAACATTGCTAATTCAGACATTTTACCCATTTTACTCTCCTTTCATTTCTAGATACCTATCTTCTGGCATCTCTGAGTTCTTTGGATATAAAGTATATACTTTTTCACCATTAAATAATTTACCTTCAGCATATCCATTTGATATATCACCATAACTGTTCCCTTCTTCATCACTTGACATATCTATTGTTGCGTCTAGTTCTAGAGTATTGAGCATACCAATCAATTCTTTAACTTTCATAGTTCAACATTCCTTTCTTCTATCATCATTTCTATTAACCTTTGCAAATAGACACACATATCCATAGCCTCCTCTAAAGCTTCTACTGCCCATTCTATTTGATTTTTATTTACTTGGTTAATTGTATTGCCGTGTTTATGATTAGATTTAATAGCTCTATCGGAAAACTTTCTCATAAGATTATTAACAGTTGTATCTCCACACTCATGAAATACCATTTTCCAATTTTCATCATCATTAATTTCATCTGCTTCCATATCAGCTGCTCTTTCCATTTCATTTAACATATCTCAAATCCTCCAGACTGTAAGCAGAATGTTGCAAAATCTTCTATATTGTCCTTGCGAAAAGGATAATCAGAATCCCAAGACTTAGTATCATACGTTTCTTTCCAAAGAGTTTTAAATGGCTCTGGAAAATTAGCAGGAGCTAAATCTTTTCCATGCTTATCTTGGCATTCTTTTGTTATTTTATCTAGATTTTTCTGAACTTTTTTATTGTGAACGTCTGCTTTTGCTTTTCTTAATGAGTATGTTCTTTCAATTTCATCAACTGTTCCATCAGCCAATTTTTCAGACAATCTTTTACCTATTTTTATAGCTTTAGTCTTAGATATTTTATGACCATCATTAAAACTTCCACCACTCATATCTTTTTCATTTAAGAAATCATCACAAGTATTACATACAAAATTCCATAAAGGTCTCCACCACCATACATTATTTCTAAAGTAACTTCCTGGATTTGCTTCATCTCTTTCGTCAGTTAATTTGAAATACTCTTCAGTTACATCTTTTGGTATTGGAGAACTCCAATCTAATATTCCATTTTTACCATATGTTTCTAGTATTTCGTGTATTCTTGGATGCGGTTCTTCATTCATTTGTGGATTTAATCCATAACAATCAAAGCCCATAATTTTTCCTTCCTTTTTTAGTTAAATGAGGCTAGAGCCATAGCATTAATATACTTTGACGTCTTTTACGGAATCCATACTGCATATTAACTGGCAATACCTAGCCTCACAATTGATGGGGAATATGTCAACTAAAGAGCCAACCTTAGTTTTTATTACTTTTTCAACTATTCTAACACATACCTTAACAAGAATGTGCCAACCTAGTCTCTAGCAATATTCCCCATTCATTAAAATGGTACGTCTTCTGCTAGCTCTTCTGCTGATAGTTCAGTTGCTTTACCGAATCTACTAGTGTCCCAAGCTTTAACAGTAAACACTTTCCAAGCCTTACGCTTTTCTTGCTCACCTTCTGGCAAGTCTCTGGTTTCGTGAGTAACATATTCTTGTTGTTGAATACGAATAGTGCATGGTTTTCCAACCACATCTTCTTCTTCAATTAATCCAAGTTTCTTATGTTTTACTCCATCTACCTCAACATCGCCTAAGTCTATTCCAAGAGATGATAGTAATCCGAAGTATCTTCCATTTTTAGAAGAACCTTCTTTTTCTGTGAAACAGAAATATCCATTATCTCTAAACACTCTTCCTTTTAAGAATCCAGAGTCAGTCTTTTGAGGATTTCCATCAGCATCTTTTATAACAACTTGATGACCTTTGTCATCTACTGCTATATTGTATCCATCCATCTCGTAGACAGTTTGCTCTAGATTAGCAACTTCTTCTGAAACTGTATATTTAAGATTAAACACAGTTGCTTTACCAGCTTTAGTATTTAAATCTCTTGATTCAAATGAAGTAATGTGGGCTGGATACTCACCTTGAAGTATTGGTTTAAATCCAGTGCTGTCTTTTTCATTGAAAGTAACATCTATTGATTTCATTGGTTAATTAACCTCCGTTTTTGATTGGTTCAGTGTACTTTTCTATTAATTTATTGACCTTATTTCTAAGTTCAATCTGTTTGGGTGATTCTGCGTGACCACTTCCGCCTCTAAAATACAATGTAGGACTAACTTGAGCACCATCAGCTGCTTTCATATACCTTTTTGCATTTCTAGACCTTGTGCTTACCATACCAGAATC
>CEUI01005318.1_pt1 | contig 10929 bp, 12 predicted proteins | sample 531411 | NCBI WGS metagenome assembly CEUI01 (sample SAMEA2622841, study PRJEB7988) | marine metagenome | isolation source: saline water (ENVO:00002010), including
CCTTGAAGAATATCAAGAAGTTGTTTATTCTTAGCTTTTTCTATTTTCAGAAGACCATCTAATTTATCCATCTTCTCTTTTAACTCTAATATTTCATCCTTATTGTCATCTCTTTCCTTAATAGCATTTTTCCAGTGTGTTTTTAATTTGGAATTGCTAAATTTTAAGTCGTCTACTTCATTCTCTAACTCTACTATTTCATCTTTATAGAATAAGTCAGACCTTTCATCTGTTGAGTCTTTTTCATTGCTAATATCAACAAAATCAGTTTTAGCAAGATTATCACCTCTACTACTCCTTAATCTTATTAATTCAAATACAGGTAATAATATATCGATATACTCTTGACAAGTAGGACAATTATAACCATCTGGTCTTCCTGTACACCATAGATTAGTAAGATGAGAAAATGTTTTCTTATATCTTTGCATTAAGACATCTCTATCTTCTTGATAATAGACAAATTGATGGTCATTTTCGTAATATTTCTCAAATACTCCCATTTGCTCAAATACGTCTCTTAAATCTATTTCTTTATTCATTGTAATGGTTTTAGCTTTCATCTTATCTCCTTTATTTTTTATTTTGTCTTTCTTTTAATCAGTTTATAAATAATTTCGCCCACCAACCTATCCCCAATTATTATCTTTACGACAATAACGTACTTACATAATCTTTTTACGTGGTCTCTTTCTTTTAATGTAAAACTTTACTAAGTAAGACCAATTAGCACTATTACAATAACACATAGTACTTGTGCCATCGTGCTCCCATTCAATACCATTATCACAACTACCACATAACCACAATCTTATTTTATTTAACAGTTTATAATACGTCTTCATATTGTCTCCTTTTTATATGAGGTAGAATAATGTTAATAACAATAATACAAAATAAATACTACACTTAGTTTCTTCAGACATATGTCCTCCTTTTGCAATGGACTAGGTGCAAGACGCAATTAAGCTTTCGCTCGTCTCATCTTTATAACCATTCATATGGTAACCTAGTCGTTATGTTAGCCTAAACCTTTAATAGAATGTTTAAGGGCTGTTTATATAATAATAAAAGGATGTAGAGCTCCAACGATAATAATCATCAGAGCTCGTACAAGGATGTAAGGAAGGCTAGAAAGGTGCTGAAGCTGAGTCAGAAACATCAACAGATGTAGAATCGTCTGCAAGAAGTTGTTCTGCTTGTTGTAAAGTGTGAGGAACTAGAACTCCCTCGGTAATAATACCAACTGCAACCTCGCCAAATTCATCGGCAATAGCTTTGAATTCTGAAATATCGTCAGAAACCCAAGCTGTATGTATCCATTTGCCCGAAGTAGATTTGGGAACAGATGTATCAATAGATGAAGTAGTAATAACTCTATCAGTACCAAATAGCTTGATAGTGTTGGATTTCTTGTAAGTAGAATAAACAAGAGACTTGGAACCGTCCTTGCATTCTAGTACTTGTAAGTCTAGCCTAACTGCATTGACCTTGCGAAGTGTAAGCTTTGAGATTAGTTTGTTAATATCCATAATGAATATCTCCTATTAGTTAGTTAAAAAAACGAAAGATAACGCAAATCTATATAAAAAAAAGCGATATCAAGGGGCACTTATACAACTGCAAGCCAAGTACTAAAATCCTACAATTTTTGAAACCTTGATTTATTGTTTGGATATGTGATACGTGTCACAGTATATTACAAGCGGAGCAACCATTTGGTTATCACCCTTGAGGGTCTCGCACACAAGTAAAGGGTCAGAAGTTGGGTTGCCACCTCAAATAGAGGTTTAAGGATTGTCCCCGATAGCTCCAAAAATTTTTTTGATATAAATCTTTTGTATGGGTCGAAAATCTACAGGTCCTAGGAAATTAAGATGAGATTGAGATTGTCTAAATAGACTAATTAAGCTTAAGGAACCGAAGACTGCCAAAGATAGAGGGTACTGGCTAAAGATGAAATTCAAAAATAAAGATTGACTTCTCAGGGGCTTTCTCTATCTTGACGTAGCTGCACAATTAATTTCTAGGGAAATAAATTGCGTTTGATTAAATTTTGATATGGCTAATAAAAAAATATATACTTTAGTTATATGCTTTGATGAAAATGAAGGAAGTGTTGAATATATACACGAGACTATAGAGAGGGAAGGCGAGTTACCAGATAATTTATATGAAAGTAAGTATGTAGAAGAGTTAGATGAGTATTTAGAGATTTTACCTGATATAACAGAAATAGGTGAAGCATGAGAGAATATATAGTTAATAAAATAAAGCATCTTGTATATGATGACATATCTGAAGCTCCTAAGACAATCAAGGTGAAAGTTGATTGGCGAGCAGGGCAGGTGGGCGATTGGGTACAAACAGATGATGGCTGCATCATTCAAGTTTTACGACGAGGCAAGATGTTAAGAAAAAAGGGTACCCAATATTATATAGGTACTTGCACAGGAACGTTTCCTGTTAGTAAGACTATAAAGATGGACGCTGATAGAAGACCGAATATATACTCATTTAGTGGGTATTCGTCTCCTAATGAAGTTGTTCAGAATAGGAGAGATTTAACAGCAAATGAGAAATTATTTATTAATTATTTATCAAAAGGCTTTCCTCCTGATGAAGCATATATCAGAGCATATCCTACTAATAATAGGTCTTATGCTAGAGGTAAGGCAGTTAGTTTAATTAAAACGGAGAGAGTACATACAGCTATGAAGGAAGAATTAAAACCAGTATTAGAAGAATTAGGTATCAGTGAGAATACGATACTTAGAGATATTAATACTATTGCTACTATGGGCGAGAGAGAAGAAACAAGACTTAAAGCATTATTTAAGCTTTCAGATATAATGGACTTAGAAGATAAGAACGCTGCAAAGGTTCAACAGATTACAGGGGTTCAGTTTCAAGGATTTACTGAAGATATGATTGAAAGTGCAGAAAGAAAAAAATTGGAGAAATAAATGGGAAATATGACCACAAAAGTAATTGAGTCTTTAACCTTAAATGGAGAAAAGATTCATCGTGTTGTTACTAAAACTATAGGGGTAGCCTCACTTTTTAGAAGAACTGTAGCAGTTCCTTCTGGAGTAGATACTACTGTAGCTGTATTTAAGAGTACTGTAGGGGTAGCAGATGGAGCTCTAGATATAGATAAGGTAAAATATATAAGAATTACTAACTTAAGTGCTACAGGTGTTACAGTTAATCTTTCATTTCAAATAGATGCAGGTGAGGATGATACCGATGCAGATGAATCATTTGTAATACAGTTAAATGATAATAATTCAACTTTTATAATGGGAAGCCCCCACGATAGTGTTGCTTGCTTTGATGGTAATGCATCAATTATAGAAACCTTGCATGATTTAGAAAGTATAATAGCAGATTCAGCTAGTAGCAATGCAACTATAGAAGTATTTATAGCGTCTGCTGCATAAAATGATTGATAAAAATTTAAAAAAAGAACTCTCAGGCTTAAGCAAAAATATATTTGATAAGCTTAGAAAAGGAATGGTTAGTAAGCATAATCCTAAGTTTAATGAAGTATTTGGAAATACTCCTTTAGCTAATATGTCTTATGCTGAAAGAATGGCTATTCCTAAAGCAATGCAGGATTTCTATTTTAAAAAATTAAAGTCATTTAGAGGAGCTTGGTTAGATGTTTTTGGTAGTCGTGAGGCTAAACTTCTAAGAAGAAGTCCTAATGAGTACGTAGATGAGTTTTTTAAAGATGTTAGAAAAGATGGGAAAAAAGCTATATCTCACACATATAGTAAGAATTGGTTACGAAAAAAGTTTATTGAAGAACAGAAGGAAAGGAAGAATAAAGTAACAGGTGGCTAATGTAAATTTCAATAATGTATCTAAGGCAGAAGAAGCTCTATTGCTAGCTAAGAATGATATGATATCTTTTGGTAAATTGTTTTTACCTGATGATTATCTTCGTTCTGAGACTCCTGCATTTCATTACGAAGTAGCGGATACTATTACTAATATGGACAATAAGCAGGTTGCTATTATATTACCTAGAGGGCATGGAAAAACCGTATTAACTAAATGTGATATTTTACGGAACTTTTGCTTTGCAAAAGACCCATTATTTTATGGATGGGTGTCAGCGACAGCTAAATTAGCTACTGGTAATATGGATTATGTTAAATATCATTTAGAGTTTAATGATAGAATAAGATATTATTTTGGAGAATTGAAGGGGAAGAAATGGACAGAAACAGATGTTGAGCTTTCGAATGGCTGTAAACTTATTAGTAAATCGAATATATCAGGTATACGTGGTGGTGCGAAACTACATAAAAGATATGACCTTATTATTCTTGATGACTTTGAAGATGAAAACAATACCGTTACTCCTGAAGCTAGAGCAAAAAACTCCAACCTTATTACTGCTGTGGTATTCCCTGCGCTTGAGCCCCATACTGGTCGCTTACGTATTAACGGGACTCCTGTTCATTTCGACAGTTTTATTAATAACCTTATTGTCAATTATGAAAGAAGTGTTGAGGAAGAGCAAGATTTTAGTTGGGACATTGTTCTCAAAAAAGCAATAGACGATAAAGGAACTATTTTATGGGACAGTTGGTTCGGCAAGAAAGAGATGGAAAGAAAAAAGAAATTCTATGCAGACTCTGGACAGCCACAAAAGTTTTATCAAGAATATATGATGGAGGTACAAAATGAAGACGACGCAATGTTCACAAGAGACCACATTAAAGATTGGAAAGGAAGTTACACCTATGAACATGAAAGTGGATTGGGTTATATCATACTGGATGGGGAAGACCCCAAGCCAGTCAGTGTGTACGTTGGAGTTGACCCAGCAACTGATTCTGCCAGAAGAGATGCAGACTTTAGCGTAATTCTTGCTATTGCTGTTGATTTAGATAATAATATTTATGTGCTTGACTACGAGAGAAGACGAGGTATTCCTGTATTGGGAATTCCTGGAGAGCCAAAAAAAGGTATAGTAGATTACATGTTTGAATATGCAAAGAAGTATTCTCCTCAACTATTTTGCATTGAAGATACTGCAATGTCTAAACCTATTTTTCAAGCACTACGTGCCGAGATGAGAAGAAGGAACGATTTTACAGTTCCATTTAAGGAGGAAAAACCTGGTAACAGGTTGTCTAAAAGAGATAGGATACAAGAAGTCTTGGCACAAAGATTTGCAATTGGTCAAATACATTTGAAAAAAGAACAGTATGATTTGTTTAGAGAAATCATTACATTTGGACCAAGGATGGGACACGATGATACCATAGATGCTTTAGCATATGCGTGTAAATACTCTGGCCCTCTAGCTGGATTACAAGAAGACAAGAGTAAAGATTTATATAGTTATTATAGAAATGTACCTAAACCTAAAAATTGGGTAATTGCTTAAGGAGAAAAGATGAAAGAAAAATCAGCAGGTGTTGCAGGCACTAATAGATTAATGGAATTAGTTGAACAAGGTAAAATTGACGTAAGAGATGCAGTAGCCATTAGCGAGCAAATGCAAAAAAGTATATTGAAAGGCGTTAGCGCAGCGGCAGCAGCTCAACCAGAAGGCCCACAAAGAAGTTGGACTCAAAATTTTATAAACGGATTTATTCAAACAGCTGGGAACCTAGGTGTTGGAGGATTAGCTGGACTTATAAGCGAAAAGCCTTTTAGAGATGTAGATGTTTTTGATTATGTAGATAAAAGTGAAAAGGTAGATTTATTTGAAGGTGCGGAAAAAGGTGCTAAAGAAGGTGGAGCGAAAAGTGGAGGATATTAAAAAAGCAATACAAGAAACGCCAGCTTTTAAAAAAATGATGTCTGAGAGGCAGCCTTCTAAACTTGGAAGAAAGTCTGGGATGCATTCAAGAGACCCTCAGTTACAAGAATATTTAGATTCACTTACTTTTGAAGAAGCTTTTAATTTAGCAGGAGGTCACTCACCTACATTTGTTCATAGAGGAAAAACATTTAATGTTTCAGGAGATGGGCCAAAAGCTACAATGGAAGATGCTATAGTAGAGGCTTTTAATGCAATGGATAAAGAAGGTGAAATACAGGATGATTTTGCATAATGGATTTTATGGTTTTGTTGGAAAACTACGGAATCCCTGTAGTTGTAGCAATAGCATTCGGATACTTTATTTGGAAACAGAATGCATTTATTCAAAAAGAATTAATGGAAGAATTAGATGAGCGCTTTAAAAGGTTAGAAGGCATTTTAATAAAATTAATTGACCAGCAAAAGAAAATGCAAATAGAGCAAAAAGGTATAGAAAAAAGCTATAAGGCTTTAGTAGAGATTATAGCAAAACTTAGTGGTAATGGTTTAAAACATAAATTTTTAAATATGCTAAAGGATAAAAATTAATGGCAAAAGTAGATAAAAAAGCAGAGAGAGTAAAACAATTATTTGAGTCGGTCAGTACTGAAGAGAGAGGTCAATGGGAATATATTAACCAAAAAGGTTATGACTTTGCTCACGACAATCAATTAAGCCATGATGAGAAACTTGCTTTAGAAGAGCAAGGTATGCCTACATTTACAATTAATAGGATACTTCCTGTTGTAGAGATGTTAAATTTTTATGCTACAGCCAATACTCCTAGATGGCAAGCTGTTGGAGCTGAAGGCTCTGACGCTGATATTGCTTCTGTATATTCTAATATAGCTGATTATATATGGCATAACTCAAATGGTCAAAGCTTATATTCAAATGCAATTAATGACGCTATAACAAAGTCGTTAGGATTTTTATTAGTAACTGTTGACCCTGATGCTGATAGAGGGATGGGTGAAGTTATAATACAACAGCCTGACCCTTTCGATGTTTATATTGACCACAAATCTAGAGATTTATTATTCAGAGATGCTGCCTTCATAATGATACGTAAGATTCTTCCCAAATCGCACCTTATCAATATCTTCCCTGACATGAAACGCAAAATAAAGGCGGCATCTTCTGATAACGATTCTTATATTTCTTATTCTGAAAAAGCGAGGGATGCAGACCAAAAAGATTTTCATTATAAAGATATGTCTTCAACTGGTATAGAGGATGAAGAAGATAAAGATTTAATTGAATTTTTTGAGGTATATGAGAAAGAAAAAATTGCTTATATGAATGTTTTCTATAGGATACCTCCTGACAAAAAAGTATTGGAGCAGATTGCCAAGGAAGCTGAAAAACAAGTTGTGGCTATGCAAGAAGAAATGCAAGTTTCTTTACTTGAAAAACAAAAAGAGTTAGAGGGGTTAGTTAAGGAAGGTAAACTTTTACCAGAAAGAGCTGAGCTTGAATTAAAGAAAATGCAAGATGAGATGGCGGCTCAAATTGAAAATGCTCAGATTGAAATACGCCATAGATTGCAAGAAGAAGCATCTCAGGTAGATAATAAAGTTATAACTGAAAAAGAATTTATTTTACTTTCTAAAAGTGAAGAGTTTACTAAAAATTTAGTAGATTCTGTTAGGTTTCACGATGATATAATAAAACAAACTTGTGTTGTTGGAGATAAAACATTATATGAAAAATATCTTCCTATAAAACAATATCCAATAGTACCTATACATTATAAGTGGACTGGAACACCATTTCCAATATCTGCTGTTTCTCCTTTAATAGGAAAACAAAGAGAATTAAATAAAGCTCACCAATTAATGGTGCATAATGCATCTTTAGGTAGCAGTTTAAGATGGATGTATGAAGAAGGTTCCATAGATACTGATTATTGGGAAAAATTTGCATCAGCTCCTGGGGCATTGTTGCCTAAGAGAGCTGGATATGAATACCCTACTCCTGTAATGCCTTTTCAATTAAATAATGCTTTCTTCTCATTAACTCAAGCTGGAAAGCAAGATATGGAATATCTAGCTGGTATATATAGTTCTATGCAAGGAGATACAGGAACTACTGCTGATATGCCTTATCGTGGTATGTTGGCAATGGATGAGTATGGAACTCGAAGAATTAAATATTGGTTAAAACACGCTATTGAACCAGCATTGCAACATGTAGGTGAAGTAGTTAAAGAACTTTCTCAAGCAGTTTATACAGCTCATAAAGTATTTAGAATAATAGAGCCTAATAACCAAGCTTCTGAAGTAGAAATTAATGTACCTATGTATAATAGCTTTGGAGAGGCTATAAATAAATGGAGAGATTATGGAGCAGCTAAATTTGATATTAAAATAGTTGCAGGTTCTACCCTACCTATTAATAGATGGGCTTACTTAGAAGAATTAAAACAATTGATGAGTATGGGTGTAATTGATGATATGGCTGTATTAGCTGAGACAGATATTAGAAATAAAGAAAAGATAGCTCAGCGAAAATCTTTATACTCTCAATTACAATCTCAAATAGGTCAATTAGAGGATAGTCTCTCAGATAAAGAAGGAACTATTGAAACTCTTGAAAGGCAACTTGTTCAAGCTGGTATTAAAAATCAGATAATGAAAGGTTCTGTTGAGGTGAATAAAAAGACAGAGCAAGTCAAAAGTGATTTAGAAAGAAGTAAGCATGAAAGAGATGCTATGGATAGAATGATGAAAGAGAAAAAACTTACTGAAACCAAGAATGCTGTATCTAAAGCTCAAGAAGAAATAAAAAGCCGAACAGCTATAGCGTTAAATAACTTGGAAGAATAGATAAAAATTTTGTAATTTATGAATTATAATAAACAAGGAGAATAATAATGGATAAAGAAATAACTCAAGAAGGCAACCCTGCTATAGGTATGAGCAGTGATTCTTTAGAATCTGCTGAACAACCCCAAGGCTCCTCAGAGGACTTCTTTAGCGCACTTGAACATAGCGTTAATAGCGCTATAGTTGATGATGTTTCTGAAGTAACTCCGACACAGTCGGACCCTAATATTGAAGCTAATCAAACAAGAGAAACAACGGTGTTAAGCGAACCTCAGAGTAATACAGGTGATGAACTCACCCAAATGAAGAAGAGATACAGCGACTCCAGTCGTGAAGCACAAAGAATGAAAGCTCAATTAGATGAATTGAAACCTTTTATACCAGTGCTAGATGCGATGAAAAAAGACAGTGGACTGGTAGACCACATGAGAAGCTATTTAAAAAATGGCGGAGATGTACCTACGAACGTTAAAGATGAATTAAAATTAGGAGAAGACTTTGAATTCGATGTCGATGATATGGTCAATGACCCTAAATCTGATTCAGCTAAAGTATTTCATTCTATGGTAAATAAAGTTGTCAATAAAAAGGCAGGTGAAATATTGCAGCAAGAAGAAGCTAAAGCTACTGAAACTAGACAAAACATTGAGTATCAAAACCAGGCTAAACAATTTATGGAAGAGCGTGGTATGAATCAGGAAGAATTTCTTGCATTCGTTGATGAAGCTCAAGGTAAAATAAAAGGTAGTTTATCTTTAGATGATATGTATCATTTAGTTAATCGTGATAAGGTTAATAAAAATGTTGCTGCAAATACTAAGAATGATATGATGAAGCAAATGAAAAATGTTCGTAATATGCCTACTAGTCAAGCTGGTGTTAATAATGCTGGAACAAGTAATAAATCCGCAGGCGATAAAATGTTTGAGGCTTTATTAGACTTTGATTCTGGTGTTGATAATATGTTTGGCTAAATCTCAACATAGTGTTGTGAGATAGCCTTTAACTTAAACTATAACCTTAAGGAGGTTAACTCATGGCTGTAAGTGGCAAATCAGACTTCTTCCAAACGAGTGGTTTGGGTTCAAGTCCTGTAGCGAACTTAGGTCCTGTATCAACAGCTAATATCGCAGCAAATGCTGATACTGGTGATTTACGGAGACGTTATAACTTTGGTGACAGAGTTTCTGAGCTTTCTATAGCACAAGACCCATTCTTCCGTTTTGTAAGTAAAGTCGGAAAAAAACCTACGGATGACCCTACTTTCAAATTTACTGAAAAAAGGTCTTCTTTTCACAAAAGATACGCATATGTTGGAGCGGCAAAAAATAACTCAGGTGTTTGGGTAACAACATCTGACTTAGGCGCTTCTCCTGGTCAAGGCGACAATTTATATGTGCGTATGATAACAGATTATAAAAACGATGGTCTGCAACAAAATGTTTATGGCAACACTAGTAACGAAATTAAAATCGGTGCTGATGGTACTATGCCTAAATTCTTTTTACCAGATTCATTAATTAAAATACCTTGTGCATCAGCTGCTGCTGGCGACCCTAGTGATTATATAGTTGCTAGAATAGTCTCAGTAACTGAACACGCTATGGCAGGTGGCGGAAATGACGCTACTGGGTTAAGTGCTAACCCCGATATGGTAGAGCTTCATACTAAAGTAGTTAAGACAGGTACTCAGTACCTTACTGCATCTGCTAATATAGATGATATATCTACTGTAACTCCAGCTGATGATGTAATACATAGTGCTTTAGAGCCTATGAGATGTTATGTTGTTGGTTCTGCGCATGGTGAAGGTACTGGTTATCCAGAAACTTGGAAAGACCAACCATATAGCCAATCTTATGGATTGACTCAAATATTCAAAACTTCAATGGCGATGACTAACACTTCTCGTGCTACTGTTCTGAAATACGAACCTAATGAGTGGGCACGTGTGTGGAAAGAAAAGCTAGTTGAACATAAATGGGATATTGAGCAATCTTTATTATTTGGCTCTCAATATGCAGATAACACTAATGGTGTAAATTACACTCAAGGTGCTGTAGATTATGTTCTTAGTTATGGAAATCAATTTAGCTTAGATACAGCAACTAAAACTGCTGATGATTTCTTAGACGACATGTCTAGCTACTTAGACCCACGTTATAATAACGGTGCAGCTACATTATTTTTTGTAAATACTGCCGTATATAACTGGATGCATAAACTAGGTGGATACTTTAAAAATAATCTAGAAATATCTTCAAACTTTAGAGC
>CEUI01008416.1_pt1 | contig 10922 bp, 17 predicted proteins | sample 531411 | NCBI WGS metagenome assembly CEUI01 (sample SAMEA2622841, study PRJEB7988) | marine metagenome | isolation source: saline water (ENVO:00002010), including
CATATCCCAGCCCATATATGTTCTTGTTCTGCAATAGGTGTATAATTTTGTCTTTTCAATAAAGTACCTGTAGTTCTTTGTAAATTTTTTACTTGTTGATTACTGCCACAGTCTGTGAATTTACACCAAACAACTGTGCCATATTTCTTTTTTACATCTTCTATGGTAGGGAGTTTCTTTGGGAATTTATCTTTATATTCCCTTTTAGGCCCTTCCTTCTTGCCCGGGAAGAACATTTGAAAACCTCTAACTACCTTGGTTAGTCCACCAGCTATACTCATACTAGAACCTCCTTTTGTTCCATAACGCTATGCATGCAGCATCAGCGTAGTCTTGTTCAGGGAATTTGTCTCCCCACTTTTCTTCAGCAAATCGCTTGATTTCATCTTTTTTTACATTGCCTTTGCCCACTACGTCTTTCTTCCAAGTATTATTATCTACACGTACAGTTGGTATACCTTGTAATACAAGAATAGCCCATACGGCTCCGACAACACTAGCAAGTGTGCCAACAACACTTCTGTTTTGAGCAAATATTGAAGCTTCGATAGTTGCAAAATCTATTCTATTTATTGTACTTAATTCATCAGAAAAATTCTTTATCAACTCGGGGAACCTTTCTGGAAATGTTTTTTTGGTGTCACAACTCCATTTATACAAAGCAACTAATTCTTCGTCAGGATTTACAGCTGCAGCATGAATTGCTTTACTAGAAGTATCTAACCCTAAATATATCATAGTCTTTCCCCATTTGTTCTAAGAGTGACTACCCTACTAACTGTTTGATATGCAGTTGTATAAGTATTTAATAGTCCTTGAATTTTCTTTTGTGCGGCTTCCTGTTCAATTATGTCTCTTTTCAACTCTCTTAGGTTTTCATATGTATCCATAATTTCACCTTTCAGCTCATCTCTTGTAGGTTTTTTTAGGTCTCGTTCTTCGTAAGTTTTTACAATCCTATATAAAGCTGTACTATAACCTTCATCGAAAGCCGCATTCAAAGCTCCTACTTTAGATTCAATATCACCAATCTTAGTTTCTAGATAAGCTTTAAACCCACCATACATAGCTAATAAATCAGCAAGCATTTTATTATCATAAGTGTTTAATTTTGAAAACTCTAATGCTTCATTATCTTTTAGGTCTACTGATAAAGGAGGTAAACCTAATGCGTCTAACTCTTTCTGAGCTTTGCCTAATGCTTTCATAGGAGACCATTCTGTTTTATTTTCTTCCATTCTAGTACCCCTCTACTTTACGACAATTACACCAAGTAGCCCCAGAACATTTATCTGGTGGTATAAGCATTTCTTGAATTGTAAAACAACGATTTAAAATATCTCCCCACTGATTAGAGTCTCTCTCTAACAAAAACGTTTTTATCTTCTGGTCATTTTTATTTTCATATAACACAGTACCTTGGTCATAGTCGCCCATGTTCAAATACATTTGAAGTTGTATTTCGTGTTCAGGTTTTGGTTTTTTTAATTTAGTAAAGCCTGCTGTATTTATAGATTTCAACTCAATCGGATGAGTACCATATTTATAATGATTGATTAAAAAGTCAATTCTTCCTGAAATAGGAGGTATTTCTTGTTTTACTGATACCTCTCTATCTATTAAAATATTTAAGTCAGTAAGCCACTGTCCAACCCGGTCTTCTAAAAAACTACCATTTTGAAAAATTCTTTGTAAATTAGCTGGAAGTGGTTGGTCTACCATTTTACCGTGATAACATAACCACACATACCTATCACATGGGTTACTTATTACTGACGGGTGAAATACCCCACTTCTAGGAGCAAACATAGTCCCTTCTAAATGTTCATCAATTATGTCAGAAAGCCATACATCTTTAGGAGAAACATTTTCTTGTATTTTTATTGGCTTAATTTGTTCAATTCCAGCCATAGCTTCTCCTTTATATCTTTTTTAGTTATTTCTTTTATATGGATAATGTCTTCTATTTCATGATACTCTTTTAAGTCGGCATCTCTCTTAGCGTCCCTTTTTGCCAAGTGCCCATGTATACCATCAGCTTCAATTACTCTTTGGATTTCAGATACGTAAAAGTCGACTGTGTATGGAGGGAAACTTACTTGTTGAGAATATCTCATGCCAAAGTCATCTAAACACTCAGCGATAATATTTTCTTGTTTAGTATATTCTTTAGGAAGAAAGTTCATTTTGTAATTCCTCAAACTGGTCAGGGTTTTCAATAAAAAAAGTTTTCAAACCATTTAATCCTTGAACCTTCGTGTCTTTATATGTGTACCATGCTCCAGCTTGATGTATAACATTTCTGCCCACACCATCACGCATAAAGGTTTCAATTACATCTATACCACCATCTCCTCTAAATGGGACTTTGACTGCTCTCCAATTTTCTCCACCTATTTTAGATTTATGCATTCTTACTTGCATATCAAACCCTACAGTTTCTTCATTACCATTTACTTTTTCTTTTATCCACCCGTCTCTTCTAACTTCTAACATAGCATGAGCATAAAAAGTCTGTCCTTGCCCACCGGGCCAAGTATTAGTTGTAACTCTGCCAAGACCCTGTCTCATCTGATTAATAGCAATAAACACTGAACCATTTTTTAGATATGGAAATAACTTTGGAAAAGCACTGTTTACAAAACGACCTTGCCAAGCCATGGGCCCATACCCAAAGTCACCCTTTTCAACATTTTCAGTAATGTCTGATGGAACTAACCCAGCAATACTATCTAATACGACTACATCTACACCAGCGTCTAAACCTTCTCTAACGTATGACATAGCTTCTTCTCCATGAGATGGTTGGGATACTATTATGTTTGACTGGTCTACACCACACTTAGCCATCCAGTCTTTATCATAAGACCTCTCAGTATCTACCCACATAGCTGACCCACCACTTTGTTGGGCTCTTGAAACAACTAACGATGATAGATACGATTTACCTACATTAGGTGGACCATATATTAAGGTAAAACGATTCCTAGGAAGTCCACCACCTAATAATTTGTCTAACTCTGGTAATCCTAATTGTATTCTTTCTACAGGTGCTGTATCCTCACCTAAAGTTAAATCTAAATTTTTGTTATTTAACAGTTTTTGTATTGCACTATCTGCGTCTTTGTCCATTATTTGTGCCTCCTACGCACTGATTCTGCCCATGATAAGTATGTGGCAGCTACTTCTACTAACTCAATAAATAGTTTAGTATCATTTCGATTGAAAATTTCTTTTGCTACGTCCCCATTTTTATCAGTTGTTATAAGACTCCACCAAGAATCATCGTGGTTCTGTTCACCATAAACACCTGACTGTCTTTCTTTTTCTGCTAAAAGTGCTTCGAGGACACTCATGCTAACAACTTCATTTTTATTTGGAGTCATCTAACATGTCCTCTATTTGAGTGTCTACCTTTCCTTTTATAAATTCCCACACAACATCTGCTACTTTTTTAGATTCTTCTAGCTGTGGTTCTATAGGAAGTTCAGTATCTATTTGGTCAACGGTCAAGTCAACTCTACCATATTGGTTTTGTTCTAATGGACCTACTCTAAATGTAAATCCTAAATGTGCACTAACTTTTGGCATCATCTTCTCCTTTATCATTAAAATGCAACAGTAACATTGCATAGTGTATTATTTTTAATATGTCTTTTCGGGGGGTTCCTTTTTTATCATATCTTGAAGCATACTTTAGAATATTACTTCTACAGAACGCCTTGGCATCACCACAGGCTTCTATGAAGTCTAAGGTCTGTACCTCACCCTCACTGTAGTGCTGGTCATATGTATTGTTTACATATTCACTTATTTCTTGTATTATTTGTTCTTCGTTGTATTTACCCATAGTATATTTATTCTATCAGTTTAGTCTCTTAGTTTCAAGACCACTCTACTCCTTCAGAATCAGTCATTGGTACTTCACTCCAATCAATAAAATCGCCTAAAGTAGGTTTTGTCAATTCTTTTTTATTCGCCCACGAAGGTGAACATAATTCCATGTCTACTTTCAAGGGTATATCTAAAGTATTTATCTCTAACAAATCTCTCACAGTGTAAGGTACTGTCTCTAATTCAGAGTCGTGAATCTCACATATAATTTCATCGTGAACTTGTAAGAGAATATTACTTTTCTTGTCCTCTAAATATTTTGCTACTTCTAACATACGCTCACTCAAAAGGTCTGCACTTGTACCCTGTACGAGATAATTCACACCTTTATAAGCAAATTGAGGGTTTATTTGGTAAACTCTGCCATACTTATTACGAATCTTACCAACTCTCTCAACCTTTGCCACAACTGCATCAAAGAAAGCTTTTGACCCTTTCATGCCCTCAAAATACTGCCTCTTAAATTTACCAGCTTCTTGTGGGGTAGTATTTAGTTGTTGTGCTAACTTTTTATTGCCAATACCATAAATAGTACCAAAGGTTATAGCTTTAGCGTATTGACGATATTCTTTGAATCTATCGTGGTCCTCGTCTATCTTGAATGCAAGTTTAGCAGCCTCACTGTGAAAATCAACATCTTCTTTATTTAGTATGGCATCAATCTCTGGATTCCGGAAATAAGACATAAATACTCGAACTTCCATCTGACTGTAATCAAAACCTACTAGTGAGTAATTAGTCCTAGGTATAAATAATCTACGTATAGCTATTTGGTCTTTATCACTAGCATCATATGATTCGTCCCCTATAAATGACCATGTAGAAAGAACATCATCAGATAATTCATTATCTATAGTAATTCCCTTTTGGGCAACCATAGCTGATATCTTACCTTTTATGTCTAGCTTATCATCTTCTGTTAGCTGTTTTTCAATCAACTTAAAATGATTTCTTGGTATGTTTTGTAGATTAGGCTCTCTACTAGATAATCTCCCAGTAGCTGTACCCCAGTTACAAAATGAAGTATGCATTGTATCTATCTCTGTGTAAGGCAATATATAAGTAGACTTAAGTTTTTCTAATGTTCTATACTGTCTTATCAACCCCGCCATTCTATGATTAATATTTATAAGAGCCGCCTCATTCCAAGAATCCTGACCCTTAGAAGTTTTGACCGGAGACTCAATACCCATAGAATTAAATACATCACCGATTTGCTTAGGACTTGAAATATTAAACTCATCTTCCTCGTGTTTTTTTGAAGACATAGGTATGTCATAATTCCACCGTTTACGATTAGAAATACCTAATATTTCATTCTCAACCTCAAGTAGTCTAGAAGTAATAAGCTTTTCTACATCTAAAGCATACTGTTTGTCTACAGAGATTCCTCGTCTTTCCATAGCGTATAGAACCTTAGTTAGTTCACACTCCATGTCAAATATAGAAACTTGCTGACTTTCTTGTATCTTTTTTAAGTAGTCGTTATAAATCCTAGTAGTCAATATTACGTCTTCTTGACAATAGTCACCTAGTATATCGGCAGGTGCTTTAGAAAAGTCTCTGAACCAACCTTTGTTAGCCTTGAGTACTTTTTTAGTATCATCGTCATATTGAATGGCTTCTTGTCCGTAATTTCTTTTACCCGTAGCTGAAAGACCCAACTCTTTGGTGTCAGAATGTTCCACGAGACGCACCATTACTATAACATCTATAAGCTTTTTGTCTAAAACCGATAAACCCTCTTTTTCTAAAAAGTGTAAATCAAACTTAAGGTTATACCCAATGTACGTTTGTACCAACTCGTTTAAAGTAGATATAAGCTTTTCTAGGTTATCGTAGGGTAAATTATTACCTTCATGATGTCTAAAGGGGTAGTACTGTGTAAGTCCCCCCAGTGTAGGCTCTCCAAGACCAATTCCACATATTTGGTTAGTGCCAAAAGAATCTAGTCCGTTTGTTTCAACATCAACAACTAAGGTCGGTGCTACCTCTAATACCGACCTCAGCTTATTGACATTTTGTTCAAATGTTTCTTCAGTTACTGCAGCTTCTCTAGAATAAAGGTTGTTCTTGAGCATCAGCGGTTGCTGCACCTTTTGCTATGTCCATTGCTGCATCGGCAGAGTTACCATATCTCTCGAAAAAATATTCGGGTAGAGCAGGTAATTCAGTAATCTCGCTTTTTCTGTCTTCAGGTATATCGTCACTTTTAGGGGTAGCTGTAATTGAGTAAGATGTGTCATACATACCTTGACCAGTTCTTTTGATTCTTATAACACCTTTATTGAGTGCTCCCCAATCGTTATAAACTTCTACTAACTGATTCCATATGTAATCACTTCGTCCAAAACTAAGTGCAATTACACGATAGTCGTCTACATCTTCTTTATACATTTTCTTACCCGCTGGACCTTCTATCTCAGTCCAATCTTCGTTTTTCTTTTCAACGTGCAATATGTGATGTACATATGCCCATAGAGCAAATTTATGTGATGCTCTAACATCGTCTGGCACAATAGTTGTGTCAACTCTGTCGTCCTTCAATAAATTTACAAACTTGTTTCCAGCTCTGAATGTGTATAGATAAATCTCTTCTAAAAATTTATCATCATTACCGCCAGTGGCTATTGAAGACAAAAATACTTGGTCTCCATCTCGAAACCAAATTTCTTTACCCGGTGTGTATGAAACATCAGGTCTTTTTTGCTCTTCTCTGCCTTGTTGTATTCTTAAAATTCCACTCATTATAATAATCTCCTTATATTAGAACCTTGCTATTTAATACTGTATGTAATGTATTTGTATCAGTAATTTCTTGCAAGTCTTTGTATTTTTTTGGAATGTTTAAATATGATATCAGAAACCTATTACCCATGTCAAATGAAGCTTTTTCTTTCCCTCTTGACCCCGCATCATCATTGTCGAGTGCTAGTACTATTTCATGTGGTCCTAGTACACTTAACAGTTCTATCTGTCTTCTAGATATAGTAGCACCTAAAATAGCTACTGCTGGATATCCATATTGGGATAACCACATACAATCTAAAGCCCCCTCGACAATATATAAAGTGTCTATCTTATTTACTTTATGCATGCCAAATAATATTTTAGATTTAGAAAAACCCTTTGAAAATAAATATTTAGGAATTGCTTGTGTTCTCCGTGTTATCCAACCAACTATTTCACTGTTTTCGTTTTTAGCCGGAATCATAAAATCTAAATAATTGTTAGTTTTACAGTCCCAATCTAATATTGTTTGTTTGATAAACCCTCTGTCATATATCCAGTGTTTATCTGGAACATTCAATGTTACTTCAGGTTTCTGATAGGGGGATTCTTCGATGACTTCTTTTTCCTCATCACCAAAGAAAAGTGGATTTATTTCAAGCACATTGTTGTCAATCTGACTATCTACTTCTGCGTTTATCTCGTCCCACGACTTGCCTGATAATTTGTGAATAAAGCTTTTTAAACCACCTTGCCCACAACCCGCAAAACAAATCCATGCCCCCCTATCTAAATTGATTGCACATGATTCTTTTCTATCTTCATGAAAAGGACAATGTATAACAACCTGTTCTTCGTTCGGAATGTCCACCCCATATTTAGTTAATATAGAGTACCAATCTACCATTATCTATCCTTTTTATTTTTTCTTAGAAACAGAACAACTTCATTTCTATAACCATTTTCATCTGTAGCTATCCCTTTTCGGATATCTCCTACAGTGATGTCAATGATAGGTCGTCCATCTCCTTTGCTTCTAGTAGATTTTACGACAATATTACTGTCGTCACTACTGTTAAACCAATCTAAGAGTCCCATAATAACCTCCTGTTAAAAATCTCCTCCCCCATCGTAATCGAGTATTTCATGAATGTTTCCATTATCAACTGACCACTCCATGTAGGTTGTCTCGGTTGGCAATAAACCATCTCGATATTTCTGGAATTGCACAAGCCGTTTATTATCTATGCCCTTCTGCATCAAAGACATGTCAGCTGAATCGTTTGCCACTGCACACATAGCTATTGCTACATCAGCAGCTCGTATCAATGCGTCACCAAAAGCTACTTGGTCTGCTCTAGGGGGAGTGAACATGTTAGCAGCATCCCTTGTAGCCTGTGTTGACACCATGATTGGAGTATTTGTTGCGGTTGCTAGGTTCTTCAACCCATAAAACAATGCGTGTGATTGTTCCCAAGCAGCCTTTTTTGAATCGCTTGTAGCTACCAAATAAACTCCATCTATAACTACAAACTCGGGATTATGTTTTCTGACTAACCCCGCAATAGATTCCAAACTTATACCCATTTGACCTGAAATGTGGTCACATACTAATAAAGATTCAGTGTTCGATTCTTTCAAAAACTTCTCGTATAGCTCCTCGTCAATTGGGTCTCCTCGTCTAAGAGCAGTGTGGGAGAAATTATAATTCTTCATTTTCGCTAATACTACATCAAGTCTCATGTTTATCTGAGTTTGTGGCATTTCTGTTGAAATCAAAAGTGTTTTAAAGCCATTTGCTACTGCCACAGCAGCCGAATGAACACACAGCCATGTCTTACCAATAGTGGGTCTAGCAAATACGGCAATCAATTCACCGGGATTCCACCCCACACCTAGTTGATTAACAGACTCAAAGCTTGTGGGTATCCCCATCAAACCCTCACCCATCTCTCTTTTTGTGGTTCTTTCTCTCCACTCGCTCAGTCTATTTGTACTTCCTTTGTCATAAGTCTGTACATCTTCGTCATAAACTATCTCTATATCCGTCAAATCAACCATTAAGTTACTAATAGCTTTTTTGGGATTCTCGGCAATCATATTCACTTGTTTATTCACTGCATTACGTACAGTTCTTTGTAACAAATGATTCTTAAACTCTTCGGCTGCATAGTCAAAGTTTACGCTATTAGCTTTAATATCTAAATTAGGAAATTTTTTGATTATTGCTTCCGTGCTTGGAAATTGTCCGTACTTATCAAAATGTTCTATAACCCACGTATATGCTGGCCCATGTGCCGCAAAATCCTTTGCTGTATGTCTAAATGCACGTAATCTAGTTTTATTATCAAGATTTAAAATTATAGCCGATTCTATATACTCAAAGCTGGCCATCTAGTTCTCCCGTTGTGTTATATAAGACTCTATTATCATTAGAATATATATAATATATTACATCAGACGTATTAAGGTTGTCAATTTCTTCTTTGGCTTTCTTAAAGTCTGTGTAGTACCCAACGGTCCAAAAATCATTTTGGTCTTTTGATGAGGCAATTACTCTAAAGTTTCTTTCTTCTTCTATTACTACTTTTTTGTTTTTCGGGTTTCTTATTAGCCCTCTGTCTCTCCTTGTCACTCGCCTTCGCATATGCCCACTCCTTTAATTCTTTTAGTATAATCTTTCTTTTTGTTAGCTGAGAAGCAGATGGAAACCATACTGCATCTAAAATTAAATATTGTCTCCAAAGTTTTTTTATTTCTGAAGTACCCCATCGAGTCACACTGTAGTAAATTATTGGGTCGTATGATGTTGTATAGTACCTAATACCTCTAGCTAAATATGGAACGCTAGCGTTACTGCCATTGTTTTTTATACAGTTTAGTATACAACAAGCTATTTGTGCAGAGCCATATTCATCAATAAGATTTCTAAGTTGGTGAAACTCATTACCAATAAACCCCGCCCCCGGATACTCTATATTGTGTTTTTCTTTATATAGGTTCCCAAAGAGTTCATACAGGTCTCGTGCGTTAAGGTTTTCAAAGTTCATCAGTTTCAACTAATAAATCAGCAAACTTTTCTCTAATAGAATGCCTAACTTTATAAGAAGATTCTCCTAGTTTTTTGGTAATTTCGTCCATAGTCAAACCTTGTAGTTTGTATGAAACAAATTGTTTTTCGTTATTTTGTAGTCTAGGGTCGCCATTTTCATCATTAGTATGTATTAGTAATTCAGTATCTACCTCTTCGTATTCTTTTTCTTCTTTAGCTAAAACTTTTGCTACCTCTGACGTATAGAAACCTGTGTCAGAAGTGTCGTAAGGATTGTTGTCAATACTAACAAAATTAGGATGTCTTTGAGCTTTTGTAATTAATGTCCTAATAGTGTTTACCAACGAAGTGTGTAGATAAGTATGGAAAATAGCTCCTTTGCTGTCATCGTATTTTTTGGCTGCTTTTGTAACTGCTATTCGCAATTCTTGAGCTACATCTTCTCTGTCCATACCCGCAATGTATGTATTACCCGCCATTTTTTGAATTTTGGGTTCCCACCGTAATATTAAATCGTTATCAATTTGCATTTTTGCTGTCTTATTGTTTTTATCCCTACTGGGATTTATTACAGTGTATTATTATTATATCATATTTTTGTAAAAAAACTACGGATTTCGTTAAAAAATAGTCCTAATTAAACCTATTACTTCTATGTTTGTGAAAACATTGTTGTGAACAATAGTTCTTTTTGTATCCTCTATGATATTTGTGTACAATTTGAGCTCGTTTTCTGTAAAAGGGTACTCTGCAATAAGTACAATTTAGTTTTATGTTATGATATTGAAAGTGACAACTACCTTTGTGCACTAATCGTGTACTAGGTTCTTTGCAAACTAAACAGTATCTAGCCCCTTTTTGTCTTTTCGCCCGAATAGTAGGTACATCATTATTTTTTAGTACCTCATGTATGTATTGACGAGATACTTTGAAGGCATCTCCTATTTGTTGTAAAGTGTCGTGTGGATTATCGTATCTATATTGTATGATTTTAGAAATCATCTGTCGTTTTAAGAGACAGTTCGTAATTTTTTACAATAGTGCTTAGTTCATTTTTCCAATGTGTAGCTAAATAGTTTGCATCTACCGTAGTTTCTGCCGGATTTAATTCCCAGCCACCTTTTATGTGCCCCGAAGCTGCCTCAATCCTATCCCATTGAGCTTCTGAAAAAGTTATTGATACTGTTACATCGCCTTCTGCCATTAGTTATTCTCCTTTAGTTTTTCTATTTCTTCTTTTAGTTTT
>CEUI01008537.1_pt1 | contig 10921 bp, 19 predicted proteins | sample 531411 | NCBI WGS metagenome assembly CEUI01 (sample SAMEA2622841, study PRJEB7988) | marine metagenome | isolation source: saline water (ENVO:00002010), including
GGTAATGCTTCTGATATGGAAGCATACAAAGCAATGGTAGGTGAAATCCAGGGTCTAACCTACGCAAAAGAGCAATTAAGAACCCTGCTGGAGAAGACAGACGATGACATTAATAGTGCCTGAATATGTTCTTAGACAAAAAGAAGCTAAGAAAAAAGCAGACGAAGAAGCAAAAAAATTATCATTAAAAGACAGAGTGCCACAACCAACTGGTTGGAGGTTACTTGTTATGCCTTATATGGGTAAAGAAACAACAGAGGGTGGTATTCATGTGCCAGACTCTGTAAGAGACAAAGAAGCTAGAGCTACAGTTGTAGCATATGTGGTTAAAGTAGGTCCACTGGCATATAAAGATTTAGACAAATTTGGAGAAGACGGAGCATGGTGTAAGGAGGGCGACTGGATATGTATTGGTCGTTACGCTGGTTCTAGATTCCAGATAGAGGGTGGAGAGGTGCGAATTATCAATGACGATGAAGTCATTGCAACCATTGTCAATCCCGATGACATCAAATCATACGGAGCTTAATGTATGCAACAACAAAAACAAGAAGAACTATTTGAAGAAGTGGAGGTAGTAGATGGCCCAGAAGAAGAGGGGAAGACCCCCCAAGAAACAACCCAAGTTGTCGGAGATACCGAAGGCACAACCCAAGGTGAAGAAGTCACTGGTGACGAGGATCTTTCAGAGTATTCTGAAACCGTTAAAAAGCGTATATCAAAACTTACGAACCGTTTTCGGGAAGAAGAACGACAGAAACAATCTGCAATCACTTATGCAGAATCTATCAAAAAACAGAACGAAGAACTCAAAGCAAGACTAGATAAGCTAGACACTAACTATGTCGGAGAGTTTGACAATAGAGTAACTGCTCAAGCAGCTGCAGCAAAAGAGGCGTATAAAAAAGCCTTAGAAGCTGGAGATGCAGACGCTTTGTACGAGGCACAACAAAACGTAGCTAGAATAGCTATGGAGGAAGCCAACCTTAAAAAAATGAAAGCACAAAGAGAAGCGCAAGCAGAAAAACAAAAAACTGCTCCTACTCCTCAAACTCAAGCTCAAGCTCAACCTCAAAAACCAGACCCTAGAGCCGAAAAATGGGCGCAAGATAATGAATGGTTTGGTCAAGATCAGACTATGACTTATGCTGCTTTTGGTGTACATAAAACATTAATTGAGCAAGAAGGGTTTGACCCGAACAGTGAAGACTACTATACTGAACTTGATAGAAGGATGAGAACAGAATTTCCACATAAGTTCTCGGATACGAGAACGCAGTCTTCTACTCCTAGAGTTGCATCTGCTGGAGCAACAGCTTCAAGATCAGCTACAAGAGGTAAAAGGACAGTCAAGCTAACGCCATCACAGATAGCGATAGCAAAAAGATTAGGTGTCCCATTAGAAGAATATGCAAAGCATGTGAAGGAGTAATTATGACTACAAACAGAATTTCACGAGAAGCCACAAATCGTGCTAATAATACAAGGAGAAAACCTTGGCAACCTCCAGCAAAGTTGGATGCACCTCCTCCTCCAGAGGGGTTTGAACATAGATGGATCAGAACCGCCCTTCGTGGTGAAGATGATAAATCTAATGTTTTTTCCAGAATGAGAGAAGGATGGGAACCAGTTAGGGCAGACGAATACGGAGCCGAAGCTGCAAAGTATCCAGTTATTGAAGAGGGTAAAAACAAAGGGATAATAGGTGTCGGTGGTTTAATGTTGGCACGAATACCCACAGAAACGGTACAAGAGAGAACTGAATATTTTCGGGAGCAGACCCGCAATCAAATGACAGCCGTGGATGAAAACTTGATGAGGGAGCAACATCCCTCTATGCCTATCCATAAACCAGATAGGCAAAGTCGTGTAACCTTCGGTAAAGGAAGCAAAATGAACGCTTCTAATACCGAGTAACTTAAAGGAGCTAAAGATGGCAAATGCCAATGTATCTTTTGGTCTAAAACCAGTTGGAAAACATGGTTCTAGTCCAGCGACTCAAGGTACGAGTCAATACTTTATTGCAAGTGATGCTTCCGCGATTTTTCAAGGTTCACCAGTCAGAGCAGAATTAACTGGTGGCACGATTCAGATCGCTACGGCTACTTGTGATGGGGTTCAGCTATTAGGTGTATTCGCAGGCTGTGAGTATGTGGATGCAACTACTGGCAAGTTAAAGTTTAGCAATACCTGGCCTGGAAGTGGGTCAGCTAATACTAGCTTTGACATCAAAGGGTTTGTGTATGATGATCCAGCACAGAGATTTATTATCGCAAGTGATGGCACAAACACTGACAGAGCAACAGCAAAAGCTGACATTTTTAAGACAGCTGAAATCGAGGGTGGCACTGGTGGAAACACCACTACTGGTATTTCTACTGCACAGATAGATATATCTACCGCAGAAGATACAGATACCTCAAACCCATTAATGATTTTAGGTATCCACGAAGATGTAACTAATGCTGACCATAGTGCTGCTGGTGTTTCATACATAGTTAAAATTAACAACCATGCGTTAAACTCTTCGGATGTTGACGCTACTGCATCTTAAGGAGGGTGTAATATGGCTATTTCAAGAGCACAACTCGCCAAAGAATTAGAGCCTGGTTTAAACGCCCTCTTTGGTATGGAGTATAATAGGTATGAAGGTCAACATGCAGAAATCTTCGACACAGAGGCATCAGATAGAGCCTTTGAAGAAGAGGTCATGTTAAGTGGTTTCGGAGCAGCGCCTACTAAGCAAGAAGGTTCTGGTGTCACATTTGATGATGCAAACGAAGCCTACACTTCAAGATATAACCATGAGACTGTGGCAATGGCTTTCTCAATAACAGAAGAGGCTGTAGAGGATAACCTTTACGACAAGCTATCTGCTCGTTATACGAGAGCACTTGCAAGGTCAATGGCACATACAAAGCAAGTGAAAGCTGCAAACGTATTAAATAATGCGTTTACTGCTGGAGCAACTGCTGGTGGTGATGGTAAAGCATTACTAGCAACAGACCACCCATTAACAAATGGTGGGACTTTTGCTAACGAGCCAACTGTTGCAGCAGACTTAAACGAAACATCTTTAGAAGATGCTTTGATTAAGATTGCAGGCTTTGTAGATGAGAGAGGTTTAATTATCGCTCTAAGAGGTATGAAGTTAATCATTCCTAGACAACTACAGTTTGTCGCAGAGAGATTACTTAACTCTCAGTTAAGACCTGGAACAGCAGATAATGATGCTAACGCTATTAGAAACATGGGAATGTTACCTAATGGCTATGTCATCAACGATTATTTGACTGACACAGATGCGTTTTTCATTAAGACAGACGCACCTAATGGTCTTAAGCATTTCGAAAGGATGCCAATGGCAACAGCAATGGATCCAGATTTTGATACTGGGAACATGAGATATAAAGCAAGAGAGAGATATTCTTTCGGCTTCTCAGATCCTCGTTCACTATTCGGTTCACCTGGAGCATAAAAAATTTAAATATTTTTTTAGGGCGACTATTTGCAGTCGCCCTTTTTTTATGTATAATAAAACTACCTTGACGAAGAATTAACTTCGACAACAGCCAAGACAAGGAGACATACATGGCTAATACAACATTCTCAGGTCCTATTAGATCTGAAAGCACAATTAAAACAATCAGTAAAGATGCAACTAGCGGAACCATTACAGAGGTAACAACTCTTGGTGGAGCACCAGTTAGCTTATCTGATGGTGACGTAACTCTTACAAATGCTACTCATAGTGGTAGAGTTTTACTTGTACCAGATGGATCACAAGACAATACATACACACTTCCAGCACCTATAGCTGGATCAATGTTTAGATTTGTTTATGCAGGTGGAGCAGCAGATGCAACAGATGCTCTTATAATTACACCAGGTAATACGAACTTTTACATTGGTCAAGTTGTTCATTTAGATACAAACGCAGATAACTTAACTGTGTTTTCAAATGGTAGCTCAAACAGTAGTGTGCAGTTAAATGTGCCACAAGCATTTGATATTACGATTATGGGACTAAACACAACCAATTATCAAATTTTTGGCACTGTTACATCAACTACAGTTCCTGCTTTTGCTGACCAATAATAGGAGATATAAATGGCTGGAACAAGATCTGACGTAAAAGCCTTTAATGTAAATCAAGGAGATGCTGCTGCTTTGATAGGACCTGACAGGTCAAGAATAAGACAGATAGTTATCTTTGCAGATGCAGCTGGAGCTTTGACCATAACAGATGGTAATGGTGGAGCTACATTAATAGCACAAAGTTATCCAACTGGGTTGCATACTCTCAATATTCCAGACAATGGTATATTAGCGGAGAGTGGTGCATACCTATCTGCATTTACTGGTAGTAGCAATAAGCTCACTATTTTCTTATCGTAATGGCTAGAACAAGAGACAAGCAACCTCCTAAGACCAAAAAGTATTTTCGCTCTACTAAGTCTGGGGCGGGAATGACAAAGGCTGGGGTTGCTCGTTATCGAAGAGAAAATCCAGGCAGTAAATTAAAAACTGCTGTTACTGGTAAAGTTAAAGCTGGGAGTAAAGCTGCGAAGAGAAGAAAGTCATTTTGTGCAAGAAGTGCAGGTCAGATGAAAAAGTTTCCTAAAGCAGCCAAGAATCCTAATAGTAGGTTAAGACAAGCAAGAAGAAGATGGAAATGTTAAATATAAAACAAATAATTACAGGTGTTATTGTGACTTCAGCAACTGGAGCCATAGCATGGATATGCTTAACATTGATTAATGTAGACAAAAGAACTGCAATTACTGAAATAAAAGTCAAAGAAAACAACGAAATGATAACAGTATTGTGGGCAGATTTTATGAAAAGAAAGGGTGAGGATGGCAATCTCGCGGGGATCGATGTCAAAACAGATCACAAAGTCTCCTGGAAAACGCTCCTCAAAGTGGAGTAGTGCTAGGAAGAGGCGGATCGATTGTAAACGACCTAAAGGGTTTTCTGAAAGAGCACATTGTGCCTCTAAAAAAAGGAGAGGTCGTAAGGGGTGAACCACTTAAAGTATGCAACAAATGTAAAAAAAGAGAGTTCTTTTGCACTTGTTGGAAGATAATGAAAGGAAGATATTATGCCTAAAGACGCATGTTACCACAAAGTAAAAGCCAGATATAAGGTTTTTCCATCAGCGTATGCCTCAGGTGCTATCGCTAAATGTAGAAAAGTTGGTGCAGCCAACTACGGAACTGGTGGTAAAAAGAAGAAAAAAGCAGACGGCGGTCTCATGGCTGCCATCAAAAAGGTAGACAGAGAGCAATCAATGAAAGCTAAAGAGGGTGTAGCCGTCAGAAGAACTAAACGAAAGTCTAGTAATCCTAACATAGCCAGAGGTTGTGGAGCTATAATGTCAAATAGAAGAAAGAAAACAAAGTATTCGTAATGGCAGTTCGAAAGACAAAAAAGGGTCTAGCACTTAAAAGGTGGTTTAAAGAAGATTGGAAAGATGTCAAGACTGGCAAACCATGTGGTCGTCAAAAAGGTGAAAAGCGTGGGACTCCGTATTGTAGACCAAGTAAAAGAATTAGTTCTAAGACTCCAAAGACTACTAAGGAGATGACAGCTAAAGAAAAAAGAAGTAGAATAAATCAAAAGAATCGGTTAGGGCAACCTGCTGGTAAACCAAGAAGAGTGAAATCATTAAGAAGAAAAAGGAGTAAATAATGCCAAATAAAAAGAAAGACCCAAAAGTCAAAAACCCTTTCAAGGGCATAAAGAAAAAACCAGCGCCAATGGGCAAAGGTATATCCTTAAAAGCTGGATTTAAAAAGTTAATGGGTGGTGGAACCGCAAGAAAGCCAATGATGGCTAAAAGTGGTAAGTCCATAAAAATAAAAGGCTTAACACCTGCACAAAAAGGCAGCTTAAAAGCTGGTAAAGGTAAAAAAGGCGTGTCTTTAAAAGCTGGATTTAAAAAGTTAAGAAGAGGTGGTAAAGCCTAATGGCGACTTCAAACTCAAGAGATTTTGATTTAGATGTAGCAGAGCTTATCGAAGAAGCCTACGAAAGATGTGGGTTAGAGTTAAGAACTGGCTATGATGCTAGAACAGCTAGACGTTCTTTGAATCTTATGTTTGCTGATTGGGCAAATAGAGGTCTTAACTTATGGACTGTAACACAAGAAACAAAGGCAGTCACATCTGGCACAGCAGTTTATACATTAGATAGTGAGTTTGTAGATTTACTAGAAGTTGTACTACGAAATAGCTCTGGTACAGATTTTACTCTTACACAGATGAGTCGTGGTGAGTATTTAAGAATACCAAACAAAGATAATAGTGGACAACCAAGTCAGTATTTCTTTGATAGACAGATCACTCCCACGATTACATTGTGGTCAACACCAGATACTTCTTACACATTGGTGTACTATTATGTAAGAAGAATCCAAGATGCAGATACTTTAGTCAATACAACTGATGCACCATTTAGGTTTTTACCATGTATGGCAGCTGGTCTGGCGTATTATATATCTATGAAAAAAGCACCAGATAGAATACAGATACTAAAGGCAGTCTATGAAGAGGAGTTTCAAAGAGCAGCTTCTGAAGATGCTAACAGTACACCACTTAAACTAACACCGAATATATCTTACTTGAGGTACTAATGGCTGATTATAAAAAAGAAGTAAAAAAAATAAAAAAGAAAAATAAGCCTTTGTCTATAACGGGTGCAGGGTTTTCTCCACAACGAATGATAGCGAGAGCTATAGAAAACAAAAGAAGAAAAAAACAAAGTAAGAAAGAAATAGACGCTTTACCTATGAAAGTAGATGATTTTCAAGAAGACCACGAAATAAGAAAAATTAAGAAAAGATTAAACCTTGCTAAAGGTGGAGTTGCTCGTGGAAGAGGTGGAACATTTAAAGGATTGTACTAATGGCTAGGTACGCAAGTGGTAGAAAAGCATGGGGTTATTCAGATCGCTCTGGCTTTCGTTATCGCCTTCGTGAGATGAGAAAAGAATGGAATGGTCTTAAAGTGGGACCAGACGAGTATGAAGCTAAACACCCACAGTTAGAACCTAATTATCCAGGCCCAGATCCAACAGCATTATACGAACCAAGACCAAATCAAGATACAGACTTGGTTTCATTTGTAGTATACACCAATGCTGGAGATGGTATAATAGGAAAGAAGTTAACAAATTTTACGGCTACGACTAGCCTTGGAACAGTGACAGTGAGTACAACATGAGCTTTACATTAACCACATTAACAGCATCAATAAAAGAATGGACTGAAAATGACGAGTCCACTTTTGTAGCAGAGATACCTTTCTTCATTACAAATGCAGAGGAGAGAATATTTAAATCTGTAGATTTAGATTATTTTAGAAAAAATGTTACTGGAACTATGACAAGTGGTAATAAATTTTTACAGAAACCCTCTGACTATTTAGCTACTCACTCTTTATCTTTTGTAAACGCTAGCACTGAAAATGTTTTTTTATTACAAAAAGACGTAAATTTTATTCAAGAATATACCGCTAATCCAGCCACGACTGGATTACCCATTTACTACGCACAATTTGATGTAGACAATTTTATTGTTGCACCAACACCAAATGCTAATTTTGCAGTTGAGTTACATTACTACTACAGACCAGCGTCTTTAAACACAGATGGTTCTGGAACTACATGGATTAGTACAAATGCACCAGATGCTCTTTTGTATGCTTGTCTTGTAGAGGCTTATACCTTTATGAAAGGTGAGCCAGATCTTATACAGTTATATCAAACAAGGTATGCAGAAGCCTTAAGCAGACTTAAAACTTATGCAGAAGGTAGAAACTATTCTGACTCTTATAGAGATGGTTTGGTAAGAGTTCCTAAGTCTTGACATTTATAAGATAAAATTTATAGTATCTTATATGAATAAAAAAAGTATAGCGATAGTTGCTTTAGGCAATAGTTTTAATGAATACATTTTAGCAAAAATTAGAAGTGAAAAGTTTGATGAAGTATACACTATTAATTCGATGTCTGGTGTAATTTATCACGATAAGTGTTTTATGATGGATCCACCATCAAGATTTCTTGATACGCCTAATGCTGGTAAACAAACAGATATCATGCAAGAAAGATTAACAAAAAAAATGGATATACCTATCTATTCTTGTACTTTAGATAAAAGATGTCCAGACGTAATAGAGTATCCTTTACAAGAAGTTATACATAAAAGTGGTTACGCTTATTTTAACAATACTGTAGCTTACGCCATTGCTTATGCACTTATACAAGATATTACAGATTTACATTTATATGGAATAGACTTTACACACAAAGATGTTGCTTTTGCAGAAGCTGGTAGAGCTTGTTGTGAGTTTTGGTTAGCTATAGCTATATCAAAAAAAATTAAAGTACATATAGCTCATAGCTCTTCTTTGTTAGACATGAATGTGCCAGATGATCAAAAACTGTATGGATATCATAGATTAGATGATCCACTTGTATCCACTGCAACAAATGGAAATATGTTGATAACTAAAAAATCAAAACTAGAACCACCAGAACCCTTAGATTCAAAGCCTAATTTAATAGGTAGAGAAGATATACCTGGTATTAGCTATGAGGAGATAAAAGATGTTTAATGTCAATGTATCACAATTAGGAAGTGTAGTTGTAAAAACCTCAGAACAAGGCGGTTTAAGCAATGAACAAATAGCCGATCTTGCCGTTGATAAGATTGCAAGTGTATCAGAAGAAGCACCTCCACATTTAAAAGAGCAAGCCAAACTATTTAAAGAACAACTTAAAGGAATAATCCATCATTATCTTCTCTTGGCAAGAAAAGAGGAACGTGCTAGTATTATTCAAGCCTTGCGATCAAGTGGTCAAAAGGAAACGGCTGAATATATAAGGAGACTCTAATATGGCTATAACACAAGCAATGTGTACTTCCTTTAAACAAGAGTTAATGTTAGGTACACACAATTTTGCCACTAACGGCAATGCGTTTAAACTTGCACTCTATGCAGAAGGTGGTGGTGGAAAGTCATCAACAACTGCAACATTAGGTGCGACAACAACTGCTTTTACAACAACTGGCGAAATAGCAAATAGTGGTTCATACACATCTGGTGGTGGAGCTTTGACAAAAGTTGCTCCAACAACATCTGGTACAACTGCTTTTACAGATTTTGCTGATTTAAGTTTTACAACTGCGTCAATTACTGCAATGGGTGCATTAATTTATAATGACACTAACAGTGATAAAGCAGTGTGTGTGTTAGATTTTACATCTAATAAAACATCAACAGCAGGCACATTTACAATACAATTTCCAACAGCAGACGCATCAAACGCTATTATTAGAATAGCCTAACAAAAGGCTAACCAATGGCGAACATTACTGGTTGGGGTCGAGGCACATGGGGTCAAGGAGCGTGGAACGCTCCTATTCCTGTTGTTGTATCTGGAATTGAGCAAGTTACCAATGGAGACTTTGACTCTGATACTACTGGTTGGTCAACTACTTCTAATTCTAGTGCCTCTGTCAGTGATGGTATTGTTACGATTACTGCAAATCAATACCACACTTTTAGTCAAAATTTAACTTTAGACGCTGGCAGAAGTTACACAATATCAGTTTTAACAACGGCTAAATCGGGCAATTTTTATGTTGCTATTCACGATGGGTCTAGTGTAACAGATTTTACAAATGTGACTGTTGGAACAACTACTCTTACTTTCACGGCAAACAGTGGTACAAATCAACTTAGATTATACCCTTATTCATCTGGCACTGGTCACACTTTATCAGTTGATTCAATTTCTGTTAAAGGTGCTGTTGAAACTGAGGGTACAGCTTCTGTAGGAACCGCAACTGTACTTCCTTCAATTTCAGTTGCAGTAACTGGTGTTGCTGGTACTACTGCTGTTGGTAGTGAATCTGTTTCGGCTGGAGCTACTGTTGTAGAAACTGGCGTTGCTGGAACCACATCTTTAGGCAGTGAATCTGTTTCGGCTGGAGCTACTGTTGTAGAAACTGGACTAGCAGGCACTGGAGCAGTAGGAAATACAGTTGAAACTGGCACATCAGTTGTTGGTGCTAGTGGTAATCAAGGCTCTGGACAAATCGGTGATGAGGTTACAAGACCTCAAGGTATATTTGGCGTAACTGGAACACAAGGTTCAACTGCATTAGGAACAGTTGTTGCTGCTCCACAAAGTATTATTAGTGTTACAGGTGTTGCTGGAACTGGTCAAGCAGGCACTATAACTGAAAGTGGAACAGCTTTAGTCGCACCAACTGGTGTTGAAGGGACTGGTCAACTTGGTAACGAAGTTGCTTTTTCTAATGTAACAGTTATTGAAACTGGATTGGCTGGAACCACTGGATTAGGAAGTGTAAGTGTTTTACCTTCAATCACTATTGCAGAAACTGGATTTGCTGGAACTACTGGACTAGGAACTGTAACTGTTCTGCCTTCAATCACTATTGCAGAAACTGGATTTGTAGGCACTACATCATTAGGAACTGCAACAGCCTTACCTTCAATAGAATTTGCAGCCACTGGATTTGCAGCCACTGGTTCAGTTGGTGATGTATTAGCTGCTGGTGGAGCTAAAGTAGTTGAAGATGCTGTAACGGGTAGTGTTAATTTAGGTGACGAAGCCGTAAAAGGTGACGCTAATTTGTCTGTAACTGGCGTGTCTTCAACTGGAGGCATAGGTAATACGGATACTGGAACTATTACTTTTACCATTACAGTAGCCTCTAAATCATCATATGATTCAGGTAGTTCTAATGCGTATTATATAAACGGAGTTGAACGTCCAGTCTTGATATTGGTTGAAGGTAAAACTTATAGATTTGATCAAAGTGATTCTTCAAATGGTGAAGGCGGAGGACACCCTTTTCGTTTTTCCACAACTCCAAATGGGTCAC
>CEUI01000400.1_pt1 | contig 10915 bp, 15 predicted proteins | sample 531411 | NCBI WGS metagenome assembly CEUI01 (sample SAMEA2622841, study PRJEB7988) | marine metagenome | isolation source: saline water (ENVO:00002010), including
AATACTGATGTTCCATCTTTATATAATATAGCTCATGACTATGCGATACATGAGTTACAAGTTGAAAAAGAAGGGATTGAGGTTACCTCTAAGGATAATCAAGCAGGAGCTTCTTATGCTCATAGAATGGGGCGTGCTTTTTATAATATGTTTGAAAATTTTCATAAACAAGACAAAGAGCCTGGATTTATGGGTTGGTCTACTAATCAAGATATGGTTAACTTTACTCATAAATGGATGAATGAGTTTAAAAAGCTCTCAGTTGGAGCTCAAAGAGTAGCTACCATTACTTGGTTAGAAGGCGTTCAAAGAGAAGGATATCAAGTTCGTTTCCCAAATTATCTACCTCCTGTTAGCGCACGTCCAACAGGAATTACATTACTTGATCCAGATATAATGCATAAGTATTTTAACTTATATCATGAAGTTCTTAATGATCCTGAAAATAGAAGAAATGATAAGCTTAGAGAAAGGTCTAACTTTACAGCTTATAACTACCAAATAATTAAAGATGGATGTAAATAATGTCTAAATGTGATACACATGTTGATTTATTAAGCGTAATGGATAGTCATAAACGGCAAGAGAATAAAATCCTTGGATGGGATATATCAAGTATTGATGTAGATTCTAAGAATTTAAAACTGCTAGATAGAATTGCTGTTGGCTTATTAAAGACTTTTAGGAACAAAAAGCATCCCATTAATGAAAAAACCCTTGATAAAGCTATTATCAAAATGATGGGTAAAAAAGATGACAGGATTATTGTTGCTACAAAAATTAAAGCATTGCTTGATGCGAATCCTGATTTGGCAGATATCTTTGATAATGAAGTTATGTTAAGCGTAACAAGGATGGAAAAAACTGCTGGTGTTCAAGTTAGACGAGTTGGTAAAGGTGCTGTAGTAGATTTGAATACTGTGCCTATACGTGTATTACGCCATCTATATCATTTCTTGAATGATGTAGTTAAGCATGGCAAGGGTGAAACTATAGGTCAAGGTATTATAGGAAGGACTCAAGTTCAATTTACTACTCCTCGCAAAATGGCTCAGAAAGAAGCTACAGGTGCTATCTTTAATATACGTAAGAAAGTAAGAGATTTTGCTGCTAACCAGGCTAATCAAATAGCTAGATTTATTGGGAAAGAATTTAAAGACAAGCATAAGGTTGCAGATCCTGACAATCCTACTAGAAAGAAATTACGTGATTATGGCTATGATGATATAATGACTGAAGTCAAGGCTATAGCTAGTGATATTGCATTTTCTGGTTCACGGCTTAGTCCTGCTGATAAAAAATCTATTATGATTGATATGTTTACCAGGTATCTTTCTAGGGATGATTACGGCAACAGAAGATTAAAATTTGATAAAAAAGGTAATATGGTTGTAGCTACTTCATATACAGCTACTGAAGATAAATGGCAAGAAGATAAAGTTGATCGCAAATATACATATGGCGATTATATTCCTTATACTGAAGTCTATAAAGATAAATCTCTTATTTTGACCCCTGAATTGGCTAAGAAATTTGAAAGAGAAGGAATTAGATTTGATGAATTACATAACAATTTATGGGAAACTTTAAAAGAAGAATTTGCATTAGCTCATAAAGCACTATATAATGAGCTTCATAGCTTATTTGAGCAAGATGGAATCAGATGGAAGGATGAAGAAGTTGAAGCATTATTCTTTCAAGAAGCCCCAGAGAATTATGAAAAGTTTCATGAGCTTACTCCTGAACAGCAACATAAAGTCAAGTACCTACATGAGAATGCTACCAGGTATAACGTCTTAAAACCTTTTGTATTTAATGCTAGATCTAATGAAGATGGTGATGGAAAAGGTCGTAAATCTTTTCCTATTACATATGAACAGATGCGTTTTAGTATGATGTGGGATGATATGATTGCTAAATATGAAGGATTGGTTAGAGATGCTGATGCTAAGATGTCTGATAAAGAATTAGATCCTCTTACAAGGCATAGACTTTCAATGGCTAAATCTGCATATGTTTCTATATTAAAAAGAGCTAATTATATCAGGGATAGAAAAGATGATTATCCAGTTGATATGAGTACTGGAACTATGTTAGGGCTTGCTGCTGATTCAAAGCATATGGATCATATATCTAATGAATTTAATATATTAGAACAAAGGACTGATGAAGGAGCTTACTATTCCTATTTACAGCATAGTTTTGCTATGCTAGAGAGGAATAAGCTCACTACAGAATTAATTAAATCTTTTAAAAAAGCTGATTCTCAAGCAGTAGAGGATTACATTATCAATATGTATAAGGTTGCATTATACCAACCTGATACTAAGTCAGGATTTTTATGGTTAAATTATGATAGTGATTCTATATCTCGTGCATTTGGTAGGGCTAATATTAGTATTTCTCCTGCAAAAATTGATAGAAAGATGAGGCAATTACTATCTTATACTAGCGGTAATCTTCTTAGAGGATATGGAACAGCAATACAGAACTTTACTGCCATAATACAAAAAAATATTGATATGGGAGTCGATCGTGTATTAGAAGCTTATCAGATTTTTAGCCAGGATAGTGAATCTGTTAAAAAGTTAATTAGCTTATCTGGTGTAGTAGACTTTAGAGAATTTTTCAGTAGAGCATTAACTAATGATGCTAGAAATTTAGGTGGATCTCGTAGGACAGTAATGCATATGACTGCTGAGATGTTAAAATATTGGAAAGCTGTAGGGAAGATTCCTAAAAGCGTTAAAGGTGCTGCATTAGCTAGGCGTAAGCATGCATTAAAGAAGAAATTAGAAAAGGATCTAGGTATTGCAATTAATTCTATACCATCTGAAGAGCGTTTAACTAAGCGTCAAAAGATTCAAAAGGATGAAATGCGTACAGCAGTATTGCGTAAATACGTTGATTTTGCTATTAATAAGCAATATGAAGCAGATCCTTGGGTTAAGAATGTAGTATATCAAAAAGGTGCAAGTATAGTTGAAATATACTCTTCTTTTGTTCAAGCTCATTTGCCTACAATGGGTAAGACAGAATCTACATTAAGGGCTTTAAGCTTTATTATCGGTGTACGTGCTGCAATGGACAAGAATTATATTCCTAAGAAGGATTTTAGTCAGTTAACTCCTGATGAATTAGCACAAGCTATTGAAATAGGTCGTGAATATACTGAAATGTTGGATTTTGGTATGTCCAGGCAGGATATGGGACAGGTTGGCCACAGCAATGTGGGTGCATTTTTTACACAATTTAAGGTATGGTCCTTTCAGAAGATGTCTAAAGATATAGACACTGTTAAGAAAGCGTATGAGGAATTAAAGGATGTGGATGCAGAATGGTTTGACTTTAAAGCAGGATTGCAATTGTTTGCTGCACTAGCTCCATTTAGAAATCAAAAGGCAATGCGTACAGCATCACCTCATGTAGCTGCATTTAGATCTTGGATTTATACACAAGGCATATGGACTGCAATATGGGATTTTGCTATTATGGGGCCACTTATCGCTGTACCAGGAATTAGACAAATTGCATATAAAATGCCTGGAATTAGAGCTATTGGAGGATCTACTTCAGATTTAATTAGTTTACTATTAATGGTTCCAGGTTTAGCACTTGCTCTAAGTGCTGGCGAAGGTGATGACGAGTGGGACAAGATTTTAGATTATTATAGTAGAAGGACTATATTCGGTATGGGTGCTAGATGGGGAATTGAAGCTTTACTTGCGGTAGCTGCCTTAATGCAACAAGCAGATGCTGAAGAGACTGCTAAAAGGCTATACAGATCTATATCTCCACTATTTCCTCCTGGCGTTAAAGAAGCGCAACAGGCTGTGGATGCCAAAAAAATATTAGAAGATGTTCTTGAGTAAGATCAAGAATGCAATTACTACAATATTAATAGGTATAAATATTGTAGCAAATAATGCTATATCTTCTAATAATTTCTTTCTAGCTGGGTTCATGCTGCTCGGGTAAATTCAGATTTCATTTCAAGCAATCTTATCATTGCCTTTTCTAATATTGGCTTTTTAGTTAATGGAGATTTTTTCCATCTATTAAATGTATTTATAATTCTATTATCTATAGCCTCAAGTGTTACAAATTCAGCGTCACTCATTATGTCTCCTTGTTAATTAGAGTTAAAAAATCAGAATAGCTCATAATTACAAAGGTTTCGCCTCTGTCTTCCCGTACTAGAGCTATATCACAGGATTCTGGTGGTTTAATCCACTTAGCAATCCTTTTTCTACGCTTGCATTGTCCTTTATATCCACTTATTTTTACATCTACATCTTCGGCCTCGCCTAGAGCCATGCCATTGCTAGCATAGGCTCTAATAGCATCGAGACCAAGATCCTGGGCTTGCTTGACCACCTCCCTCTCAAAGGAGTTGCCTTTCCTTTTACTAGGGCTGCTCATTAGACGACTCCTTATTTAGCTCTATATACTGATCAGCAAGCCAGCGATCTACTAGGTTGAGCTCTCTATAGATGTGCTCTTTCCTATCCTCCGTTGTTAACTCTTCAAAACGTTGCTTTTCTTTAGCATATATATAAGATACAACTTTTGATATTGCATCTAGTATTTGTCTTTTTCGATGACCATCGACTGTCTTCTTGACATCAATTGGATTTCAGCCACCATCAGGATACACTAATTTTACACTATTATCAGGATAAATGACTTTTACATCCATATCATCTGTTTCCTTGTTGTACGTGATTAGTGGCCTTGGTGATTTGGATTGAGAACGATTGTTTCCCATGATTATCTTGCCTCCACAAAGCTATTTGTAATTTTTCACCTTTTACATCTATACTTCCAGTAAATTCAGGTGCTTTATTGTTAGGTGTTGATTTTGAATTAGGATAGGCCATGCCTGTTCCTACTTTTTCAAACGCCATCTTTTTCTTTCTCCTCTATCATGCCCCATAGAAGCATTAAATATACGATTGCATCTTTAATACGTCCACGGACATCTTCTCGTTGCGATTTATGCCCATCAATATAGGCTGTAATTCCATCTATATGTTTTAAAAGAAATACTAATAGAACATGCTCTCTTTCAATAGCTCGTTCTTCAGGACGTGTATTAAATTTTTTAGCAGTTCTCTCGAAGTTGCCAAAGACATTGTCTTTACTGTGTGCGTACTCCTTCTGTCCCTGGTCCCTGACTTGCTGCACTTGCTTCCAGATTTTTTCCGTCAGCTTTTTCATTTCTTGATTTGTCATGCTTGGCCATCTCTTTCTCTAACCATCTGTGGAACCTTTTACCTTCCCGTCCTTTGAATTTTATATATTGAGATAGATAATTTTCTAGGTTGTATAATCTTTTATTAAGATTATCTACCATTTGATAAGCTTGCTGAACTCCTCTTACTGTTTCGCCTAATGCTTGGTAGATTTCATTATAGGTTAGTTTTTTATTTTGTGGTTTCTGTTTCGCCATGGATTTCTTTCCATCCTTTTACATTTTTAGTGCCTATTTCCCTCTTGGCACATTTTTTACATATCTGTTTTGGTGTTTTATCTTTTTCCTCATATAAGTGCTCTACTGATGGATGAGGATATTTAATGTATTTAAATTTACTTTGTTCCCCGCATATAGCACAAGAAAAAAATTCATGGACCTTTGCAGGCCCTTCATACTTTACATGTTGTGACATAATTTCTCCTAATTTTAAGGGTGATGCATGTTTTCGTTTCTCGGTTTCGACATGTCCGACCATCACCCTCCTGATCATCTCCCTTATTTAGGGATTACCCAATCTTTTTTTTCGATTATTCTATTCGGATTAGATTTGAGGAATTGATAAACCCACCAGCATTTACCATTATTAGAAGAATCTAATGCTACTTTCTTCTCGCGGTGTTCTTGCGTCATTTTACGATAACGCTTTATAAACACTTGATATGATAGCGATTCTTCTATTTTAGCCCCCTGACGTAGTTCTTGTGAACTATCCTTACGCCAGGTATGGTATCTCCTTTTTTAAGTTCATCTAATATGCGTTTTTTATCAAGCTTTAGCTCGACCTTTTCGACATAGTATTCATTTGGAATCAATGATTCATCAATGATATCTACTTTGCCCGCAGATTTAGATATCTTAATAGGGTTAAATTCACTATGAGAAGGCAGCTGCTGCACTTCTTCATAAGATGAAATTACCAATCCCTTTATTCGTTCTTGCGCTTTTTTCATTAACTTAGCAGTTTCTAGGATCTTTTTACCTTGCTGTTCCCAAAGCTCGATTTCTTTTTCAGATTGCTGATACATCCAGTATACACCATCTTCTTTATCTCGAAGCTCATTGTACAGTTCATCAATCCTGGCTAATAAATCATCTTCATTGAAGAGTTCATAGTCAGTCCTTGCTAGTACAAGATCCCTTGTTATGTCAGCGAATGTTCGCTTGCTCATAAGCATTAACCTCCTGGCCAGCTATTTTGACTCCGTTAACCCACAGTTTAACATTAAGAGTTTCTTTTTCGCGATTGGCTTCGCTCTTAATATGCAACTGTTTTATCTTACCATCCATACCTTTTATTGGGTTTAGAGAGATTACTTTATTTGCATTATATGCTATTCGAAATGATCCCTTAGCTGATGCGAGATTCATTCCTTCAGCAAATGCCGATTTAGTTATTTCACTTACAGCAAATACAATTAGATTATTTTGTACTGCAAGTTCCATAAGCCCTTGTGATGCTTCTTCTACCTTCATATTATTATCTTGCTTCTTGGATCTTAATAATCCCATGTGATCTACAACTACAATCTCAGGTTTTTCAGGTAGTAAAGATATCCTCTTTTGAAGTTCTTGAGGATAGCAGGAAGAATAGTCCATTATTAGCCAGTCAAAATCTTTAGAAATACCATTTCTCATAGATTTATAATGCTCTATTAATTGTTCTTCATTCCAGTTCTTTTGTATTTGGACAAATCTAGACCATATTTGTCTTGGAGACATTTCCATTTCCATAAAATATGTTCTACGTTTGAGTTCATTAACCCAATTTTGTAATAACATAGTTTTCATAGATTTAGGAGGTGCTTGCAGTATTACAACTTCTCCAGGATATACAGGAAAATCTTGTCCATATAATGCGCCTATATTAACAGATCTTTGATCAGTGGTATAGAACTCCATTAGTACTTTATCCATAGCATCTGCATTCATTACAGATTGACTTTTCTTTGATTTATAAAGTTTGCAAGTATTTTTACAATATTTATCCATCATTTCGCTATCACAGCCATAACGATAACCTGTACCATTATGTCCTGTATAGCAATTTTCTACTATAGATTCCATTTCTTTAGGTGAAAATGGATGATCTGGATGGTCAACCTTTTGACGCCACCATTCCATTATTTGTCTAACAACTAATTCAGGATATCTCCATCTGAAATGAGCTGCTAACGTTAATGCAGTGATATGTCTTTTACCTTGAGTAACTCCTTCAACCATCGTTTGAATGCATGGCATTTCAACAGGATCAGGAGCTCTACCAAAATTAATTTCTTCAACTCTAGTTTCTGGCTTTTGTTTAGATAGTACATCAAATACAGGTTCACATTCTAAATCAAAAGGTAAATCATCTTTAGGTCCTGTAGCATATTCCCTAATATCTTTAACTGAACTATTAAGTAAACCTTCATTTATTAAGACTTTCCATAGTTTAGACTTAGAATTTAAGGTATTATTCAATCTAATGATTCTAGTTTTATCTGTTACCGCTGGGTCTGCATAATTAAATATACCTGCATTTTTAAGTGCTGCTTTAACATTAAGATGTAAGTTTTTATCAGGTTTCCATCTAAATGCTTGTCCAGGTATACCAAAATGAAATCCAGTACCAGAAAAGTATATTCTATATGGAACCATTAAGTCCTGAAGGCATATACTTAATCCAATAGCAGATAAACGTGCTTGCTCTGTATTAGCCCCATCTACATCTAGAATAAATTCATCAGGCATGTATATTAAACCATCATATCCAGCCATCTTTTTATTCTTTTCAACATATTCTTTAATATATTCATCATAATCATATAGGGACACAAATGTATCCCTATTTAATCTTTGCCATTGAGATGCATCTTGTGCATCTACTAAATGACATCTGTCTGAAACCCCGAAGGCCATTTCTTTAATCATTATTCCTCCTAAGGTTTAATGTTCTAATTGTCTTTCTATATTTAACTGCTTCTTTATGACGTTTTTCCCACGAATCCCCTCTAAGTTCAGGGTTTTGTTCTTGCAATTTACGTCTAGCTCTTGAAATAGATTCAAAGCTTGGTAGATTGCTATTAGCAATCCATTCTAATAATTTTGATGCACTCATATTTTTAACATTATTTGGACCAATCCATTGGTACCAGATATTTGCAACAAGTCTATTATCATCATCTCTGAGAGATTTTTTCTTCATTAGCATATCTTGTGCAAGATTAGATGCATTGATTATTTTTTTCATTGGGTCTCCTTATTGAAATAGATAGAATAATACTGCCATTACTATCTTGTCTAATAGCCATAAAGCTATCAATATGGTTAATTTCTGATCAGTTCTTAAATATGGGGGTTTTGGATAGGGAGTTTTAACTAATAGAGGACGATATGAGGGGCAACATGTGCCCCCCTTATCCTTTTGATTACTACCAACCATTAGAAGGGTAATTCTGCTTCTTCAGTTTTATTAGTAGATTCTACAGTTCCATTTCTATGATGAGGTGCTACATCTGGAGTTTCAGTTGTCATATCTCCAGTAGAATACTCATTAAATCTACGCTCTGCTCTACCTTTCCAATAATCTACATCAGATTGTGTAAATTCTTCTGCAAGATTTTTAAAGATAGTTGGAGCAATAGATGAATATGCACGAGTATATTCTCCATCTTTAAAGAAAAGTACATTGATTTCATGACCTTCCAGTTCCCCTGGTTCATCATTAATCTTAAATACTTTACTATCAGATCCACCATCATCCATTACTTCCTCAATACCTGCATTAGCAAATCTAAATACATTACCAATAGCAAATTCTTCACCATTGTTACTATGTTTTGCATAGATTCTTAATGTAAAGGTATCAGGATAGTCTTTAAATGCTAATTCTAAGAATTTATTACCTTGCCAATCTCCATATTTTGCTTTGGAAATAGTTACAGTATGCCATCCATTAGAAAAATCATATTGGCCTGTGCCACCGCTTTTAACTGTGAGTGTTCTGCTCATGTTCTTCTTCCTTCTTTTTATCATTAGTAGTTGTTGGTTTAGTTGGTCGAACGAGTGTTTTTAAGGCAAAAGTTTTGCCACTACCTGGACTACCAATTACTAATACTTTACATCCATCAAAACCTCTGCTACGTGCAGCATCTAAGATTAATTGAAAGTCTTGTTCAATTATAGGTTCTAATATTTGGGTTCTATCTTTAGCATGATCGTATGTTTCAGTACGTTCAGTAACCCAACGGTATTCAGTACCAGTCTTTTTGTTTATTGCTTTAGTATATACTACAAAATCAAACCATTTTGATATATCTTCTTTAGTAGATCCATCAATATATGGTAAGATTTTATTAGCACCATCATCCATAGTTTGTAATTTAGCATGAACATTACAGATTACAATTTTAGGGATACGAGTTACTTTTTCAAGTAATATATCAAGAGCATTCTTTAACTTGCCCCAATCCTGTAATTTCATAGTACCTGTTCGTTCATTAACTAAGCTACGCATATACTTTTTAGACAATTCACTAAATGTATCAATAATAAGTGCATCAACGTCTGTATTTTCACGAGGAATTATTTTAATACTTTCCTCTGGAATTTCCAAACCACCAATGCGCTTTACTTCTACATGCTTCTTTTTAGTATACAGTTTGCCTAATACTGCATTGAAAGCGTCCCAAGTATTAGGAGCTAAAAGAGGATACCCAAATAATTCTTCGATATCCTCTTTGCCACCTAATGTTTGAGACCCGTGTTCTAAATCAAAGTAGATTATTTTCACGCGAACTCCTTGTTATTGTTTTGCTTGTTGACTTAAGCCGTCGTCGACGGGCCTTAAATATACTACCATTTTGTGATATAGATCAACTTTTTAATGTGTAAAAGCAGAAATTCTCATTATAGGAAAACTAAAGCTAAAATCTTCATTATAAGGTTGTTTTGTAGTAATTTTACGTACTGCATTAGCTATAAATGCACCAGCCATACTACTACAATATGCTGTAGCCTTGAGATTACAAGGTTCAGGGCTACTATCTTTATCACTATACCACACTTTCATATAACTTTTTAATAGATTATTAGGTCCTTTAATAACATATTGCTGATATTGCTCTGCACCCATTCTTCCATCTATTACCCAAGAAGGTTGAGGCCATTTAGCTTTATCAATAATAGTCATAGCTTCAAGGCGTGATGCCATTGAATCAAATCCTAATATTACTACTTCTATCTTTCCATTATATAAATATTCTTTAAACAATCCATTTTCAGAATGAACCTTGGCTAAAGGATTTATGCTCAGTATTATATCAGACAATGCATCAACTTTATTTCTATTGATGTGAGTACAATTATACTGAGATACGCCTACATTAACCATTTCAACTTTATCATTATCATATAATATGAAATGCTCAGCACCCATCCTGGAAAGGGTACTGGCCACGGCACTACCAATAGCACCGCAGCCAAGTATATGAAATGTATAATTATCAAGATTCATTTCTAGTCCTTCGAAGCGATTAGTTAAATCACTCATTATTCAACTCCAAATGACTGATTCCAGGCAATCATTTCATCATCAGGGGCTATTATTTTACCGTCTAGATCTGTTACGAATTGTTCAGGAAGAACACAGAAGATATGTTCACTATTAATCGGATCAGG
>CEUI01001624.1_pt1 | contig 10911 bp, 22 predicted proteins | sample 531411 | NCBI WGS metagenome assembly CEUI01 (sample SAMEA2622841, study PRJEB7988) | marine metagenome | isolation source: saline water (ENVO:00002010), including
AAATGATCTCCAAACTTATCAAATTGTTTTTGTAAAACAGGAGCAGCTAACTTCACCCAAGGTCTTTCCCACTCTCTTGCGTGTTTATAGTCTACAAAAGATATTTGATTAATACCATCTTCTGTATGTGTTGTTGCATCTTCGCTAATTAATTTAATTAATTCATCTTTTACTTCGTTATGTTCATCTAGTTTGTCTAGAAGAATCGGAGCAGCTATTGGTGTTTTCTCAATCATTATGTAATTTTTTTTATAACGTCACCCATATTCCACGTTTCTGGTGTAACAGTTAATATTAATCTGTGTGTTTCTCTACATCCTATTATCTTATTTTCCATAAGTTCTATTGTTTTTATGTCGTAAAACTTACCATTAGGCAATAAAAGCTGAACTCTCGCGTTCTGTGTTGTCGGCGAGACTAGCATTTTATCTAAAACTTGACCTAATAATCTTCCATTCATACTATCAAGGTTGCAATATAGCTGATGTTGTATTAAATTACAAGTATGGGTTTACCAAAAAAATTAACTGAGCAACAAATAAAATTCGCTAATTTACTTATCTGTGAAGAGGGTAGAAAGACAGCGACGCAATGTGCAATCGAAGCTGGCTATGCAAAAGACTCAGCTAGACAACACGCTAGCAAATTACAAAATCCAAAACTATATCCATTGGTAGTACAATACATTGGAGAACTTAGAGAAGAGTGGCAAAAGAAATACGATGTAACATTTGGTACTCACATTTCAGAGTTAGCAAAATTAAGAGACGAAGCTAGAGAAAAGAAAGCTTGGTCTGCAGCAGTAAATGCGGAAGTTGCACGTGGAAAAGCTGCAGGTCTGTATATAGAGCAGAAGATAATCCGAACAGGAAAATTAGAAGACTTAACCACAGAAGAGTTAGAATCAAGAATGAAGCAAATAATAGATGACTATTCACCAATCCTTGATGGCGTAGAAGTTCAAGAGTTAATAGAAGAAGTAAAAGATAAACCAAAGTCAACTTCCAAGGCAAACTAAGCATATGTATATTCTTTTAGATACTTGTATAACGTGGGGATGTTATTGTCAGAAACAATTTTTTTCCAGCTATTACGCTGATCTATCAGAGTATGTATATGTCCCTTACGACCATCTAGAAACTCTTCTACATTATTAGCATAATAATTATATTTAGCTGTGTTGTCATCAAAAGGTATGAAGTTCATACCAGCTGCAATGCAATGCATACCACCGCTGTGTGGATACTGATAATTATCATACACCCAAAAATTATTATTTTGAAATAAACTATTGACTTGAGCATTCTCATCAGAAAAATGATAGTGTCTGTTCTGTACTGCTCTCCAATAATGTGAGTCCATACGTTCAGATAAAGCAAAGTGAGAAGCAACAAACTCAGCAAACTGTGTAAAGAATCTAGACGTTGCCAAGTTATAATGATCTTTTAGGTAATTAGTTATTCTTCCTCGTTTTAATAATCTAACTAGATTAAATAAATTTCTGTGTACACTCAACAAACCATTAGATTCTAAAGGCTCAACAAATCCTGCAGACAAACCAATTGCAACTACATTTCTTACAAATGTTCTTCTACGTCTACCTGTTTGAAATTTAATATTTCTATATTTAAGTTCTGGCTTACCTGTATGTTTTTTAAATTCTTCTAATGCTTTCTCATCATCTATAAATTTATCAGAATAAACATAACCACTACCCATTCTACTCCACAAAGTTACTTTCCAAACCCAACCACTGCTCAGAGCTGTGCAATCAGTGTAAGGTAACATTTCTTTTTCTTGATTAGTGTAAGGTATCTGTGCGGCCCACGCTGAATTGTTAGGAAGTATATCTTCAAAACTAATAAAAGGTTCTTTTAATTTTTCTCCCAGCAATACAGATTTAAAACCTGTACAATCTATAAATAAATCTCCACCAATAGATTCTTTTTCTGTAAACACACTCAAGATAGCTTCATCAGTCATCATTACTTTGTGAACTGTACCAGTCATATGTTTTCCACCAATTTTTTTAAATTCTTCACGCAACCAGTTAGCAAACATAACCGCATCAAAATGATAAGCTACGTCTCTTTTAAAACTATAATTAGGTAAACCAACTTCTTCGTTTTGTTTATCTGTTAATATTTTATTTTCATTTATCAAAGCCATTATAGAATAATGCGACTCCGCATAGTCTGTTACAGGTGTGTCTGGGTACACCATCTTTTTTATATACCAATCATTTAAATTTTCTGTTGATGGATAACCAAAAGGGTAATGAAAACCACCATCACCAATTGTATAAAAATCATTAAATTTAACAGACATCTTGTAAGTAGCATTGCAATGTTTCATCCACTGCTCATCTTTTAAATCTACCATTGCTAACCACTGGTTAAACTCAGCTAATGTGCTTTCACCTACACCAACCGAAGGTATATCTTTAGACTCTAGTAATACTATTTCTTTTTCAGGAAATAATTTTTTTAAAGTATAAGCTGACATTGTGCCAGCACTACCGCCTCCAACTACTACTATTTTTTTCATCCTCCCCAAACATCTTTCTGTCTAATCTGCCAACCATCTGGACTAATATCAGTAGGTTTGTTATTTTCATCTACTACTCTAAAACTAAAATTAGCTGCAATTGAAACTCTTTCTATGTCTGATTTAAACGTTGCAACGCTATGGCAAAGCATAGCAGGAAATATAAAAAAATCTCCAGTCTTAGGTTTAAATACTTGTTGACCAACAAAACCCGGTGCTGGACATTGATTAAAGAAAGAAATAGAACCTGGTCCTCCTCCTTTACCTGTAAACTGTCTCTGCTCTTCTAATAATTCATCAGGTACATCTAAATATAAAACACTAGATAAATCACAAGGCAAGTGAATGTGCATTGGATTACTCTCACCTTTTTTCATATAGTTTACCCACGCACTATCTATGTTTAATCCACCAGGCATTTCTTTACCGTAATAAAGTTTAAAAGCTTGTGCATATGCACTAATATATCTACGAACAATATTAATAAATTCTTTTCTATCTATTTCATACTCGTTATCAATAACACCAGCCAAGTTATGTCTGTAATCCCAATCTTTTCTTTTCTTACAAATCTTTTTTAATTTTTTTAAGTCCACATCATTTACTGTGGCTTTAAATAGTAATGGCCCCCAAAAATAATAATTATAATGTATCTCTTCTTCTTTCATATTTCCTCCTTTAAAAATAATTAATGTTTATAGTTATTCTCCTTTGTTTATCTGTACAGTTTGTGCTGTGATGAAACTCAGCTGAGTTAAAATGCAAAACAGAATTCTCTACAGAAGCTACGCTTTTCTTTTCTTTTTTTAATCTTGTATACCCATTGTTAGTATTCACAAAATACAAAGCAGATTTACAGTCATACTCTTGGTCAACGTGGTAACCGTGTTTAACTAACTGTTGCGAAGCAGGGTATAAATTAGCTTTTATTCTTATTAAAGCTTTTGGTTTTAACTTATTTAGTATTGGCTGCATCATATCCCAACCTTCATTGCTTCTTCTTTCGTGGTTATCATATATCATATGTGCAAAATAACCGTTTGCTGTATCACTCTCATCTGCAACGTGGTCAACATAAAACCAACCAAACCAGTTGTTTGTAATAGTTTTATATAACTTCTCAAAATCTTTCTGTTCTAAAAAATTCTTCTCTATCCTCATATTTCTATTTTTGTTATCTTTTTTATACATCCTGCTGGAAATACATTTCTATCACTAAAAACTTCATCGTCATTATCATAACTAGAAAACGTTTTTACAGTCTTTCTATCTTTAGAGTATAAATAAGCGTGCGTTGTCATAGACGCTGGTTTCATCTTATCAAAATCATCAGCATTAGCGTGCCCGCTGTCGCCCAAAATATCGCTCCACTCCACACAGCAGAAATAATATTTCTTTTTCTTAATTTGTATAAATTTATATCGTTTCTTCCTTTTTACCATAATGCTTTTTTACAGAATATTTTTTGTTTTAGTAATAGTTTAAATCGCGCGCGCGTTGGGAAACCTTTTGTAACACGTTGTAACAGCTTGTAACACTTTTGTAACAGCACTTTGTTCAATAATATCAATGATTTAAACCAATTGTAGCATTGTAACAGCTTTTGGATTCTTTTTTTATAAAAAAATTTTTTTATTTCTGTAAAAATACTATAAGGATTAGCCATCAACGAACTCCATCCAGCCATTAATCATATATTTTACGCCATTTATTGGCGGATTTCCTCTATGAAAGTGGGTCCAGAAAGCTGGACATATGACTAGTCTGCCACATTTTGGCCTTATTCTAAGATGCTGATTCAGGAATTCTGTCTCGCCTCCCTCATCCACATCGTTGAGATATATCATACACAGAAGCAATCTCTCTGACCGGCTCAGCCCATCCTGCTCGCAATGCCACTCGTGATAGCCTTCACCTGGCTGTGTGGCCTGTACTTTGACGTCAGTATTAAGAGTAAATCTAGATACTTCGTTTAGCATTGGGTATTTCTCAATGTAGTTATCAAGTCCTAGCTGTATTGCATCGTTAAAATCTCTTAAAAGAGGTAGATTAGTTTTAAATCTTTCTCTGTTATTTAAAAAATATATTTTGTTATCTTGTTTCAATGGTGATGTGCCTGCGCTCTTAGCTCTACTAATACTGTTAACGCTTTTAAAGAAGTCAATCACCTCATCGCACCATTCTTTAGATACTGCATTGTCTTGCTGCAGTATGTAATCATTTATTTTTATACTCATTTCTCTCTATCCTTTTTATTTTTTAAAGATTGTTGGTAAGATTCGTTCAGCTCATCTTGTTCTTTTTTTCCAAATATTTCATCAAAGTTTTTTCTGTACAAATCGTTGGAAACCCTTGATTTTCCGTCCCATTTTGGCTTTTTATTTTTTTTACTCAAGACTCATAACCTTTCTATACTCATTTAGATCAACTACTTTATTGTTCATAATTTTATGATCTTTGTAATGATCTAATATTTGTTTTACTTTTTCAAATTTTGTAATTGTGTATGGATAAATTAAACAGCACACATAATAAGCGTCTCTAAAAGTACATCGCCATCTATACTGCATAAGATATTTAGTGCCATCTTTACGAAGTCCCTTACGTGGCTTCTTTGTAACCGTACCAGTTTTTAAAGTTTCTTTTAACCAGTGTATCACCATCGGGTCCGTCATTGTTACTTCCATACTAATACGCATAGAGTTTGACATACGATAACCAGGTTTATCTTTATGTTTCTTTTTCTTTTCAGGTCCTCGTTTGTAATGGATACTGCCTTCTCCATCAAAAAGTCCTGCTATGTATGATATTTCACTTTCCTTCATAATATTTACTTACCCTCCTTAACCATTCCCACATATAATGTTGAAATTCTTCTCCCTCTATTTCAAATGTTTGAAAAAAATTGTCCTTACTACACATTAGAATGATTCCAAACTGGATATCAGTTTTGTATACATAATTGTGAGCCAGTGCATACCCGGCTAGTTGTAAGAAATAATCAGAAATCCATTCTCGTTTCTTTGGTCTATTAGTTTGTTTAAAATCCACTATGGCTTGCTTTTGACCGTATATCCCTGTGAGATCGCAAGTACCCGCGTATAGTCCGGGGTAGTATAAACAGGACTCAGACCCCCATATTTCTGTCATTTTGCCCTTTAAACCTTCATCATATACAGTTTGGGCCATCACCCCTGCCTGTTGGCCTAGATCGCTTAAATCAGCGTGTCTTTGGCCCAGCAATAGCCCTTCTATACACCTGTGCATAATAGTGCCTCTTTCTGCCGCCTGATCCCTGATGCCGTCTGCCACATTCTTGCCCACTTTCTGCTGCCAATTGGCCAAACTTAGTTTCTTCTCCTCAGTCTGAGTAGCAGACAATATAGTCGTAACTGAAGGCAGTTTCTGGTCTCCTACATCATAATGTCTTTGATCATTAATCAGGCTCCTTGTAGAGCTCGGATATTCAAACTGTTTATTCCATTTAATATCTAGACCAATATTATGGTATTCCTGTATATCTTTATCAGTCATCATATTAATTTTTTTCCGTCTTCAAATCTCATTTTACAACTTAGTTTTTCAACCTGTTCGTTATTCTCAAAATGAGTAGTCGCTTTCATTAAATTATTAGTCCAACCAAAATCGAATCCCTGATTCGTGAGTCTGGTTAAATTCCACCCATAGAACCTGCCGTCGGTATACGCTGCTACGTAGGCAGCTTTACGACCATTAATTTTAGATTTTTCCATAAGTCTATCGTATTTTAATTTTTCCAAAAAGCAGTCGCCGTATAATGTAGAAGGCATATTTCTAAACTTACATTCAATAACATACTCTTCATTCATCCCGTCGCCGGCATCGTACTCATCTTGATTTAAATGTTTTAAAGGATCCTGTAAAAAAATTTTTGCGTTTAAGGTCCTTAACATTTCTTTTTCTTTATTTTTCCATTGCATTTATTACTCTCCCGTTTTTTTCTCGTTTTCTATTTTTCCAATGGCATTTTAGTTTTAAAAGTTTTTCTTTATGTAGCTCACCGGAAACTATTATGATCTCGTGCCCGTCAGGTAAATCTCTTACGTGATGGGTTACATAATTTTTTATTTCAATTTCTTTAGTAGAAGGCATATGACAAAATAATTCTTGGAGATAATCCAATAGCTTGATGAGTTGTATTTTCTGGAATAGTTAGTAAATCTCCCGGCTCCATTTTATAGATAGCCCCATTTAGTCTGTATACCACGTGTCCTTTGACATTTAATATATGCACCTGATAAGGATCTTTATGTACAATAGATGATGCACCTGAAACAAGAGCATAAAATAAATCAAGGTCATCGGGCCTTTGATTAGGATTAAGTTTTTCTCTAAGAAACTGATACATTGGTTGAAAGTCTGGAGTCTGATGTACGTGTTTTATTTGAAACACAGAATCATTTATATAATTATTTATGTAGTTACTGGTAATAGAAGTCTCACAATTATTGCTATCACAAAACTGAGAGATACTATTAAAATCAAAATTTTCATCCAGTCTTACAAAATCTTTTATTAAGGTTTTTTTTCTAGACATATCTTCTCCTCTCCTGCTTCTATTGTTTTAAAACCAAAGTAAGTTAAACTAAAAGCAACTTGGTCGGTTGCTAATTTTGTATAGTCATCAATGACAATTCTAGTATGTGGAGCGGCCCTGTTAGCAAACCAGATAGCCTCTGTCATTACATCCCTTGTCATATGCGGACCATCTAAATGTACAAACGCATACTTAGAATACATAAAGTCAGCGTTCATCATAAACTCTGAGTCTTTCATATTGGCTAAATGAAACCTAGCCTGGTAAGGTGTCATATCTTTTATCAATTCGTCTCTCATTTCATCTGTATAATCGTAAATAGTTTTTCCACGTTTATCTACGTCGTAGTGTTGATATGGTAAATTTCCATAACAATCTACACCAATATGCATATAAGAATTTTTACAGTTATCCATAATTATTTTAGAACCAAGTCCTTTACGAACCCCGATCTCACAAGTTTTATATCCTTGGCAATCAAAATCTTTTGCCCACTTTGTTAATAATTCGTATTCTTTACTATCGCCTTCAATTGTCATTCTGGTAGTTCTCCATTGTAGGTAACAAAATTTTTACCATCTTCACTTGTACAGTAATGAGCTAATACTTTTTTACCTTTATATTTTCTGTGTATCCACACCTCTCCATTGTTTTCTTTGTACTCAGGATTTTTTTCAAAGTATGTAATTTTATCTATAGCATCTGAACACCATTCATTAACAGCTAGACTAGTTCCAACTGCAACTACTTCTCCGTTTAGCATATGCATAATTAATAAAATAGTTTTCATACAACCCTCCTGGTTTTCGTGCACGTACTCCCAGGAGAGCAAAGGCTCCACACCTCCCCGGTACTTGCCGGTTCATAGGTTGCCGTACAGAGGCTAGCGCGAGGCGTTACTTGGACGGAGGTCCTTTTCAATTTTGTTTGTCGTTTGTCAATCTTCTTATTATAATTTGTTGCTTGGTCTAAACAGTCTTTATATTTGTAACCGTTATCTTTTAACCATTGTGCGTGTATTAATAATATTGTGTTTGCTAATTTTCTATTTATTTGCATCATATAATCTGTAGGTTAGTGTTGAATGCCATTACAATTTTTTCATCTTTTGCAGGTGGCGATTTATGTTTTAAGAACGCAGGAAAAGTTAGTATAGCTCCTTCTGGATCTTGGTTTTTGTATTTTGATCTTTGTATCTCTGTCATACCATTTGCTTTTAAAAATAAAACGTGAGAAAAGTTTGCCATCGGATGTGTATGCCAGTTATGAAAGTCTCCTTTCTTATACATTTGAAACCAATAGTTTATTACTTCTAACTTGTCAGCTTTAAATTGATCTAAAAAATCTGCAGCAAAATTATCTAGACAGTGTTCAGCAAAGTATTGCCAATAAGGTCTGTTCATATCTTTAGGCATATTCCAATCTGTCTTATGTATTTTATTTACATCTTTTAGATAATACTCAGCGCCATCACATTCTTTTATTAAATAGATTAATTCATCAATATGTTTTTGATCTATCTTGTTTGATATAAAAATATATGGTTCTACTTCTGTTATCATAATACTTTCTTTTCTGGTTCAAACTCTTTTAGCACTTCAAGTTTTTCTTTAGCTTGTGCTATCTTATCTATTAATTTATTTACTTCATCAATGTGTTGTGGATGTTCTCCAATACCTACAGAATTAGTTAAATAAATTTGTATAGTTGCATCGGCTTCTGCAATCTCTGCTTGATACCTTGACTCTAACGCATCTAATATTGCTCTTCTCATTGTAGTGTCTCCTTTTCTATATCTATCTCTACTGTTATTTCTCCTTCAGAATCACAATGCGGGCACTGCACAATTATTTCCTCGTTAGGTTTATCGACCGATTTCTTGACTTTGAAATATCCGTTGCCTAAGCACCTTGGGCATATTTTCTTTTTCGTCATTGCTCATCCTCTCTAAATGTTTGTACACTTTTCTTCTAACAGTTAAATGGTCAAACCCTGCGTATTGGCAAACTAATGCAAAATCAGAGTTTGGCTCTAAAAAATAATCTATGGCACTTGCTCTAATTAGAGAATTATATTTAGAGACATAGTTACCATCCATATACTTTCTTTTTTTAATTGCATCTTCTAAAGCTACAATTAAAACATTTCTCCAAAGATTCCTAACAGGATCAAATCTTTCTGTATTATCTGCTGTTCTTAGTTTTAGAGATTTTACCATTTAACTTTTTTACTTTCTCATTTATTAAAACATCGAGAGCTTTAGCTCTTGATACTTCCACCAGTGGGACAATTAGCTTTCTAATTTTGTCTAGCTTTTCACAACTTGAGTGTGACAAAGCCACTGATTTATATTTACTTATGTCTGTCATTATTATATCCTTTTCTTTCTATGTTAATTGTTGTTTTTTAGACATATAGGATAATTATATTATATTACAATAGGAGTCAATAGGAAAAATGAAATTTTTACTAACAGTAATAATGTGCTCGCAGGTTGCAGGAAGTTGCCTTACACCTCACACATTTCCTGACTCTTACGATACCCCTTACGACTGTTTAATGGATGGGTATGTAAAATCCATTGAAAAATTTGAGGAAATAGGCCGACAAGAGGTTAATAGACACTTTATTTATATCAAATTTGACTGCCAGGCTGTTATAATACCTGAAAAAAAACCTATTCCTGCGCCAAGCGGTCAGCCAACTTCTTTACAAGCTCGTACCATTCTTCCTTACGCTTGGGGTCTTTAGTCTTATTCCAAAGCGCAGCTATTTCATCACATCTTTTCATATACTCGTGTACACTCATAGTGTGAGCTTTTGATCCTTGAATCATCATCTTCCTTTCTTTCCTTTTCCACGATATTTACCCATTCGTTTTTCGTGTTTGTTTCTATTTTTCTTATGTCGTCCCGGTCTTTTCTTCGGCTTATCTCTTTTTGGTTTTGTGACTAAACCGAATTTTGCTTTCTTAGCCATTTCTTCTCATCTTCTGTTACTTGTAAATATCTAATGCTTCCATTGATATGTTGTCTAGTATCTTCACCGCATATAGTACATCTATAAAATTCTGTAACCACTGCTACTAAAATTGTTTCTTGTCCACAGTGTTCGCACTTTCCATTAACTGTATCTATTTTATTAAAAAATTTTATTATTTTAAAATTATCGCTCATTGTTCCACATTATTAATAATAAACTAATCACTCCATAAATACAAAGTATAATACCTGTTGAAATTATAAATGGAATCATAGTTTTAAAGGTTTCAATATATTAATTATACTATCTTCTTTATATTTATCAAATATATGTTTTAGTGCATTGTATATAAATCTATATTTTTCTGGTAAGGTACACATACTTTCACACACTACAATTTTTTTAAAGTCTCTATTATATAAAATGTTCATATCTGTGGTCCACATAAAGGTTTTCATTTTATTTATTTTTTCTCCAAATTCTGGGTTTTCTTCTTGTGCATACGATTCATAATTTTTTACCCACACATATCCATTTAATAAATTGTGTTCTATCAAAGTTCTAACCCAATTACCTCTATCCATAATTCCTTGTTTAGATTGTTGTATAGATCCTTCGTTGTAACCCATATCGTGATGTTCATCTAAATTATATAAGGTGTCGCCTGATGCCAGATACTTTGCACAGTGTTGATGTTCTTTAATAAAATAAACTTCAGGATGTTTGTGGTAATGTTTACACAGCCTAATTAATTCTACTACTTGTTCCGGGTTTCTGATCCAATCGCAATCGATTGTTAATACATT
>CEUI01060359.1_pt1 | contig 10911 bp, 10 predicted proteins | sample 531411 | NCBI WGS metagenome assembly CEUI01 (sample SAMEA2622841, study PRJEB7988) | marine metagenome | isolation source: saline water (ENVO:00002010), including
ACCTCTCGCCAAGCTGGGCCTCAGTCAAAGCCCCCTTGGCAACCAAGCCCGCCATCTGGTTGCCCGAATCCATTGCCGCCTGCCTGCCCGCCGCATAGCGGGCTCCAAGCCCTGTTTGTGGAGCAGACCCAATGGCCCCCGCCAGGGAGGCTGAAGTGGCCCTGCGGGCCTCCTGCATACCCTGTTGGGAGGCTTCTCTGAAGGCGCTAAGTGCATCGGCCCTTCTTTGGGTATAGGAATCGGCAAACTCTCTTTGCTGCATGGCTGATGTTCTCAGGTTTTCAATCTGCTGTTGAGCCAGCCTCTGCTGCCTTTCAAAAGCCCCTGCGCCAAACCTTGGCTCTACTGTTTCCTTCTTAGCCATAACACCCCCTTAGATATTCAAGTCCCCTTGGCCGCCAACCAAGGGCTTCTGGCATATAAGATACACCCAGTTGCCGCCGCTTCCAACGTAAAGTTCATTCGCGGTCGGGTCATTCAGGGTGCCGCCGACACCTGAACTGTTCAGGGACCACCTGACCTCAACCCACTGCTCCCTACCTTCCGTGGCCGGGGCCGTGGCTTGTCCTGGGTTGAGCGGGTCCCCGACCATGGTCCTTGTGGATGTGTTGGAAGAGCTTCTCCCGACATAGTAGGGCTGGCCTTGGGTCCCAAACCCAACCCCCGGAGTGGGTGTTGCGTGAATCGGGATGTTCCATGTTTCAAATTCCCATGGACCATAGCACATTGAGCTATTGTGATGGCTAATCATTCTGTCGATGGTATTTGGTGTGGCGGCCGCATTGGCGGCAAATTCCAAATAGGCAATCTCTTGATATCCAGCAAAATCACTACGCACACCTGAGCCAAGACCGACACCAACCTTATGAGTAAAGTGACTCCCCGGCATGACTGGGATGGTGGTCAATGTTGCGGCAGAGCCGCCACAGAAGACGTCGGTGTAATTGCATGCCGCTATGACGTGATGGATGATGAGGGGGTAGTTGATGGATATGATGCGCCTGTCGCAAACAGACCCAGCACTGAAATACATGGAATCTTTGACGTTCGCAGAGGTCACTATCTGATACTTGCCAAAGTTGCCCCACATGGGCACAGCAATAACCTCATAAGAAGAATCTGCCCTGAGATGGCTGTAAGCCCCCTCGGCCCCGTCCTTACCCATTCCAGCCTGGAGCCTGTTGATGAATAGGTCGTCAATCCTCTTTATTTCGTCCTGAACACCCTCATTGCCATCCGCAGCCACCACTGTATCTGTCGCTGGCACCTGGATATTGATTGTCTCCCGGCTCGGGGCCGGTTTGTCCGGGGCATTTTGAATGAGATCGGAGGACGCCCTTGCGACCAGTGGGTGTTTGAATTTCAAGGAGATATGGAGGCTAACGATTTGGATGGGTGTGGCACCAACGCCCAACACATGGAGGTCGTTGGCCTCTATCTTAAGGAGGTAGGCTCCGTAGGGGTCTATTGGGCGGCCCAGATTGTCGATAACGAACGGATTCTGCCTGTCGATTATGTTGTCCATCATTATGTGGTCAATCTTTATCGACTCCACTTCTCTGGTTGGCTTCACAAGCGTCTTGGATATTGGTTTCTCAACAATGGAGACCTGAATGCTTGATTTGTCAATCGAAGAATAGTCAAGGTTAGCGTCCTTTCCAAACCTGATGGCAGCAGCCTCACCCCTTGTATCAAAAGATATGGATATCTCCTCCAATGTGATTGAAGGTGTATCCTTCGTTGTGTTCCTCGGTTCGGTGGCGTCAAAAAACTCCTGCAATGGTGGTAATATAAAGGGGATGCACTCGGCGGCATTCATCTCCCTTGGTGCTGCTGGTGGGGCTGGTTGCGCGACATGGTAGTCGCTTTTCGTTTTAGACACACCGTGATTGATAACTGGCACAGAGAAGTTTAGACGAAACACCCCGTTTGGGCATTTCATTCTGTCTGTAGGGACTGCAATAGAGCTGCCTATATCTGTCAGGGGCTGATAGATATGGTCTGTGGTTAGCTTTACGCCCTTTGCGAGCTTTTTTCGACTAATCTTCGACATCTACAAACTTCCAAACAAAGCCATAGGCCTTGCCATCGCCTTTTATCTCTCTTTCAAGATGCTTAGAACTCTTTTTGCCCAGATCCTTAGCAGCGGCTGCCGCATCAACATAGGTGCCGAGCAAATCTCCGTCCTCAGAATACTTACCAAGAAACCTCTTCACAACCGGGATGTATACGTCCCCATAAAAACCACTCCTACCATGCTCGTTATAAGCCTTTTGCAACATGGGGTTGGAACACCTCTTGAAACTACAATTGTTAATCTCCTCTCTAAAACTGAATTTCAACTTGAATCTTTCGCCAGTCGCCTTACAAACAGCGCATTCAGCCATCTAATCCTCCACGCTCTCTAGGACGGTAAGCGTCCATGAATAATATTGCGAAATCCAAAAACCGATCCACTCGTCATAAACTTCTTGGCCCCAGGCACCCGCATTGGTTCCAACAGCCGGGTCTCCATACTCTGGAATCGCAAACGCGAACCTGACCCTGCTGTCTCTCGCTAGAGGTATATTAAGGTTCTGGTCGTCCAAGAATATGGCATGAAAAAGCTCTCCCGGAAAAACCGGCCTCATCGTAGTGGGCGCTGGGGTCCATGATGATGGATTTTGGTCAACCTTCATCAGGTGGGTCTCAACACTAAACCCCATGCGATGATAAACCACCGAATTCAGCCTTCGATCTTCCGGCAGGAAGGGGTTGTCGACAACAATCCCGACATATAAATCGTCCAGGAACTGGTTTTCCTTTCCATAAGGAACAAGATTGGCGTCGGAGCTATAATGAAAGTCGTTGAGGGGGGAGCTTCCGGGAACTGAGTCCTCTGTGCCAGATGATAGAACAAGAGAGCACCCAGTCAGCACCACGGGCTTTCTGAAGTAAAAGGAGTTGGTGACCGCATACTGCCTCATCCCGGATGGGATGCCAAGGATAGATGGGGCTGACAAGCTGTGACCTTTTAGGCGAAACTCATTATGAGCTTTTCCATCTGGGTAGGAAGTTGCTGGGAACAATGCGGCATCATCATTACGCATGTTGAGAAAAGGAAAGTGGCTTTCACTGGCACCAGCACCCATCATAGGCATCCAGCCACCCACATACTGAGTCTGCATCCACCGTCTCTGTAGATCTTTTTTGGTAACAGCGTTAGCTCTGTCAACCACATCAGCCATCGCACTATCAAGACGACGGCCATCAATGGTGGTGCCGTCAGCAAACTGTTCTTGGGTGACCTCTCGTATAGTCTTGCTCATGTCGTCACCGATATTGGAGCTGCCTGCACGTTACCAATCGACTGCCCTGTTACATTGGAGCATGCCACAACATTGACGTTGGCGGCATTGCCAATGACATTTTCTATCACATCACCAGCCACGGTCACAGCCGGGTAGAAAGAGCATCCTATGAAATGAGCCTTTGCGCCATCAGCAATCTTTACGAAAGATGGATTTCCTTTGATATTGGTTTTCTCGAATTCGCAACCAATAAAAGTGACTGTAACAGTAGCGCTAGTAACAACAACAGGAATTGAGTCACTATTAGAGTGAAAGCGAATGCCGACAAGCCTGCATGTAGAATCGATTTCCACCGGCATCGTGATATTGGCCCCTGGTAAAGCATTTATAACCGTCCTGTCCGCTGATAGTCTCGCGCCGCCATGTGAGCCTGATTGCAGCAATATACCGTTATTTGCCGTCTTTGGCTCTGTGATGGCCATTGATGTCGTGGTTATGGCGATCTCATTGCGTTTTACGTCATCACGCTCCATCTGGTTGATAAGAGCGCTCCTGCCGTCGCCATCGCCGGTCAACTCGTAAACGCTCATCGACCCTTCCTTCTACGCCCACCAACAGGGCGAATGGTGGCCTTCATTGAGTCCACAACCATGCCCTCTGCGCGATTCCTGACATGGCCAAAAGCCATAACAGAGACATGCTCGCCCTTGACCGAGTTGCTGCTAGATATTGTGTCCAGACCTTCTTCGTCTATCAGGATATTGCCGTGATCTGGATCTGAGACTCCGCTCCAGGTGGCTGTCCCCGGCTCACCAAACGTCTTGGCGTTGCCATTTAGCCTGTTGCGGATGGTGTTGCCGTTGGCATCCTGCTTCTGACCACCACCAATGTCTGTTGATTGGGTGACGTAATCCTTCCAGTCAGATGAAATGGTCATGTTCAGAAGGCCGGTGTTCCAGTCGAAGTCCACTGCCGACTCTCTCGCGGGGCCTTTGGACTTCAGGCTGGAATAAATGGTCCTGAGCTTTACCTGAACCCCCTCTCCATAGCCAACCTGACCACTCTTTATAACCCAGTCCACAGGTCTGGCAACATTGTCGTCTTTATTCAGGCTGGTAACGCTTGGGGTGTTGAAGTAATAGATTCCGGCGGCCACCTGCGCCAAATTTAACTCTGTATACCCTGACGAAAACGCCACCCCAAGTGACATTTTATCGCCAGTTGGGACCACCTTTTCTACTGGAATGAACATCAGAAGGTTCCTTATCCCTGTGCTGAGATTCATGTTTGGCCCCATCTGGTGGCCAGGGGTAGTGCCGTCCCAGTAGAGAGTGACCAAGCCAGATGAAGCCCATGTGGTCGTCCATCCACCGGCGGTCGCAAGCCTTTCTGATGGATAAATCGGAGAGATCACCCCACCAACCGGCTGCCATTGAGTGGCGTCTATGTCGAATATCAACGAGATCCTGTCGGGACCGTTATAAGGCGAGGTGTTCTGTTTGTCCTTCAGATAAATAGGCAATAGATATGTACCATCAGCTCTTTCTATAAGGGGGTCGAGGTAGAACGCTACGTCGTCCACTGGTCCAGACGACTCGTAATAAGCAGCAAGACCCCTCATGTCTTCCGATGCGTGGACGGTCCTGTCCAACCCACCACCGCGACCAAATTTTAGGATGTAGAAGGAGGTTGTTGCGGCAGGTTTGGCGGGAGTCACGGCATCGATGGCTAAATGCTGCTCCAGGCCGCCTACAGTATAAATATCATGCCCCATGGTCAGAAACCACGGCGCGTTTATCTTGGGGTCTACTCCAGCCTCTGTCTTGGCACCATCCGGGGTGACAACAAGGCTTTCAACACTCCATACGATCCACCTCTTTGCCTGATACACCAAGGCAATGTTCATATTCGGGACCGATATGATAGTCATCTCTTTGGGGGCGCAGTAACACACGTTACATGAGGACAGGTTTCGGCTGCTGTAATTCGACCTCGGCTGCTGCATTCGCAGGTCTGTCTCACCGTTGTTCTGATAATAAGATGTCAGCGGATTACTCAGCGTTGAATCAAAAAACGGCTGTATCTCTGACGATATTGGCAAAACATCGGCCCTGCCGCTGGTCGAATAAACGCCATTAGCATCGACCCAGACCAGAGAGCCCTCCGTCTTGCTAACACCGCCCGGACCAACACACCCTATATTTGCCGACATACTACTGATGCGACCCATATTAACGAGAGTGCCGCGCACATTCGGCTGATAAACAAATGACTCTGTTTCGGTAAAGATGACCAGAACATCATTCACAGACTCTATGGCCGTAATTTCCTTCTCAGCAGGAACCTCAATGTTGTTCAAAGCAATATAACTGGCCGGCTTACCCAAATCCGAGAAGTATATTGTCCTGCCCCTTGCCACAGCTAGGCGGCCAAGGAAAAGGGCGGCATCTACTGGATTCTGGAACGCCTCCTTTTCTACATAGAGGTAGGCACCTCTATAAGCTCCGGGGGCAACTGCGACCGGGGTGATGATGCTGCTTTCGCTATACGGGAGCCGTGAATTGACATCTACTGTGCCGGCGACCTGCTTTCGCCTGTTGCCATTGAAATCTGCCGGGTAATAGCAGTACAAGCCGACATCTTTGGATCCGAAGAACATGACGTCGAAAGCCTCTTCAAAGAAGAACTGCCCATATGAGGCCCTGACCCAATTGCCATAACTCTCATCCCTTGTTGTCTCATAGATACCATGCCATTCAGCGGGCGGCGAAACGGAGTCCTTCATCTCTGAAGTATGACGATGGATTATCTCCTCCCACCTCTCTCCGGTAGTAACGTCATAAATGTTGACGGAATAAACGCTCGTCCAGAGACCTGTGCTGGCATGGTCCCCAGTATAGCAAGATGATGACATGACGCTAATAATTTGAGTATGACCAAAGTCCGTCACCATGATAGAGCTGCCGAGATGTTGGGTGTAGCCAACGGTCGACGCATCATCAGACCTCATGGACATGGTGGTGTCGTATTGGGCCACCTGACCAAGACCTGAACGGGTGTTCAGTGCCCCATTCTTGTAGTACATGTTCTGGTAATACTGGCCTTTAGCTGGCCGGTTCTGATCAGTGCCGCTTATGAGAAGCTCAACCTCTTTTCCTTTGACGGCCATCAGTCATCCCCTAAAGGCACCACATATATAAAGTTCTTTTTCAAGAAGAATGTCAGATTCCTTTCGCTTATCGCGTCACCCGTTCGCTTAGACTGGCTGGATGAACAGTCAACCCCTTCGAGGGGGTCAACCTTGGTAACGATGGCGCAGTGACCTTGACGGCCTCCAGCGTCACCGTAGACGACAATGCAGCCGGGTTCGGGTGTTGAGATTTGTCGGAAGAGGTGATTACCATCGCGGGCATCGTTATAGATGTCTGTCGTGGAAATCCAACTGTGGCTCCCGTACTTGTAATGCCTTGACTTGGAGATAACCCAGGAGACGAACCCGGAACAGTCACATTGAGCCCCCGGATGCTCTGCTTGAGGATTCCAGCCTCCCTTTCCAAGGACATATTTCGTTCCTCTACCAACAGCACTACGAGCACGAGCAACCCTGTCAGGGTGGTTACTATCAATCTTGGCTGCCGTGTTCGGTCCAAATTTCCCATCTACTTCTAACCCATTTACTTCTTGATAGATCGTCGCCATCGCCGTGATATGTGCCCCATCAACAGCAGCATCGTCTAATTGTCTCTGATTATATTCGTCAGCATTCATAACCAATCCGGGTCGTCATGGACAGAAAGGCTTTGCTCTCTATTCATCCCTTCCATCAAATACTCTCTGAACTCAACCTTCCTCTCCTCTAACAGCATCCTTAATGGCTCGTTTATCTCACCATCCCTCACAGCATAGTTCGAGTAGGCAAATAACGCTATTAGATCGTGAAACTGCTCCAAATCGTCAATATAATCACTAGAACTAGACCATGATATGTTCTGGTACGGGATGTATGTAATCCTAACCGTTCCAGACACCTCCGAATCGAACCTCATCAACCTGTCGCGAAGATAATAGCGAGCAACCCTAGCCCCCGAACGCATGCTTCCATAATAAGCAAGCTCCTTCGGCCTGGACACAGCCACATACTCATACAAGGGAAGTCCATCAGAGTTCACGCTCGTTACAGATAAGATGGATTGTAGCCGACTGCCTGCCGGGGCCGTCGAACCCATAAGCACCCCATCCAAATTGAATGTTCGGCCAGAAAACGTCGCATCATACTCCTTCGCATACCTCATCTCATCTACAGAATTAACCAGCTTCCTAAACCTGTCATAGCCAATCTTTAGATACTGCTGCACATTGGCGTCGGTAACAAATGTTACATCCGACTCATCAATATAATCCCTGAATAAGGTAGTTAGCTCGCCAACATTCACGACAACACCTCTGGTGTTTGTTGCACATCTCTTCTCGCATGACCGGCCTGCTGCTCAGAGATCATCTGCCCCCTGCCGGCGTCACTCCCAGTAGCGACCAAGCCCTCATTCGATTCAGAAGGCTTGTCCTGTCTAGGGAAGACTTTGGCCAAACTCTGCGCCTGATACGCCTCAATATCCTGGCCAAAGGTAATGACTGAGACGTATACATCCCGAATATACTTCTGTATCTCGCTCCAAGCAGCACCCTGCTCATTGAGATACTTGAGGGTCTCTGGTTTGGGAACGTAGTACTCCTCTGAGCGCAAGAACTCCCCAAACACCTTCTTGAAAGAATCCAGGTCGTCTGACGGATGAATCTCAACAAGGAGACCAACCTTACAGGCCTCAAGAATATCCCTGGCATGAGACAATGCGGCCATCTTGTCAGCGATGAACTTATTGCCGGTACGCATTGAAAGCTCCTCAACCACCTTCTCTGGCGGCAAGAGCCCTCTGTCGAGCATGGCAAGCAAGGCCTCATCCCTTTTCTCAACATCAGCAGCAAACAGAGATCCTGGCTGAACAAGGACCTCTGGTATACTAACAAAATCGGTGGCTTTTATCTCACGGAACATGGGGGCACCATAATGGTCAAACATCTTCACCATCAAGCCTTTGGTGTAATACTTCTTCATGTAGCAAAGCACCGTCTGGCACATGTTTGCGACTGCTATCTCAATTTCTTCTGTGGTTATCTTGAGCTGACCCTCATCCTTGCTGGTGATGGCCTCGATGGCCTTGCCAGACTTGATCGCCGGTACAGACCGGCCCATCGAGACATGGTGGACACCGGCAATATCCTGCATTTCCTTCTCAATAATATTGACGTTCGTCCAGACATCGTTGGGAAGGCTCGCTGGAACCATACGCTTGGGCTCCGGGCCGAGACCAGACCACAAGATCTTTTGGCCCTGCTTGTTGGTAATGCGGCCAAGTTGGCTTTGGCGGGACGCAAGCCATGGTGCATTAGCATTTAGCCTGATAAAAAGCAGTTGCTGGCTGCGCTGTTCATTATATTGGTCTTGAGGCCCAATAAGCGGCGAAATAAGACCAATCCCCCAAATCTTATTCGGCATTTTGGTGTATCTGATAATGTCAACCGGCATGACGCCGTATGGCGTTTCACCCTTATAAACATAAGAATTTCCAACCACATGGGCGCATTTGCCATCGCGCCAGTATATTGTGTAGAGGTATCGGCTATCATCCGGCACCTTATGACCGTATTTTTCTGCCGTAGCCTCTGGTGCGCTCTCAACATCATCCTTGTGGTCAGGATATGCCGCGCAAAGATCGTCTTTATGATGGATGCTTCTAATGGCGATGAAGCTGGAAAGCTCCAGGTCTCTAGCTTTTGGCTCAAAAAACAGATTATACGGGCTGATTATCTCAGTCCCTACCTTGCTTTTATCAGGATCGTAATATGTGTGGACACCGCATGTGCCGCAAGAGACCAGCCATGAAGACGCCTCAACACCAATCTTATACTTGAGCTTCTCTGTAACCCAGTAGTAATGAAGCGCCTGCTCTGATGCCAGTCCCTTGGTAATGTCCTCCCAGCTACCAGAGGCGGGGGTCACGCCCATGGATGGGTACATGACAGCTAGCTTGGAGACAACAGTCCTGTAGATCGGCAGAATTTTGTTAGTGGTGGTGCGGTTGCGGTTGGTTTTGTCGATAACCCAATTCTTATCTGGCGCATCTCTGTCCAGATGCTGATGGCCTTGGAGATAGTGGAGGCAAACGTCCCATGCAGCGGCATGAGCAAGGCGGTCGCGCCGGCTCTCCTCCAGAATGTCCGCGATATCGCTTGGATATTCTTTTTCCGCAGCAGAAATGTAGTAAGCCATTTCATTCCTTGTAGCTTTTCGCCCACTTACCAGACTTCATGCTCTCTTTTAGACCATCTACGTCGTCTTTAGTAGACTTTTTTGATTCAACCGCAAGGCCGGCAGCGGGATAATAGTCCTTGGCAATAGTGGCAATCACTGACGCGAGGGCACCATTACCAACTTTGGACTTCTTATAACTGGCCATTGGGAAACCCCATCTCTTGAGGTTGGGCTGGACTGTCCAAAAGCTCTCTCTCTTCCCGCGCCTTTAGGAAGAGGGATTTGAAGTAGGCCGGCAATTCAAAGTGGAACTCAAAAAACAGGATTCTGAACATTCCATCTGACGATTTCAGTCCAAACTCAAGTTTCATAACAACCTCTGGGTGAGAGGGGGTGGGGCTGTATAGGCCCCACCCCCAATCAGAGTCAACACTAGAACGCAAACCCATACATGATGAGGTTTCTGTTCGGGAAATGACACATTATTTGCAAGTACCACTTCCACAGACCCTCATAGCGGTCTTTTCCAGCTTTCCAGTGGAGGATGCGGCCGTCAGTGTCGTCAAAGTCGCCACCTTTTAGCTCGTAAACACTCCATGAAGAGAGGTTAAGTCCAATGAGCATGCTCTTTGGGCAGTTGGAGTCAATCTGGATACGAACGCCACCGAAACCAAGGTCCTCGGTATTGGCACCATAATCCAGACCACCAGCCTTGCCAGAAATACGCACACTTGTCTCAAGTGTGGCAAGTGCTACGTACTTATGGCGGGTCATTGGGTTGGTCAACCAAAGGTCAACGCCCCTGTGAGAAACAGTCCTCACAGTATCCAGGCCGTATTGAATACGGTCTGGATCGATGTCGACCAACGCAGGGGTGGCACCAGCAGCTATCTGCGTGGCCCCCATAGGCAGGATGGTTGACTGAAGAACCTCCGCATTCTTGGCTGCTCCATCAACACGAGAGATCGAGTGATGAACTGGATTACAGAGGTTATCCAGAATTCCAGAAAACTCTTTTTCCGCATCATCAGTCCCAGGTTGAACGCCACCACCTGCTGCTCCGTTGTTAAACTTAAAGGTCCCAACATTGGTCGCAGTACTATCGGCATACTGCGTGTCATGCAGAAGAACTGCACAACCAACACCATCTGGAACTTCTTCAGCGTCACCAGGGGTGGAGCTGAAGATCTTTGAGGCGGGAACAGCGGCGCTGTCCTGCATCTGCAAAGTGATCGTCATGTTCGCCTTGTTGTATGCGCTAACGAAAACACCAGCAGTGGCAGTTAACGAAGCGATATCAACATAGCTATCAAG
>CEUI01058324.1_pt1 | contig 10909 bp, 6 predicted proteins | sample 531411 | NCBI WGS metagenome assembly CEUI01 (sample SAMEA2622841, study PRJEB7988) | marine metagenome | isolation source: saline water (ENVO:00002010), including
TTGATTGTCATTCCATCCCATGAAAATTTACCTGTGGATGAGTCATATTTAATGCCATAGGCTTCTCCTTGTTCTCTAATTCTTCCTAATAATTTACCTTCTAATGTTTTATCATCCTTAGCGTTAAATAATCGCCGCAATACATCTGCTTCTTTACCCTTCATATGATACATGATTTCACTGAGAGTTTTAGGACTATCATGGACTAATTCACTAACAGTAGAAAATAATATTCCACTATCTTTACCATACGCTGCTCTTAATTCGTCCTTCCAAATATCAATATCGTGAATAGCGTTTTTGCCCATTAGTGTATTATCCATACCTGTTAATATGAAACCATTCATATCTAATTCTGTATGAAGTTTGGCAATACCGTGAATATCGTCCGTAATAATATATGATTTCTTAAATACCTCGATTGTGTAATCACTTGCTGATTTCTTATTATCTTTAGCAAGGAACTCTAATGTTTCAACTCTTTCTGCTTCTTTTACTTCAGGTATTTCAATAACCTTTGCACTGTAAATGGAGAAGCCCGTTTTGGTCTTTTTAACTTCATCTACTTTGACTCGAATAATTTGACCGATATTATCTACCGTGATTTTAGTATTAAGTGCTTTACCTACATTAAGATAAACTTTATCACCAATCTCTTTTTTATTTCTGTATTTTTCCTTATCTTCTTCAGATAATGGACCTGCACCTAAAGTGTAACTAAATGTGCCATTTTTATTTTTGCGCTTATCAAGCACAATTAAATCAAGGTCTACAAACTTCTTCCACTTAACCCATTTTGGATTCTTTTTCTTTCCAACAACATATGAAGATTTAGCGTCCTTAATAATAACCCCTTCAGATGTAGGGTTCTTCATAATTTCCATAGCGTATTCTTCTATTTCTTCTAATGAGTCTGCAAATCGTGTATCGCGCTTATTAGGGAATTGTAAAAATTCATGGGATTGTCCTGAATATTTTTCCATGAGTTTCTGAAGTCTTTCTTCTAATTTATCAGTAAGAATTAATTCTCCATCGTATTTCATAATATCAAATACATGAACCTTTAAATCATACCCTTCTTTAGTATCTTTAGAATTAATAAAGGCTAACGTGTCTGCCCTATGAAGGGGTTCATCGTCTTTATACAAAACTGCCTCAGCATCTAAGATACAATCAGGGAAAGATTCCTTTTGTAATAATTGAATTTGTTTATCGAATTTATCTGTAATGTCCCTCCCATTGAAAGAATATACTTTCATATCTTTATCTTTGTGAAGTTGAATTCTTAGCCCATCATATTTTTCTTGGACTACCCATTCTCCTGTGAAACCCTTTAATTCTTTCATATCGTCAATTTCAAAAATGCGATACATTGGTTTATTGGGCTGAATAAAGTCGGGCTTCTTTTCTTCATCGTCTGCTTTATTGAAGTCTGATTTTAATATTGTAAATTCTTTTTTATTATTTGGGTGAGGGGTATAACCGTAGTTTTCAGCATTTTCTCTCATAACACCATTAATGACTGTTGATGTAAATTGTCTACTCATTTCCATAGGGTATGGAATTATTCTACCATCACTTCTTTCTAATATGACTTTTTCTAAAGAACCATATAATCTAATGTATTCTCTTTCCATATCAAGAACATCAAAGGATGGCTTTTTTGATTCCATAAATTTAATGACAATTTCTCTAAGTAATTTCCATGCCTTTTTTCTAACAACATTTCTTTTTTTTCCTTTCATCAGTCTTTTAGATTCAACCAATTCTCCCCAATCTTTGTTATCATACTGTTCACTAAAAACTTCGTATAGATATTCTCTTGCGGGGTCAATTTTAGTTTTTAGTCGTTCAACATCTTCATCTTCACCGTAGTTTTCTACAATCCATTCAAAGATTTCTTTATCAGTTAAATCTAATCCTGTATAACCATTGGTAAAATTATCTATTTCTTTACCATGCATTTTCCAATGTTCTATCGGTAGTGCTTTTTTATTATCACGGTATGCCCAATGTAAGAAGATAGAAAATAACTCTTTGTCCTTAATTAATTCTTCAACAACCTTTTCACCGAACTTTTTCCTAAACGGGTCTTGAGAAATATCAGCATCATTACGCATTTCTTTCATTGTTTGATAAACACGCTTTGCTTTTGCACTTCTTGGGTCTTTTGTTTTATCTGAAAACATTAGGGATTCTTCTATTCTATCTCGCATTAAATCTCCGAGTTTAGTAACACTATCCCACTTACTTCTTAATTGGTCTACAACAGATGCCCATTCATCTTCGTAATCCTTTGGTCTTTCTCTTGCACTCAAATAGGCAATCCTAACACGGTCATAGATTTCTCTAAGTGAACGCGATAGAGGGTCAATCCTCTTTGCCTTTGAAATGATGATGAATCACCACCTAAATATTACGTCGAAGTTGTCCTGCAATTCCGGGTTTTTCATCTTGAGGAACGTTTACTTTTGATTGAGGAACAGAAGTAGTTCGTGCTTCTTTCATTTGCATATCAAAATATTGTGAAATAATTTTCAAACTTTCTTTTGCATCTTTCAACGCATTACCAACATTAGCCAATTGAACGGCCTTCTCTTTTTCGTCCATTTTTTCTGCTTTATCGTAGTTAGGATTTTCTTTTGGCGCATCTTTTGTAGCGAATATTGCTCTTGCTACGGGTAACATTAAATCTACATCTTCAGTAGGTTCTTCCTCTTCTTCAAAACCTTGTCTATCACGATGTTGTTCCTCTTCTTGCCAATTACCATTTTTACTAATGGAACTGCCTGTAAAGTCACGACTCTTCTTAATCTTAGGTTTAGGGATAGTAACTACATCATTAGGCTTTGCAGCATATCGTGGTAATTGCTTGTTGCTTAGTGAATTTTTGTCTGTGTGTTGCACTCCAAAAACATCACCATCACTTACTTTCTGCCCTTTAGGTTTCTTACGTTCTACCTTTTTAGCATTACCAACACCACTACCTAACGCATTGTTAATGTGATATTCCAATTCATCTAATTGAGAAAGCATTAATGTTAGCATTCTCTCTCCGTCGCTCAAGTCTTTGGTTCGGGCTACATGGCCGAACTCTACATCGTCATAATTTAAACTCATCAAATATCACCTGTTAATTTTCTTACTAATTCATCTACTTCAGACCATTCCATTTTTGCTAATCGTTCTGCATCAGGAACACCACTTGTGTTAGTATTCGTTGATGGTTTTGGTGAATTTACCATAACCATTCCTGATTTCATCAAAACACTATCTGCATTATACACAGTCTGTTCGATACGTTTTACTCTCTCTACCAATTCTTTTAATAATAATGTTAATTCTTCACTCATCTTGTTCCACCGCCTGATTTTGGATATACTAATTCTCGCAAGTCCTGATAGAGTCCCTCATAGTCCTTACGCAATCTGCTTGCCAATTTCACTACTTTAATGTTTTCATCTTCATATCTAATAATTTTCTTCTTTAGTTTAGCGTCACCTTTAACAATTCCTAACTGTTTTAGCATATCCACTAACTCTCCTAATTTCAAAAAGTCTTGTCCAAAATATTCCGTTGGGTCTGCTTGGGACAATAACACTTTGAGTTTCTTTTTCTTTTTCTTATCTAATGATTCTAAAATTGGGCCAACATCTGCCTTGAGAAGTTTCCCAATATCTGTATACATATTATCTATATCATCACCTTCTTCATCTTCGTATTCAGGGAATGGGTCATCTACAATATCTTGTGCCATATCAAAGAAATCTCTAAAGTCATCTCGGTTTGTCATTTGTCGAATTGCTGTATTATATGCCCCTGTTAATTCTTCAAACAATTCAGTATATTCTTCGACGTTAATTTGTCCATCGCGCATTAATCTTGTTAATTGCCTATCTGCCCACTCGTATTTTTTATTAACGGCGTCAAGGTTTCGTTGCATCTTAGCATCTTTTGCTTCCAACCATTTTAATCTTGACTCTATATCTTTAGGTGTAACATTGAATGTTTTAGGTCTAAGAATAGGTTCGCCCTCTTTATCCTTTTTACCCGTATCTACTAACCTTGTTTCACGATATACCCTTTCATCTTCTGACCATGTTAAAGGTTGGAAACCTAATGCTGACCAAGCACGATTAAACACGTTTTGATTAATTGTGCCTTCCTTTAATTGTTCTCGTAGAATTTTAATTTGTTTTAAATCTTCTTTCTCGGCATCTTCTTTAGATTTGTCTTTTTCCTTTTCTTTCGTTTCCTTTTCAGTTCTTTCGATAATCTTTTCCTTAAGATAATCGTCAATACGTTTACTAATTTGATTTTTCTCTTCATCTGTTGGTGGTCGCCTTACTAATCTACCATCATCTTGTTCTTCTGTTTTTGTTAATTCAGCAAATACTTTTTCCTTCATTTCTGCAATTGCTTCTTTATTCATATTAGGTGTAAATCTACTATACAATGCGTGTTTATGGTCTAACCAATCTATCTCTTCGACTCGTTGTGTTTCCACCTTAATATCTTTATCAGAAAATCCGAGTAATGAAGAAATAGGGTCTGCGACTCTTTTACGCTTTTGTTGTTGTGTGGGACTTGCATCTTTCCAATACTCTTGGTGTGATTTCATAGCAGTTTTGAATAAATAATCAAAGACAGTTTTATTATCGTCAACATCAACAACGGTTTTTAATTTATCTTTAATTCTATCTTCAATGCCTTCTAATTCAGTTACACCGACAACGCCTTTGAAATTATCCTTTATACTTTTACCTTGAAACATCCACCCTTGTATCATAGCCCATATATCATCTCTATTTCCTTCAAGAGGTTTTAGTAATTGATTGAATTGTTGAGTAAAATCGTAATTAACAGTATTTGTATTGAAATTAATATTAACTCCTTGCTCTACCATTTCTACTAATTTAGGCAAAATATTTTTTTCAAATTTAATTAAATCTGCAACTAATCTATCCATACCTGAACGTTCTTCTCCTGCAAATTTTGCCTTAACTGTATCAACATAAGATGCTAAATACGGTGCAAAATTTCTTGCGTTTGCTAATGGGCTATTACCCATATCTTTTAAGTATGCGTTGTATAGTAAATTTAATTCTCTTGAAGGTTCAGGATATTTAGGTGGGTTTAACTCAGCAATTTTCTTTGCCACTGTTGCTTTTGCAGCCTTACCCATCCTTCTATATTTAGCAGGTGTCACACCGACTTCGTTAAGCCAATATCTCAGAATGTTATTATCATCTTTCCCCATATTCAAATATGCTTCATCTATTTCATCATTTTGAATAAGTGGACTAACACGACCTAATGCTTCTTCGTATTTACTATATCTCATTTTACCCCAATCATTTGCTGAACCTGCTATTCTAAAACTTCCTGTTTCTCTTTTTGGTTTTCTCACAAGTTCACCTAACATTTCTCCACGAGTTCTCATTTCGATATTTGCGCCACCTAAATGTGAACGCTTCTTCTTACCTGCTTTTTTATCTGCGGCTATTTCAGTCTTGAGTGCTTCCTTAATTTTGTCAATTTGTGGCATATCTAAATTTGAATCTTCAATTAACTTCAATTGTTTTTCTTTATCAGATTCTTGTATGATTTGCCTTAGAGTTTCAATATCTTTTGCGGCTTTTGGGTCAGTTAATTCTCTTGGGTCGTATTCAATTTGTCTTTCAGGTTGCTTGGAGTCCCAATTTCTTTTCTTAGGTCGTAATTGACTTCTCCAATCTACTTCTTCCTCCCCAATAGGGTCTTTATGCCACTCATAACCTTCTTCTGTTTCTTCATGGTAAATAGGTCGAGTAACTTTATGTGGTTTAAGTCCGGGTTGTGCGATGGACTCAATTAATTGTTGCATTAGTAGTCTTGCTTTGCCTTTTAATCCTTCTAAGTTCTTTTCACCTTCAAGTTTTCTTTTGGCTTGACGTTCTTCTAAATCAGGATGGGGAGTAAATTCTCCTGTCTTTTTATCTCTCATTCCTAATGGCGACCAAATATGTGTTACTTCTTTTGGGGCTAATCTTTGAGCAATTTCCTCAGCAATTTCCTTTAAGTGGTTTTTATACTTTTCAGAAAGGTTTTCTCTCTCCCCAATATCCTCAATAAAATCGGCATACAATTCATCTACTCTTGCACGACCTAATTTAATATCGTTTTCTTTAGCATACGCTTTAATTTCTTTTACAACTATACTTTTCCACACACTTTCATCTAATACTTTCAATTTGGTTGGTGCTTCTTCAACAAATTCTTTAATAGTTTGTTTCCTTAGTTTTGCTAATTGCCTCTCGATTCTTTTTAACTGTGCGTAATATTCTGCTCTTTGCTCATCATCCATTTTATCATAAGCATTAATTTTAGGTAGTTTGTTCATATAGGATGCTACCTTTTCATGGTATCTTTCCGCGTATTTAGCAGGAAGTCCAAAATACTTTGTAGTTTTGTAAACCCATTTTAACGATTTAGGTAGAATATCTGCACGAGCGAGAGCCAATAAGTGAGCATCAATAGGTAAATCTTTTTCACTCTCTTCTAATTTGTATTGTGGTTTTCCTGTTTTTTTATCTGCTGTTGTCCATCCTTCAGATAAAAACTTTATTGGTTTGCCCTTTAAACCTGTAAATCCTGCTTTTAATTCTTCAGGAAGGTCTACATTTGCTAATGTTTCTTGGTAATTTTGCCAAATCTTTCTCCATTGTGGTTTTGTATATTTTGTCCAATCACCCTCTACTAATTGTTGTTCAGGTATAACGATATTTTCTTGTGCCCAATATTGTTCCTGTTCTTCCCATTTATCTTGAGCATTTTCATAAACATCACTATATTGGTCTAATTCCATGTATTTACCTTTCAAAATAGAATCATCTATCGTGTTTAAAACACGGTCATATACTACCGAGTAGTATAATTTTTTGAGAAGTAACTGACTATGCAATTTATCACCACTTAAACTTGCTTCCACTTATTGTCACGCTTTGGGCCACCGACAATAACGCCCGGAACAGGTTCTTCATTTACACCTGTATTATCCGGCATTTCAGGAATAGGTGGACACATATTTTTTGTTACCTTTTCCTTTGGTGGCGTCTTATTCATATCTTTATGTAATTGCTCAATTTTTGCTTTTGCATCTGCTAATTTTCTATTAATTATATCTGTCATATTAACCCACTCTCCGTTCTGTTCTTCTATCTACGTTCTGATTACCTGCTTCTGCTGGTAGTCCTGTATTTCTTTTATCCGGCCCTACACTCATTGAAGGTTTATTCCTTGTTGCTGGTGCTTGAGGTCCTGCATCTCCACCTGTTTTACCCATTAGTGCTTGTTCTTGTAATTGACCTAATTGACTTGCATCAATATCTGTTCCGGCATATGGGTCTGTTTCAACATCACCGCCTTCTTCATCACCACCTTCAGATTTTTCAGGTTCTTCGGGCTTTTCTTTTTTGTAGATGAAATTACCTTCTTCATCCATATCTACTTCAAAGCCTAAATTCTTAATTTGAGCCGCAAGGTTAATTTCAATCTCACGGCGTCTTAATGTTGCTACTGTGTCCTCTTCTTCTGAACGTAATAGCATTAACTTCCAATCTGTGATACCAAACTCACCCATAAGATAGGGGAATAGATATTGGTTATACACGTTCTGTCCTAATTCAACAGAACGGTTTGTAACAAGGATTTGCATACCTTCGTTATTTAGACCACCACTTGTTGATGAATCTGCTTGGAAAGCCTTAGTGACACCATAGAAAGCACCAATCCTATCCCTCAAGTCATCCTTAACAGGTATGTAATCCATCTCCTTTAGAGTATTCATAAACTGAATCCACTCAACGCTACCTCGGTTGTTACCTTCAGTTTCAATTCCCATAATAGGAATATAGTGTGGGTCTTTCTCTAACTTCTCTTTTACACCCTTCCAATAGCGAACTAATGATTCCATGTTATTTGTTTGAACCGCGAGAATACCTCTTGGTGTTCGTGCCTTAGTGTATGAAGTATTAACATAGTTCTCCATAGCAATAAGAGTAGTAATATGATTCCATAGAGTAATGATTGGAGGACGACCATAAAGACGGCTTGGGTTATACTTGCTAATATGAATTACTTCACCTTGCACAAAATATTGGTCCTCACCGTGAACTCTATTAACAAATGTAACAGGGTGAGTTTTACCATGACATTCAGGACACTTCTCATGTTTATCTTGAGTAATGAATTCTCTATGAGTTATACAGGTATAATTTGAACAATTCCTATCGCCATCTTCATCTACTTCAATATACATTGTTAATGGGTCGCCTCGGTATAATTCTTTAATCCTGTGCATCGCCACATTTCCTTGATTATCTAAGTAGTATTCCTTAACTAAAATTAAGTAAGCGTCGTCAGCAATATTCAAATCTGATTCTAATTCCTTTAACACATCAATGAATAACTGCTCGGATTTATTTACATAACCCTCAAAGAACTTTTCAGCATAATGCTTTTGGTCATAGTTTGGTTTAACCATATTTGTGCTACCACACTTAACACATTGTTCTGTATGTTCTTTCATAGTGGTCCCGCAATCTTGACATTTATGATAGAATGCCTTCTCCCATTCATAGCCTCGACGGAAAATCTCAGTCTTAAGTTTCCCAATACACGTTCTAACAATAACTGATTGGTTAGCCACTTCGTATAGGTATGGCCCAACTGCGTGTTGTGCGTGTCTACGTTCCTGAATACCTAAATTATACACATCTTTATCTTTAGGTGTTGGTGTTTTACGTCTAACAAACTTTCCTATGTAATCTTTTAATCCCATCAAACCACCCCACTTTCTAACTCATCCATCAAACTCATTTTACAATTATCGTGATATTTAACAACTACTTCAGGGTCAATGCCGTATTTTTCAAATTCTGTTTGGTTGCGAGCATCTTTCCAATTTTCGTATTTAATTAACTTAAAGATTTCATCTAATCTTGGTTTAGCCCACTCTTGTTTCTTAAAATCTTGTTTGATTCTAATTGCTTCTAATACTAATTCTGCTTGAGCCTTTTTCATTCTGAAATGAGGCAAACATTTTTCTAAAATTACCCCAATATCATTTTGACTGTAAAAATTTAATCTGTGTTGGCTACGACTATTTTCTCCTACCTTTTGGTCAAGGTGTAGTCTACCACACTTTAGTTCCTTTTCTAATTCCTTAAAAAATCCTCTACCTCTATCACCCGTAGCAATCATTCCTACTCTTGGTGAAGTTTTTGAATCCATTGTAATGTAACCATCTGAATCAATAAATCCTGCAACATATGAATAAAGGTCTTTCTTAATAATATTAGGTAATAAGTAATAACCGTCATCTACTCTTGTAGCGTTTAGTTTTTTAACCATTTTAGAAATAGATTGAGGACTTGTAATCTTATGCTGTGATTTAGGTAGCCTATTATGGATTCCGTTAGCGGTAATTCCGGGATTATTACAAATAATTGAATTAACATTTTCTTGAATTTTTTCCTTTTTAGATTTTCTAATTGATTGATGAGAAATATCTTTTAATTTTTTATTAAATAACTTTCTATTATCTTTAATAGATTTTGTGACATTTGCGAAATCTGCACCATATGATAATTCTTTTTGGTCTAATGTATCTTCCCACATCTTACATAGAATTTCTACAAACTCGCTGCGAGTATCTCCATCTTTTATATTGTATAATTTTAGTAATTTTTCTTCAGTTAATGCTAATGATTTTATTATATCTTGATAAGGTCTAACCCAATAAATTGAATCTGTGCATTTTTGGATATAATCTTCATATGCTGTAATAAGGTGGTCTATCGCTTTAGTAATTTTATTTCTATGTTCGCCCTTTAGACTACGACGCATAGTTCTCATTTCCTTAACTAAATCAGGAATAAATTTTTCACCTACAATTGGTGGTGTTGGGAATTTAGGAATATGACTTTGTGCTTGAGATAAATTAATGCCTTTCATACTACCAATCTTTTTCATAACTTCTAACTCGTCACCGTATTGTGTAGCAAGCCATTTTGTAAAAGGTTGTTCGGCAACTGCTGAAGCATAAGCATCTAATGGGTTTAACTCAGTATCAAGTGGAGGATTTGTTAATAAATCAATAGGTTCTTCACCCTTTCCTACCTTCTCTCTAATCTTTTCTTCCACAGGTGCTACTTGATTTGCATGAACATCTTCGAGTTCTTCTAAATCTTGCCTCAAAGCATCAGTGTCAATGTTGCTCTTAATTAATACCATATATTCCCCCTCCTAAATGTGGCAAAGTGTTCGGTTGACTATCGTTAAAGAACCCCTCATCATCTATGTCAATAAAAGCGTCATTAAAAGTCTTTGTGGCGTAATTTGCTAATGCAAGTGCTATTACAATATCGTCGTGAGCCCCTACGCCCTCTATCTTACCATTCACGTTGATACCGAATGCGGATAACTCCTGTATAATACTTTTGGTCACATTCTTTGATTCTGCGTTCTTCATAGGGAATATGATTTTATGATTTTCTATGTTCATCTGCAAATTGACAATGATTTCTTCTTTCTTTTTTCTACTCATAGTAAATTCCCTTACAGGGAAATCTGAAATACTTTTTAACTCCATAGCAAAAGCCTTAGCGAATGTATTAGTTTCAATCATCACAATCTCCGGTTGGAACCTACGGCACAAGTCCATAATATGTTGAATATGTTCTCTAAAGTCTAAACCTTTGGCTCTAAACATCGTAACAACCTGTTTATTCATATCTTCATCTACCTCAAGAACCATCATCACTGTATAGTCACCATCTGCTGATATAGCAGGGTCATAACCAATGTAATATCTGTAACCATCTCTTTTACTGCTACGCAACATAGCGTGTTTATCTTGACAGGCTTT
>CEUI01003703.1_pt1 | contig 10893 bp, 12 predicted proteins | sample 531411 | NCBI WGS metagenome assembly CEUI01 (sample SAMEA2622841, study PRJEB7988) | marine metagenome | isolation source: saline water (ENVO:00002010), including
TGCACTCCATTGCTAAAATCATCAAAATTTCCAGAGATGTCATTTAAGAGCTCATCTATGGCCAAATTTCGTGCATCCTTATCAAATAAATTTAATAGTATTTTTCCTACACCCTTAAATCCATCAACCAAAAAATTGAATAAAAATTGTGCAGACTCCCAAATATATCCAAACGCAAATCCAATACTCTCAACGGCTATTTTTACAAAAGTTATCTCATTATACCATTTTATAACTGAGTTTACAAGCTTTACAATTGGCTCCTTTAAATTATCAAAATGTTTAATCATCCCCGCCAATATCACTCCTAGTCCTAAAAACACATAAGTAAAGGGATTAAATAAAGCCATAAATAAAGCAGATGCTTTTGATACTATACCTAGAGTCCTTACAAATCCTATTAAGGTTGCAAAGGCTGTAGATAATGCTCCTATAATAGAAAGCGCTGGACCTAGTAAAGCTATTGCAGCTGCCGTTTTTATAAATCCCTTTTGAGCGTCTGTACTCATATTAGAGAATTTAGTCGCTAGCTCAGATATTTTTCCTGCAATTTTTGTAGCTATTGGCATGATAGCAGTTCCTAATTCAACTCCTGCAGTTTTTAAATCTGATAGAGCTTGTTGAAATTTAAAAGCAGATGTTTGAGAGGTTACTTCAAATGAATCATTTACAAATCCCTGCGACTTATGCATCTCATCCAGTATATTAGTATAGGATTCTGTTTGCGTTCCTAATACTCCTAATACTCCCTTTAAAGCCTGTGACTTACTAAAAAACTCAGATAAATCTATATTATTCTCCTTAAATCTATCATTAAGCATAAACAAAGTTTTTTGCAGTCCTTGTTCGCCTAATGATTTTCTAACTTGTTCAGTAGTTAATCCAACATCCTCCAGAGCTTTCGTTTGTTTTGGAGTTATTTTAGCAAATGCCATCATTACTCCAGATAGACCAGTAGTCGCAGCGTTTGCATCTCCTGTTGTTCTAGTATAGGTGGAAATCATAGCACCCAGCTCCTCCATAGATATTCCTAGATTTGATGCTAGTCCTAATTGAGTCCCTAATACATTTGCTAACTCTCCAGCCTCAAACATACCTGTACGGACCATTTGCCCAAATATATCCAATGCATCTGATGATGACAAAACATCCTCGCCGTAGGCATTTTGTGCCGCTGCTGCCACTTTTGCTAAGTCTGTTTGTTCCCCTAATCCAATAGCAACACCCTTAGAAACAGACTCTAATGCTCTCATAGCACTTTCTGAATCTAAGCCCGCAGATGTTAAAAAGTATAAGCCGTCTGCTAAGTCCTTTGGACTCTGTGCTGTTTGGCCGGATAATTCTTTTACGGATTCTTTTAGTTTTTCAACTTCACCAACTGGCAATCCTACAAGCGTCTGGATTTTTGTCATTGAGGACTCAAAATCGGATGCTAATTTTATTGCACCACCACCAACAGCAATCATTGGCATGGTGATTGATGATGTCATTTTGGAGCCAATGTTTGACATGGTTTTTCCAAATCTATTGAGCTTGGTCTGCATTTTTCGCAGGCCAGTTTCAAAGGCTTTTGAGTTGAGTTTTATATATACGGATAATGTTTTTACCGACTTTGCCATACGTTATTTTTTGATATTTAGTGTTATTTGTAAAATCTCATTTAAGGTGCCAAATTTCCCTTTTAAGACGTTTTTAGGTCTTTTAGGTATATTACCATTAAATTAAAAAGATAATGGATTTACCTCTGTTACGAATCACGCTTTTACAAACATCATACCAAACATTAATTTTTTAAATTTTTGTTCGCTTTTGCAATTAAATACTCAGTTTTTTTCTTGTCCGATTTCAGTTTTTTCACGTTGATTTTTTTCTCCCAATCAAACTCAATTAAGTCCTTTAATTTTATTTGGTCCTGCCTTTTTCTATCCTTATTAATCAACGCAGTTGTTTGAAATCTCACTCGCTCCCACTCTGCTTTTTGTAACTCAAAATCATGCTCTCGCCGGCCTTGCAATTTCATTTGGAATAGTCTGGGAGTATAATCCCAAAACTCATCTGGGCTCATATTTAAATATCCCAAACCCAGCTCCAAAAGAATTTCAAAAGTTATAGGCTCCTCTATTTCTTCGCTTTCGCCGTCTTTTTTTTTTCTTCCTCTGGATTCATTTTAGCCATTTGCTCCGAAAAAATCTCCATTGCTTCATTAAATATATCCATCCCCTCATCATCAATCCAATCCGCAATATCATCAGACGTATAATTAAAATCTTCTTTGGATTTTCTCGCTCCATGCTTTAATCCTACATAAATAAGATTAATCGCATTTATAAGAGATAAGTTTTCTCCTACTCTTGCTAGGTCCTGTAATCCTAGTCCAGACATTTCGCACCATTGAGAGAGAGCTGCGAATCCAAAATGTAATGGTCGCATTTCTCCCCCTATAGCAATTTTTTTAAGTTCACTCATAATATAAATTTTTCTCAAATGTAATAAGAAAAAAACTAATTATTATTATGCACTCGCTGCAGTTAGCGCTCCTGTCCCAGCTATGGATAGACTGTACGTGGAAAATTCGCCCACGTTGGCATTAACACCAATTGATGTTATATAACCATATCCTGTATACTTTTTTGCAGATGCTTCTCCAGAACCATCTCTAAACTGTACATAAATTTTTGTACCCGCTTCTAATGCAGCGATGCTAGTATCTCCACTAACAGTCTCGCCAGATGATGTAGTAAAAGCCTCACAGTCTAATGTCCATGATTTTACTCCGTTTATAAATTCTTTTCTCCCAGAGGAGTCTTTATTTGTTACGTCTATAGTTTCCTGATTTACAGATAGAGTTCCTGTTGTTGCCCCCGCTACTGCTGTAGGAGATGTACTACCAGATAAATCTATACTCAAAACTATAGCACTTCCTGTAATTGTATTAACAGCCATTTTTCTATATTTTTTTTAAATTAAACCTTATTTATGATGCAGCGTAGCTAAGCGCTCCTGTTCCAGTAATACTTACCGAATACGTCGCGCCATCTTCCGTACCCCCAGTTGCTGAGAGACTCGTAATATATCCATATCCGCTATAATTATTACCTCCTGTAGTTCCTGTAAATTTTACGAATACTCTACGAGGATAGTCTGCTATAATAGGAGATACTGTTCCTGCTGCAACACTAATCCCCATTGCTGGGAGTGCCATACTAGCAAAGTCTACAGCTCCATCCTCATTATAAAATACCTCTGCATCTACGCTCCAACTTCTACTCAATCCACAATACTCCTTTTTATCTAGAGATGATTTGTCGGTCACTTCTGGAGCATCAACTGTAAGAGTAAGAGTACATGATGTAGCCGCAGCAATAGCTGTAAGTACTGGAGTAGTACCATCAGCTGTATTCGTAGTATCATCTATACTTAGTACCATATTAGTACCATTAACCATTGTCGCCATTTTTTATTATTTTAAAAATTAATCACTTTTTTTTTTACTTTCTTTTTTTGTTGTTTTTTTAATGAGGTTAAATTCGTCCTCTATTACTCCCTCATTTAAGAGATTTAAATAGCCGTCTCTATCTACTGGTCCATAAAAATCTCCCTCCTTATGAGGGAATCTATCTTTTATCAATTTTACTTTATACATATCTTTAATTTAATGATTCGTATTTATTATATATATAATCTTTTATTTTCTTATATATTATATCTGTAGGCTGAAAGGGTGCTGTATCATCTCCTGTACTAGACTCTGGTACAAATAACAGCATCTCATAAACCAAAAATCCACTGCTAGAATCTTGGTCACTTCCTATACTTGCAAAGGTAAGAGAATTAGAATAAGTATCACTATTACCCGCAAAAGAATTATCCTTAATTATTTGCCCTGTTGTTAGTTTTGGATTGTAATTACTATTAAAATACTCAAACCATCCAGAATTATTTTTAGTGCCTCCTGTTTGCGCTTTATTTCCTCCTACTGATAATGCTAAAAAATGGATAGAAGCATCCCAGTAATTAGTGGAGTCTGTTGTAGCTTTTAGTGTAATAGTTCTACTGGAGTAAGTAGTCAAATCTCCGCAAGGATTAAATTGTATTTTAATATCTAGTCCCTGCTTTTCGTGATTAATAGACATATTTCCCTCCTCAGATGCAGAGACACTATTTCCAGATATATAATTTTGGCCCCCTGTTTTGTCTGGTTTATATACAAAAATTATTAAACCTCCATACGCTAGAGATATTGGCTCATAGGCTGTGCCTCTAAATGTCCTAAAATTTTTAGTAGTACTAAACTCACAATATGCCGGAGTTCCAGTATACCATGTAGGCTTATCTGCATCCTCACATCTTAAATATGGATGATACTCTACTATATTATCAGTAGGAGTTTTTTGAGCATAATAATTTCCTATTTTATTATACAAAAATTGTACTAGAGTTGTATTTGTAACAGATGTCCTTTGGTTACTATCCTGAGCCGCGAAAACTAGAGCAGAGGTGTCTACACTTTTAACCTGTGTAAAGTCTAATGATAAAATTAAAGGATTTGTAAAACTACTAATAGTAGTCGCTGTATCAGCTTTGCCCTTACTATAAGAAAACTGGTCTAAATTCCAATAAAAATACACGTCATAATCTATGGCCTTTGTATATAAAAATAGCTCATCGTAATACTCATCTTTTTCATCAGAAAAAAATATATTTGATATGTCTATATTTTCTATTAAACTATGATTATTTCCGTATTGGTCTTGATAACCTTGCACAACGTCTAATCCTATAGACGTAAAATCTCTATAATTATCTAATACATTTTTTATCTTATCAGATATTTTAGAGGTGGTTTTATAACTCTTAGAAACAACTTGAATGCTAAGCTCACATTTAATAAGATTAGGTGTCTTATCTTTTGAGATTTGTAAATCTATCATTTGATGATACAATACAGCTGGATATGATGATGCATCCGATAGAGAATACTTTGCATTTTGAGGCAATATAATTGGATATATCCCTCCTGTTGCTAAATCAGATATTTGACTTTTTAAGATTCTATGTATAGCTTTCCCAATCATTAATTTGGCTTATATGTATTTGATAATTTATGTTTCTCTAAAATGTTATTTTTTATCTGGTTATACTCAGCACTACCAAAAGGAATTTTTTTAGGTACTAATACTAAATCATAAATATGCAATTCATCATTTAAATTTATAGTCCCCGCTCCATTAGTGTCATAACTTGTTCTATTACTATGGATAGTACCAAAATTCATAAAATACTCGCTCCATGTAGTTGAGGCTGTAGCTTCAAATGTGTTAAATCTTAAATTTGTTCCAGCCCAATTTTTAGTCCTGTATGATGATGTGACTAAATCAGTAAACCCCTCTAGTTTTGTTGTAGATGTTCTGCTGATATTAAAGGCAAAAAAAACAGGCTCCGCAAATCTTAAATCTGGATTAGTACCAGTTGAGGATTGTACCGAAAGTAAGGTCCCAGATTTTTCACTCTCCCCTCCAGCTCCATCATCCTCCTTTGCTGTAAAGAAAAATTTATAAAAGACATCACTACCAATGATATCACTTTGTACTCCTATCCCTCCAGCCGGCAAAGATGTTGCCGAATCTTTAAATAATATAGAGGCTCCTTTTTCAGCAGCATGAGAGTCTGGTAATGTGATTACACAGAAAAAAGTAAGTTCCTTATATGTTCTATTAAATCCTAGAGAGGAATTTACTGGAGTTAAAAACTTACTAGACCCAAACTCTAAATAGTTTAATTTATTGAATTTAGGCGGATTTAAAGAGCTTTCTTTTAAAATAGGTCTATTTGTATTACTTGTGCCTGTAGCGTCATTAAAAACGGCGTATTCATTATTTAAACTCAATGTGGCCGTTAAATACTCTACATTGTCACTATCACTATAGACACAGGGACTCCAGATATAATTGACTCCATCATTTATTGATATTGGTTGGTCATACAATGGATTGCCCCCAGAGCTAGTAGTAGCCATTAAATTTAAATCATCTAATTTTAAATAAAAATCTGCTCCCCAATTTGCAATATCATTGATGTAAGTTAATTTAAAATTAATAGTGTTTCTATAGTTTTCTAATACATCATCAAAACTCTCAAAAGAATTTTGAAAAAATAAATCTACAATTTGAAGGCCTGCAACGTATTGGATAGGACCAGTACAAGCGGGAGCGTAATTACCATAGCGCCCATGTGCTGGCGGTGTTCCTGTATACAATGGATTGCCATAACCTATAGAAGCTGAATCATTGCTATTATAAGAGTTTATATATCTATGTAAATTATTTATGATTAAATTAGATATTTTAGCCATTTGAGCATAACTATCCGCAATCACATCAACCTCTATATCAATACTATTTCCTAAAGCTCTAAGAGATTTTATATTTGATGGAGTTATATTTGTAATAGTATATACGATAGCTGGCAGTCCATAATTTTGAGGCAATACGTTTGGAAAAACATTATCTCCTACTATATCATAAACCTCCCTTTGTGGATTATTAGACTGGTCGCCATATCCTACCAATAAATATCGTATTGCTTGTCCTACCATTTTATCAACTTATTAGCTTCATTTAATATATTGTCTAATACTTCTCTTCGCTTATTAAGTCTGGACCTTTCTATAAAATGTAAAGATTGATGATTTCGTGTGGATTTTCCTCCCCTCACTTTATGAGGCTGTAGTGCTAGATGAGCGTACCATCCATCATTTTTGGAGCTCGTTGCTCGCTTCCCATATCTCGGACCTACAAAAATTCCTTTTTTACCAGCAAAAATACCTACCGACCTTTTTAAATTTCCAGACTTATAACTCTCTCTCTCCTTACCATAATAATACCAGTTTTTTTTGCGCTTATTAGCATTATTTTTATATAGTGGAGTTAAATTTCGCATCTCCTTGCGTAATGGTTTGGCCGCTTTTCTTGCTATTTTTTTTGTGACCCTATCTCCAAATCTAGCACGGATAGTATCTAATGACCTTGTTATCTGCGTTAGTTGAGTTTTGTCTATAAGAAATATATTTCTGGCCATTAATCATTATCTGTAAAATAACATCTTATTAAAATTCCCATTCCCCTCCCATTATATTCCATACTAGATATGTTCCAATACTTATTAAGATATTTGATTGTAAAATGTTCCTCTGGAGATATGGTTGCACTATTGACCTCCAAATCATTATCCCACCTCACTAAAAAAGCAACCTTAGATTTTGCCACTATGGTATCATCCATTACTTTTTCATTTCCAGTCGCTGGCACTATCTGTGCCCAAATTGTTTTCAATAATGTCCTACTCTGTGATATTTCTCCATAGGCATTCTGTGTATTAGTATAAGAATAAACCTCAATAGGAGTATCTAATCTCCCAGCTTTTAGAAATTCTTTTTTCATTAGTACGTCTTTACTCTATATGGGTCTAAAATATACTCTGATGCTTTTGGTAGTCTGCTTATGGAATCCTCTCTAAGTTCATACATACGCCCCACAATCAATAAGATAGCTTGTTTAATAGCCTCTGGGACATCACTACCAGAAGAGCCAAAACCACACTTAAATTTTATCTCTATTGCATCTGACCTATTGTATAAATCTGGAGTATTAATTCCATTTTTTATCTCTATAAATCCCTTTTGATTTATAAATGTTCCTACTGAATAATTTGAGCTGGACCATGTTTGTTGCACATTATCACTATCGTAATACTTTAAATGCGTAATTTCTATCAATGGTGGATATGGTAATACTATCTGGGATAGTCCAGTATATTTAGAATAATAACCGCCGTAGGTACTTAAATTAGTAACTACATCTCTATATAAATAACCATCAAAAGAATTAGAGACGTATACATCATCCCAGCTCTCCATTGTCAAAGTATATTGATGCTCTAGAAATTTTATATTTGTATAGTTTTGAGCGACCTCCATTCCAGCAGTAACAAGCGAAGCTATTAAAGTATCATCCGCTGAATGCGTCACTCTAAGAAATTCCTTTGCTGTTGATGTTGGAATCAATGTTGATGCTGTTGGAGCTGTTATTAAATTTAGTTTTACCATTGTTTTTTATATATAAAAAAAAAGGGAGGGAAAAACCCCTCCCCTTTTATTAACTAATTAAATAAATAATTAATCCTGTTCAATTAATGATGCAAACGCAGTACCATTATCTGTAGCATCTCCATCTACTAGAGACGTACAAACTAATGAGCCAACACCTTGTCTAGACTTAGTGTATGGGTCGAAAAGGACATCAATCCCGCCGAATTGACACACATGTACACGCGAAAAATCTCCGAATAAAGCATGAGCTCTATTAGCAGTTCCTCCAGTACCTACATTAGTAGATAAAAGCCCAAAATAACTATTTAATCTCTTATCTGCATTATCCCATAATGCCGACACATTAGCAATCTGTGCCAGAGCTTTTACATCTCCATAACATGTAGCATCCATTAAATAGGCAAATCTTCCACCCTCTAAAGGGACATTATTTCCTAGTACAGTAGTTTCTAATGCTACAAAATCACTAGCAGCAGTAGCACCAGCGGCAGGATTTGCGCCCCCAGCAGCATCTGAAAATATAGATGCAGGAGCATTAGACACATCCGAACGCGCCAACAAAGCAGCCTCTAATGTAGAGGCAATACTAGCAGCCATGTTTCTACGAATAGCAGCCTCTAGTCCAGCATTTTGAGTCATTGCCTCAGCTGACATATCTACAACAGAAATTAATTTCTTTGGAGTTAATGTCAATGATGATGTACTACCAGATGCAGCTGTATCAGCACCAGAGTCCTCAGTAGTCCAGCTGGATGTGATTCCACTTACAATCGGAAATTTTTGGTCATTAACACCAGAGTAAAAATTAGCTCCAGCAGAAACCAAAACCAAATTAGCTTGTAATTGGTCGGTAAATGACTGAACATCAGTACCAGCAGATGCAGCTGTAGTAACAGCAGCTCTATGTTCTAGTACAGATGATGGAATAGCTATCCCTCTAAACATTTGATTTGGATGCATCATTCGTGCTTCTTGGTCCATTTCCTTAACTAATCCTGTTAAATTTCCAGATACTGATTGTTGCATAGCCTCTTGGAATGAATAGTCTCTAAGTTCTTTAACTTCTTTGGTTGGTTTAGATGCTGAAATGTTAGCGGCAATAGACTTATTCAATTCCTCTTGTCTTTCAGCAATTGTTATTTTTTTGTCTATAGATTCAATTTCAGTATTAAAACCATCCCACTCTTTTTGCTCATCCTCTGTGATATCTCTATCCTCAGAAGCCGCAAGATTGATGATAGCCTCCATGTTTTCAACAATAGAAGCTCTTTCTTCTTTTAATTTAAATGAGTTCATTTTAATCTTGATTTTTTAATTTTAATAATTCTATTTTTTTTTCTAATAAATTCCTTTTTATTAGGTCCTTTTCTTCTTGTTTGTTTTGTTCTTTTTCTAGTTCTGTTTTATATTTTAAAAAACTACGTTCTGCAATGGTCGCCTCTGGATAAGCCGGATAGGTTACTAAACTCACGTCTAATAATCTAGATACTTTTTTAATTGTTCTAATAGTATTGCCCTCCTCATCTTGCGTCCAATCATCCTCCTCTACTATAAATCCAAAACTATTCTGCGTTATATCTCCCCTATCTAGAGATACCATTAAATCATTTCCATAGGATGTATTAGGGATATTTACAGAGTATCTTAATCCCTTTTCATCTACAGATAGAGATAGTGTTCCTGCTGTAGTTCGCCCCAAAATATAATTTGAGTCATGATTAAATAAGGCCCTCACGTCATTTTCTAATACCTCATCAAAAGCTCTCTCATCTATTCTCTCTCTGAATCCGCCCAGATTTTCAGATAGTGAATTAAATACACTACCATAACCTACTACCTCTCTAGATTCAGCATTCTCTATTCTTAACTCTGAGGCTTCAAAATTTCTAACCTCTATATTTTCTGATTTATTCTTTTTCATTGTTATTATTATTTTCGCCTAATTGGCCTAGGTTAAGTGGGACAAAAAATTCGTCCCCATTTTCTATTTTATTTAAATCCTCCATAGTTCTTATCTCGTTTGGAGATAGTGCCCCTATTTCAAATAATTTCCTATAGTAATCTGCTCTACTATCAGCGTCCCCTCTCAATAGTTCTTTTGTTTGGAATTTAAAAAAGTGAGTAGATAATTCTCTATCCGCTAATAATTTCCTGTTCAATTCCTGCTCCCAGTTTACTAAATATGGAGTAAGAGAATACTTTGCAAATTCTAGAGACTGCTGTTCTATATTATTAAATGATGATTTTGATAAATCATTTATGAGATGATTTGGGACACGGAAAATTCTAGCAATTTCCTCCACACTAAATCTCCTAGTTTCAATGAACTGAGCGTCTGCTAATGGCATCCCTATTGGTTTGAATTTTACACCCTCCTCCAAGATTGCCGTTTGGTGGCTATTGTGAATCCCAGAAAAACGATTATTCCATGAATCTCGCAATCTATTCGCAGCATCATCTGATAATCTAGATGGATGTTCTAATATCCCAGATAGATTTGCACCACGTCCAAAAAAATTAGCTCCAAATTCCTGCGACGCACTTGCGATTCCTAATGCCTCAGAAGCTACTCTAATGGGAGATTTACCTACTATTCCATCATAACTAAATCCTACAATGTGTAGGACCTCCTTATCCGATAAGACGCCTGAATCCTTAACAGTATAATATATCAATCCATCCTCATCCGATTTAAACGGCTGTACATTTTCTGGGTTTAATATCTCTAATTCAAAAGGCCGTGCGGCTCCATTTCTTTTGATTCGTGCATAAGCATTTCCCCATAG
>CEUI01013564.1_pt1 | contig 10890 bp, 11 predicted proteins | sample 531411 | NCBI WGS metagenome assembly CEUI01 (sample SAMEA2622841, study PRJEB7988) | marine metagenome | isolation source: saline water (ENVO:00002010), including
ACTACCACAGGGACCGCCGCCACAGATAGTGTTTATAGAACGCCTACTACATACGCTACGCCTTATGGTGGCGGCGACACTATGCCCTTTTTTAGCGGGATTGGTTCTTTTGTTAATTACCCTACGGACCCCTATGGAAACACACCGTATATTCCTTATTCCCCTCCAATCTTACCTTCGTATAATTATGGTTTAGGAACTAATTATGGTTTAGGAACTACAGGGGGTAACTTTTACGACACTTATTATAAAAATTCTAATCTTAACCGCAGAATTAACCCGTTTACAGGGTTGCCCTATCAAAATCAACCTTTCAGTGAGGTTCCTCCAGGGGGTATTACAGGATTGCCTACAAGCTTGCTGGGGGATTATGCGTTTGATTACCTTGATTTCGAACGTCCCAAACCAATAACTTTGCCTGACGGTGTAGAATTGCAACCACAAGATATTTCTCAGGGACCTTTAGGCGTTAGTTCTAATGGTATTGGGGATTATATGAATTTGCGTGTGTAATTATGTCGGACTATAAATCAGGCTTTCCAGAATTAGGCGGTAAAGCCTACGGGGGTCCCGTTCTTAAACAAGGTATCGGAAGCCTGCATAATACTGCACGAAATATGTTTCAGGGACCACGGGGCATTGGCGTTTATCAACAGTTTACGGGGGGAGGGCCCGTAGAAATAGGCGGGATTCGCTTATCTGACTATGACGCTAACCTTATTTTTGGCGAAAGTTCTAATAGACCTGGCGCAGTTAACAAAGACACTGGCGCAGCAGGTCTTCCTCAAGCTATGCCTGAAACATATGAAGAGTTTAAAAAAGCAACGGGTTCCGATGTTTCTTTTGAAAATTATAAAAAGAGCCCTAGAGTTCAAATGGAATTTTTAAATTGGTACAAAAATCAAACTAAAAGATTTATTGAAAGAAACAATTTAGAAAGATTTATTGGCACCAAAATTAACGGAACTCCGGTTACTTTAAGCGGTATGTATGCCGTGGCTCATTTAGGCGGAAATGTGGGACTCCTTAAATTTTTAACTACTGGAGGCGAATACAACCCTAGTGATAATAAAAAAAATCCCCAACGCGGAACATATTTATCTGATTACTTAGCTAAGTTTGCAAATTTAGATGTTTTTTCAACAGAAAATAGATCGTCACCCATGGTTTTTAGCCAAGCCCCGTTAGTAAACGAAGACCAAGCCCCTCCCGTGCTTGAAGAAGAAATTTTAACGGACCAAGCCCCTCCCGTGCTTTTTAGTTCTAAAACAGTTATGGAAGACACAAAACCTAAAAACATAAACCGATCAGATTTAAGTTTAGCCGCGCCATCTCAACAACGAATTATAAATGAAATGGTTATAGATGAAGATAAATCAGCGCAGGAGCCTCTCCTTACCCCTTCTACAAGAACTAGTTTGTACGAAAAATATTCATCTAAACCACTCCCTAGCATTTTCTCCCAATACAGCGTCAGCTAAGTTAACTTTAGCTTTTAAAGCTTCGAGAACTTTCTCATCAATAGTATTTGGAGAAACTAAATCAACATATGTTACAGGGTTTTTTTGACCTATCCGATGGGCCCTATCTTCGCTCTGCAAACGAGTTTCCAGATCATAACTATTACTGTAATAAATCACTGTATTAGCTGCCGTTAAAGTAATGCCGTATCCTCCTGTTTTTGGTTGAGCCACAAAAAAACGTAAAGCAGAATTTTTGTCTTGAAACGTATTAACTATTTCCTGCCGGTCCTCTTGCTTGGTTCCACCGTAATAAAGTGCGACCACTTCGGGCCCAAAGTGGTCGCGCAGGGCAGAAGCTATTCGTTGAATATCGTGGGTATATGATGCCCAAATAATAGCTTTTCCCTGTACCTCGTCCAAAATGTCCATAAGTTCATTCAGACGGTTATTCTCTAAAAGTTTAATTTCACCCACGTCGGGCGTAAAATGACCACAACAGATTTGTTGCAAACGCATAATCTGGGTCAAAACACTAGCCGTTGTAGCTAATTCCCCACTTTCTAATTCCGCTAAAGCAAGCGTTCTCATCTGTTCGTAAGTTTTCTTCTGCTCTCTTGTAAGCTCAACCTCTCGTCTAATGTATAACTTGTCTGGTAAATCAAGGCAGTCCTCTTTTAAAATACGCGTACTAAATTGATCTAAACGTCCAGATAACTCATCTAAACGACGATAATTTACAATTTCTTGAAAAGAACGCGCACCCATAACTCGTTGTTGTACAACGGCATACCTGTTTTGAAAGGCATAATAGCTGCTAAACCCTAAAGCCTCTTCCGACAAAAACATACATTGACTAAATAAATCCATGGGACTTTTAGTTACAGGGCTCCCGGTCAGAACTCGTCTGTATCTAGAATATTTCTTTAAAACCATAAGATTTTTAGTTCGAGTAGCTTTTCGATTTTTAATTGTAGTGCTTTCATCTACAACGATCATATTATCTGGATTATGTATTAAAAAACTGCCCGCGGTCTTTGGACCACGGGCCGTGGACAACGCTTCAATATTCATTACTAAAATTTTTAATCCTTCAAATTTATCAAAGATTAAGTCTTCTAGTTCTTTTGCGAAGGCTTGAGAGTGAGTAGGACGCCATCTTACTATTTTTCGTTTGATTCGATCTGGCAAATGGAGAGGTATTTCGCCCCGCACCCAATTGTCATAAACACCTTTGGGGGCAAGAATCAGTACAGAATTAATTTCATTTGTTTCAAAAAGTTTTGCTAAATTATCTATAATTACTTTAGTTTTTCCCGTTCCCATTTCCATAAAAAGTGCATGAAACGTGTCTTTCCAAGACTTATCTAAAGTTTTTTTCTGATGAGAAAAGGGGGTGGTCTTAAACTCGTACATTTTTTTAATTCCTTTTTGCTTGACACACGGTATATAAGAACATATAAGACTAGTCAAGCTTATAAAAAAAGCTTTTAACAACGACAAAGGAACAACGATGAACGATTTATTGTTTGAAATGGAGAAGGAGTTCGGAAAAACGATTTCTCCAAAAGTCCAAGAAGTGGTGCAAGACGACTTAAAAAATGTTGCACAGATTGCAGAAAAAATTGAAGATGAGCAGAAATACATAGCTGATCTCGAACGTGATCTAAAAGCTGCAAAACGTAACCTTTTGAAATTAACAGACGAAGATTTACCCGCTGCGATGGGTGAAGCAAATTTAAAGGCCTTTACTTTACAAAACGGTTCTAAAGTTGAAATCAAAAATATATACGGTGTTTCAATTCTAGTCGAACAAAGACCGAGCGCACACGCGTGGCTGAGAGAAAACGGCTACGGCGATTTGGTCAAAAACGTAATTAGCTGTAGTTTTGGAATGGGAGAGGACAGACAAGCCTACGATTTTAAAGCTTTGGCTATAAAAAATAAAGTGCCTGTAACACAACAGGAAAGTGTACATCCGAGTACACTTAAAGCTTGGGTCAAAGAGCGAATTGAAAAGGGCGAAGAAACAGGCCCTTCCGAGATTTTTGACGTATATGTTGGACAACGTGCTGTAATTAAAGGAGATAAATAATGGCTAGTACGGTCGCAAAAAAAGAAAAGACTACAGAACTTTCGAATGACGTTTCCTTTATGGAAATCGACGCTGGGGCGGGAGTTTCGAATTTGGGGCAGGAGGATCTGGCCCTTCCGTTTATTAAAGTATTGTCGGGGTTAGATCCAAAACTTGACGAACTTGAAAACGCTAAACGTGGTGACCTCGTAAATACTGTTACTGATGAGGTCTACAAAGGAAGGGAAGGTATAGACGTTTTACCTTGTCATTATGAGCGGGTATACATCCAGTGGTCACCTAGAGGCAGTGGATCAGGGGCTCCGAGCGCGATTTATAAAAATCGAAGCGATTGCCCAGAAACCGAAAGAGATCGTGATGATAACAAGGATTACCTAAAGGATGGGTCAGGCGAATACATCGAAGAGACTCACCAACACTACGTTATGATTATCGGTAAAGATGGCTCTTGTGATCAGGCGTTAATTGCTATGAAATCTACGCAGTTGAAAAAAAGTAGAAAGTGGAACTCAATGATGTCAAGTGCCATCATACAGGGCAAAAACGGACCCTTTACACCGCCACGCTACGGCATGATATATAAATTAAAGACGGTAAGTGAAGAAAACTCAAAAGGCAGTTGGCACGGCTGGGAAATGTCTCGCAGCGGGCCTGTAACATCTTCAGACTTATATAGTCGAGCAAAAGCTTTTGCCCACAGTATAAAATCGGGCGATGTTGTGGTTAAACACGAACACGACGAGGATAGAAAATCTAGTGACGAAGTACCGTTCTAGTTTTTAATCGGGGCGGTAATTAGCCGCCCCATCCCGTTGGAGTTTCCCATGTCAGTCACCAAATTTATGACTATCTTTGATGGTCTACAAGAAGCATATGGCACCTATACAGTTGAGCGGAAAGCCCTGAATGGAAAAAATACGGGCAAAGCGGCCATAGTTCGTGAACCACGGACCAATAAACTCTGGGAGGGCCATCTTTCTGGTAAAGGCAGTTCAGTCGGCATTATCCCTATTAATTCTGAAAACAAATGCGTCTGGGGATGCATAGACATTGACCAGTACCCGCTCGATCACAAGCTCCTTATTGAGAAGATTAGGCGTTTAAAATTACCTTTGATCGTGTGTCGATCAAAATCAGGTGGGGCACACTGCTTTCTTTTTTCATCCGAATGGGTCGAGGCAAGAGATATGCAGAAGTCGCTACAAAGTATTTCTGCGGCACTTGGCTATGGGGACAGTGAAATCTTCCCAAAGCAAGTAAAGCTGCATCTGGATCGAGGAGACGTCGGAAACTTTCTTAACTTACCATACTACAACGCAGAGGACGGGTTACGGTATGCCTTTCTGGATGATGGGACCTCTGCAACCCTAGAAGAGTTTATCGAACTGTACGAGGCGCACAAGCAGACTTTAGAGCAGATTATAAAGATACAAGTCGAAAGCACCGCTAATATATCAGACTTTAAGGGCGGACCGCCGTGTCTCAAGATCTTGGCAAAGATGAAAATATCTGAAGGTGGACGAAATAATGGTTTATTCAACGTAGGTGTTTATCTACGCAAAGCGTTTCCAGACAGTTGGGAAAACGAAATATTAAAATATAACATGGAATATTTTGAACCACCGCTACCTCTAAATGAAGTCAATATCGTAGCTAAACAGGTTCAGCGTAAGGACTATGCCTATAAGTGCAATGACGCGCCGATAAATGCACACTGCAACAAAGACCTCTGCCGGACAATGAAATTTGGGGTAGGTGCAGCGGTTGCGGGTGTACCGATAGCAAACCTCCGCAAATACAACTCTACTCCGCCCGTCTGGTTTCTGGACGTGAACGGCGAGCCGCTAGAGCTAGATACCGAAGGTCTTATGTCACAACCCGCGTTTCAAAAGAGTTGTATGGAACAACTCAATATCATGCCACGGTCCGTTGCAAAAGCATCTTGGGAAAGTCGGATTGGTGTTTTAATGATGGAGATGCGCGAAAACGAAAGTGCCATTATGGAAGTAGCCGAAGACGCCAGTATTTCCGGTCAATTCTACGATTTTCTAGAGGAGTTCTGTCGTCATCTTCAACAAGCGCAAGATCGAGAAGAGATACTTCTTCGCAAGCCCTACACAGATGAAGAGGAGGGTGTGACTTACTTTCGTCTTAAAGATTTTGAAGCTCATTTAAAGAAGAACAGATTTTTTGAATTAAAATCCCACAAAGTGGCGCAAAGATTACGCGATATTAACGGTCAAAGTGTTGTTTTAAAAATTAAAGGTCGGTCTGTGCGCGTCTGGAAGATACCAGCCTTTGAAGCGGCGTTTGTGGACGTAAGAACTCCAGAATTTGGAGACGAAAAAAAGGTTCCTTTTTAAAATGTTTAGAATTTTCGGTCCCCCTGGAACGGGAAAAACAACAACCCTCCTTAACATGGTTGATAAAGCTCTCGCCGCGGGTATTTCTTCTAACCAGATTGCGTTTTTAGCTTTTACTAAAAAAGCGGCTACGGAAGCCAAAGAACGTGCGTGTAAAAGATTTCATTTAGATCCCGATAAAGAGCTTTATTATTTTAGAACTTTACATTCTTTGGCATTAACATCTTCGGACATTCGACCAGAACAGATCATGCAAAATTCTAACTATAAAGAGCTTTCCGAAAAACTCGGCATTTCCTTTCGAATGGAGCGGGCTGATGACGAAGATTTAACTCACATGGTTAAAATAAACGATCCTATACTAGGTTTAATTAATCTGGCCCGTTTACGGAAGGTAACTTTATTAGAACAGTACAATCAAAGTTATCTTACAGAAACTTGGGCGATGGTAAATTATGTTGGTAACGGATTAAAAAAATATAAAAAAGCAAATGGGCTTTTCGACTTTACAGATATGCTAGAGACTTTTGTACAGGACAACGCATACTGCCCTTCCTTTAAGTTATGTTTTCTTGATGAAGCGCAAGATTTATCTCCCCTGCAATGGGACATCGCAGAAATTTTAGAAACCAAGTCTGACAAAATGTATTGTGCGGGCGACGATGATCAAGCTATTTACAGGTGGGCAGGGGCCGACGTGCAGAAGTTTATTTCTATGGACGGACCCTCAGAAACCTTGTCCCAATCTTTTCGCATTCCAGCTAGCGTACACCAGCTAGCAGAAACAGTTGCTGCCCGCATAAAAATACGACATCACAAGCGATATGAACCAAAAAAAGAAGTTGGGTCTGTAAACCGCATTTGGGGAATAGAACAATTAGATCTGTCGGAGGATACGTGGTTAATTCTAGCACAAGCGGGCTATCAGCTTTCCGACGCAAAAGAATTTCTAAAATCAAACGGATATTTATACGAATATCGTGGAGCCCGCTCTATAAGTGAAAAAATATCTGTAGCCGTGAATGCTTGGGAAGATTTGAGAAAAGGGCGCAGCATTACAGGCACAGAGGCACGGATAATGTATCATTATATGTCTATAGGAGTTGGTGTTAAACGAGGCTTTAAAAAACTAACCGGATTAGACGATGATGCAACCATTACTTTTGACGAACTTACCCAAACTTTTGGATTATTAAGAAATCTTACAGAAATTTGGCACGTTGCGCTCGATAAGCTGCCAGACGTAGAACGAGCTTACATTATTGCTTTGCTGCGGCGCGGAGAAAAATTTAATGCAACGACCCGAATTTCCATTTCCACGATCCACGGGTCAAAAGGCGGGGAGGCCGACAATGTTGTGCTTTACACCGATTTGTCGAGTGCCGCGGAGCGAAGTTTTCAAATTAACACTGATGACACGCATCGTTTGTTTTACGTTGGCATAACCCGATGCCGAAAAAATCTCTATATAGTGGAACCTCAGGACATTACAAGGAGTTATAATTTATGAAACGTGATGAAATATTGCGGCAAGCCGAAACTCTAATTAACGGTGACCGAGCCAAGGACTACGGCGACGCTAAAGAAAACTTTCAAGACATAGCCGATCTTTGGTCTGTCTTTCTACAGACCAAAATTAACGCAGAACAAGTTGCTATTTGTATGATATTAATAAAGTGTGCTAGATTAATGAAGTCCAATCACATGGACGGTTGGGTAGATATTGCGGGTTACGCTGCGCTGGGCGGAGAAAAGTAATGGCCCTACAATTAACAATACTTGCTCCAAAGAGTGAGTGGGTTCCACCAGATCATTTACCCGACCTTACATCCTGCAAGCAAATCGCTATCGACGTTGAAACACGGGACCCTAACTTAAAAATAAATGGACCAGGATGGGCCGTTGCAGATGGCGAAGTTATCGGATACGCGATTGCTACAGAAGATTGGTCTAATTACATCCCTATCCGTCATCTTGGCGGCGGCAATCTTGACGAGAAAATAGTCAACCGTTGGCTCAAGAAAGTATTCGAGTGTCCCGCGGATAAGATTATGCACAACGCACAATATGATGCGGGATGGATCAGGCGCATGGGCTTTAAGCTAAACGGACGATTAATCGACACTATGATAATTGCGTCGCTTTTAGACGAAAATAGATTTAGCTACAGTCTGAATTCACTTGCCTATCATTATTTAGAAAAAACTAAATCGGAACAAGAATTAAACGAGGCCGCGGCGGCTTTTGGAATAGATCCAAAATCTGAAATGTGGAAAATGCCCGCAATGTTTGTCGGACCTTATGCTACCGATGATGCCCGCCTGACTTTAGATCTTTGGAAGTTTTTTCAAGTGCAGATTAAAAAAGAAGGCTTGGATAAAATAGCCAATCTAGAACTAGAACTGTTACCTTGTTTGATAGACATGACTTGGCGAGGTGTCCGTATCGACACAGACCGAGCAGAAAGAACAAGAAATACGCTCTTAAAAAGAGAAAAAGAGGTTTTAAAAAAAATACGCAGCATAGTAGGATTTGACGTTGAGATCTGGGCTGCACAGTCTATAGCAAAGGCTTTTGATGAAGCGGCCCTGCCATACGAAAAAACCGATAAGGGTCAGCCGTCCTTCACAAAATCTTTTTTGGAAGAAAGCTCCTTTGAATTATCAAAGTTGATCGTAGAAGCCCGTAATCTTAATAAAACTTCTGGAACTTTTATTAACAGTATTTTGAAGCACTGCCGATCTGATGGAAGGATTCACAGTCACATAAATCAAATTCGATCTGATAACGGAGGAACCGTGTCAGGTAGAATATCTATGAATAACCCTAACTTACAACAAATCCCGGCCCGCGATCCAGAATTAGGGCCGATGATTCGTTCTTTATTCCTGCCAGATGAGGGAGAACAGTGGGCTTCAATTGATTTTTCGCAGCAGGAACCGCGAATCCTGGTTCATTACGCCCACGTCTTTGGCGAAATGCGAAAAAATCCTTTAAAAGGGGCCTCGGAATTTGTAACAGCATATCAAAATGATCCTAACACAGACTTTCACACTTTAGTTTCAAAATTAGCCGATATTCCGAGAAAACAGGCTAAAACTATAAACCTCGGCATGATGTACGGGATGGGCGTTAACAAACTTTCCGATCAGTTAGGAATTTCGATAGATGAATCAAAAGATTTGATAAAACAATATCACGAAAGAGTGCCTTTCGTAAAAGGTTTGATGATAGGCGTGATGAATCATTTAAATGAGAGAGATAGTTCTGGAATAGTTCATTCTATTTTAGGTAGAAAATGTAGATTTAATTTATTTGAGCCCGATAAATTTGAGATGAATAAAGCTTTGCCTTTCGAGGAAGCCATTCAAAAATACGGGAAAACTACCCGTTTAAAACGTGCTTTCACATACAAAGCTTTAAATAGACTAATTCAAGCTTCCGCTGCCGATCAGACTAAAAAGAGTATGGTTGATATTTATAACGCGGGGTTGTTACCGTTAATTCAAATTCACGATGAGATCGCTATATCGGTTAAAGATTTAGAGGCTGCAAAAAAGGTTGCACGAATCATGGAAGATGCGATACAATTAACCGTGCCTAGCTTGTGTGACGTGGAGGTCGGACCAAGTTGGGGCGAAGCTAAATAACATTTTGACCCGTTTTTGCTCAAATTACCTCCAAACTTGCTCTGTATCTTTTTTACAGAGCATTTTTTTTATTGTATTACCCATTTTAATCTTATAATATCCCAGATATATATAGGAGATTCAGGATGGATACTACGAAATGGAAAAGTGTACTCGTTCCAATAGAAGTTTACAACGAATTGAAATTTTACTCGCAAGATCAAGAACGCACAATTTCGGGTCAACTACGAATTATGTTTAAAATTTATCAAGCGTATTTAAAAGGGGAACTAGAAGATTTGGGTCCTCAATTTTTAAACGAAAATAAAAAATGAATGCTTGACATCTCCCATACAGTCTCGTAAACTGATGAAGTTATAACAACCTCATAAAAAACTCGAGGGAAGGGACGTGGCAACCTTCCCTCTTTTTTTTACTTGACCTCTCCCATACATTCTTATACCTTTCAGTTGAAAGGAATAAAAAAATGGATGATTATAGAAGACACGGTGGGCCCTTTGATCGAGGCGGGGCCGATTTTTATTATGGTAGACCTTACAACCCTCATTATTTTGAGGGTGCTACACATAGTTCTCCTTGCGTTCACACGTTGAACGATGAGGAACTACAAGCCTACGATTCTGGTTGGGATGAAGCAGAGTCTCGTGGCGACAGAAAAGATTGGGGGTGAAAAATGAATCTAGAAATGAAAGCAATCAAGCACTTTGCATCTGGCAGTGAAGAAACATACTGTTACACAGCCGTCGTATATCTGGACGGAAAGCCATTTGCTGATGTCAGCAACGATGGGCACGGTGGATCTGACCGTGTGAACCACCATGACAAGTCACCATTGATCAAGGTCAAAGGTGCATGGAACAAGAAGTATAAAGAGATAGAAGAGTACTTCGCATCCTTGCCCAACCTTGACGTTGGCAAGTACGATTATCTTCCTGAAGGTTTGACTCAAAGTTTTGAATTGTGGTGCGGTCTGCAAGTAGACAAGTATTTGACTACCAGAGATTTGAAGAGGCATTTGAAGAGGGCTTATCTTTTTACTACTAACAAAGGTTTGAGAGAAAGTCGTTCTCTTTCCTTAAACGACACCCCAAAAGTTGACCTGATCAAGAGGCAACAGATCAAGAGTCGATATCCAGAAGCGGTAATTTTAAATGAGTTACCTCTAGAAGAAGCCTATGAGATTTACATCGGCGCAACGGGAGGTTGAAAAAATGAGTGCCTACTACAACGAGATAGATCCCTACGCCGCATCATGGTTACGAAACTTAATTAGAAATGGTCACATTGCCGATGGTGTGGTCGATGAAAGGAGTATATCGGAT
>CEUI01007912.1_pt1 | contig 10889 bp, 12 predicted proteins | sample 531411 | NCBI WGS metagenome assembly CEUI01 (sample SAMEA2622841, study PRJEB7988) | marine metagenome | isolation source: saline water (ENVO:00002010), including
AGCAGCCGTAACATACTCAAGCGGGAAATGGTGCGTTTCCTGAAAAGATAGCTTCGGAATGATGACGTCGACGCCGTCGATCTTGTCTTTCGTGACGCCGATCCCGCCGTCGAAGTTCGGCGCCGGTTCCCCGGTCGCCGAGTGCGTCCCCGTTGTTTTGATCGAGTGGCTGATGTGAAAGGTTCCGCCCTTAGTGTCGAACGAGTAGCTCGGTTTTGGCCATCCCTCGTCGTCCTTGTCCTCGGCCTCTTTCCAAGTGTACCGGACTTCCCCTTCCCACCAGTCCTCGCCGAGCGGTTTGATCGACGCGCTTTCGCGTTTCATGCCGTCGTATAACAGTGCCGTTTGCGCGATCAAATATTTCTTGACTGCGAGGTCGCTGGTCGATCCGCGGATGATGTAGTTAAAAGTGATCGAAGCCGTGTCGACCCCTTCTTCGGTCTCGCGTGATTCGACGCGTTCCCACATTTCCAATCCGCCGCGATCAAATACCATTCGCTTAAATCCTTATTTAATCGGACCAGACAACCGCGTTCGGTTGTGTCGCCGTGTTGTCCGCGATCGTTCGCAACGTCTCGAGCTGCTGCGCTTGGATCTTTTGTTCGACCTGTCGAGCCATGCGACCGACGGCCGCGGCGCTAAATGCGCCGAACCCTTTCGCGCCGGTCGGGAGATCCGGCGTTTCTGGCGGCGGTGTCGGCTCGGGCGTTTCTTTCGCTGCGAGGTCCGCTTCCCTGGTCGCTCGTTTTTCTCTTGCTTGTTCGCGAAGCCTGGCAAGTTCTTTCCGGTTTTCCCGTTCGTCGTCTTGGATTTTTAAGCTCGCCTGGTTGAACTTTCTCGCCCTGGCTGCGCTTGCTCGATCCGCGGATCGGGATCGGTCCTCGTTTTTGTTGCGGACCCACTCGTCCGTCTTTTTGTTCCACTCGTCGAGGTCGAAGTCGGCGTTGAAAAACTTGATGACGCGGCCGAACTTCTTGGTGAACCAGCCGACGAACTTAGTCACTTTTTCGGCGATCCCGTTGAACAAATCCGCCCAAACCTGACTAACCAAAAGCCGGACCGAGTGAAAGCCCTCGCGAATAAAGTTCCAGCCACTAACGAAAGGTTGTTTAATTCCCTGCCAGGCGATCGTCGCGGCCAGTTTCCACTCGCCCGCGGCCAGGGCGTCTTGGATACCGCCGAACATTAAGAGCGCGTGATCCTTAATTCCTTGAAAGATGCCGAGCGCTTTTTCCTGCATTTGTTGTCCGGTCTCGGTCCATTTTAGGAACGCGGCGCCCGCGCCGACGACGGCGGCCGTCACTAACCCGAGCGGCGAAAGGATCGCGCCCAGAAGTGCGGTAATCAGGCCGAGACCAGTTGCGAGACCAGTCAAAGCGAACCCAACGACCTGAATCCCGACGCCTAACCCGACCAGGGTCGAACCAAAAGCGATGACGCCGAGTGTAATCATAAAAGCCGAGCGAATGAGTTCCCGGTTTTTGTTGAGGAACTCGCCTACTTTCGAGCTGAGTTCGACGAAAACCTCGGCGACTTTCTGTAGTGTCGGCGCCAGTGCCGAACCGATTCGAAAAACGCCCATCTTTACCGACGACCAGAGATTCCCGAAAGCGTCGGTGAGCGCTGCGGCCGCGGCCGCGTCCTCCTCGCTCATGACCAGACCCAGGTCCTCGGCTTGTTGCATCACGGCCAGGAGTCCCGCTTCCCCGTTTTCTAGCATTGGGAGCAAACTCGTTCCGGCCCGTCCGAAAATCATCGTCGCGAGAGCTGCCTTTTTCGTGTTGTTTTCTATTCCGGACAACGCCCGCGCCGCTTCCATGAATAGTTGTTCGGTCGTTTTGAGGTTTCCGTTTTGATCGGTGACACTGATCCCCAACTGGTCGAACGCCTCGGTCGCAGTTGACAAACCACGCGTCGCATCCATTGCCGTTCGTTGCAAACGCCGGATCCCGGTTTCCATTGCTTTGAGATCCGTTCCGCCGATTTTCGCAGCGTGAGAAAGTTTCGAAAGGAACGGGACGCTCGCGCCGACTCGCGCGCTCATCTTGTCGAGTTCGTCGCCCATCGACATAAAGACTTTCGTCGCGGCCGCGAACGGCGCGGCCATTGCAACTCCGAGGCCGGCGATCTTGGCGCCCATGTTTCGGATCCCGCCGCCGAACGCGTTCAACTTGGCGCCGGCGTTTTTCAAACCTCGCTCGAGTGCGGTCGTATTGACGCCCAACTCGACGAAAGCGCGGCCGGCCCTGATCCCCTTTGCTGCCATCTTATAAAATATCCTGAAACCAATTTTTTAGTTTTGCCGACGTGATCTCTTTCTCGAGAGCGGGTCGCATAAACGGCCGCGCCTTGTACTTGATGCGGCGTTTGACGCGGTAGCGGTTCCTTAAGTACCGGCGTCTAATCGCGGCGCGTTCTCGAGGGTCTGCAACCGGCCACCAAGGGAGCAGGTTCACCACAAAGTCGCCGCCATGCTCGACAATGTGTGCTGCCTTGCGAGACCATAACGTCGGACCTATTACGACGTTTTTGTTTAGCTCGTCGACGGCGTAAATCAATTTCCTTTTGATTGTGCCCTCGTGCATGCTCGGCGGCTTGCCCTCCTCACTTGATTTCTTTCGCTTGCGCAAGCTCCGCCGCGCGGTTTGTCGAACGAACGACCCGAAGTCGTAGAGTTGACGGCGGATCGCTTTATCGAGTGGGCGCGTGACGTTGGACGGTTTCACCGTCACGCCTTTGAGCCGGTAAGAGAGAAACCCCCTGGAGCCGGCCGCCTTTTCCAAACTTGAAAGCATATTAACCTTTCGCCAGGTTCTCTTTGGGTACGAACATTTTTAACGCGGAAATGGTTTGCTTATTCAGGCGAACGCCAGAGCGTCGGGTCATCAGTGGGTGAAAGTCCGCGACCTCGAAAGCCCGGCCCCGTTTCCCTCGGTTGACGTTTGCGAGAAGTGCCATTTGTGCCGCCGTGTGGTTCCAATTGTCGAATTGTTTTCCCTCGTACATATCCGCAAGTTCGCGGAGTGTTAACGGTCCTGGGTCGACGCCGACAACGCCGGCGAGTCGGTAGACTTCGGACCAAATTCGAGCGCGCTCTTCAGCTCGCTTTCGAACTCGTTGCTCTCGAGGTAGGTCATCGCCGCCGAGATCGCTCGGTCCTCGGCCTGGTGTAGTTTGTTTAGAACCCCTCGAAGGATCGCCCGTTTTTTTTTCGGGGTGAATTCGACGAGCGCGTCGAGGAAAGCGTCGGTCGCCGCGTCGATCGAATCGCCCGCCAGGGCCTCGCCGAACTGTTCGGGCGAAAGGCCCGCTTTCTCGATCTGATCTTCGCAGAGATTGTAGATACAATCGCACAACGCGACCGGATCGCTCCCGAGTTGTTGCAACGTCTCCCCGAGGTTGTCCGCGACGAGGTCGACGTCGCAACGGTCCCGAAGTTTCTTAACTTGCGAGATCGTGATCGAGATCGACCAGTCGCGGCCGTTCGAGTCTGTAAATTGTTTCACGTTTCCCACTCCTAAAAAACGCTAACTAGTAACGACCCAGTTCGGAACGTCCGTGATCTCGCTCCCGCTTTCGCGTGGGTTCTTTGTAATCTTGCAAGTGATGTCGGCGCTGACCGCCTCCGCAATTGATTCGTTGCGCGTGAAGTTCGTTACAACGAAGAACGCCTGGAGACCCTCGTTTCCGGCGTCGGTTCGATCGCCGTCGAGGATCAGCAACTCGACCGGCTTTCGATCAAAAAACGCGTTTTGTAATTCTGAAAAGTCCGCGGAGTCCGCGGGGTCCCAGGTCACGGAAAAGTCGATCGAGGCGTCGATCAGTGTGCCGGCCGTCATTACGTAGCCTTTGCCGGCGCGACTGCTGATGTCGCTCTCGTTTTGGCTCATGTTGAGGGTGACGTCTTTCACGATGTTAAGTTCGTTCCAAGTCGGCGACGCGTGGGTCCCCGTGTTATTGTAGACCTTGCATTCGTGGCCGAATTTTACGGTTGAATCAAAAGCCATTTGTTTACCTTCCTTTTTTGTAAGTGACGAAAATCACGCTCAGAAACTCCCGCCGCGATTCTAGGAACTCGAGCGAAAACGTCGGATCGTTTGTTAGTGAAATGTAGCCGGCCCCGCTCATGTTTTTGAACTTGAGCGAGTCCTTGATCTGATCGACTAACTCGATTGCGGCGTCTCCGGCGCTGGTCGAGTCGGGGTCGATCGGTTTCCTGATTACAACGCCGACGCGGAACGTATGCAGCTCCCCGGAACGCGAGAACGCCTCGCTCTCGTCAGCCGCGGGAAATACCGCGACCGATAAACCGGCGAGGGTTTCCCGGTCGAACTGAGGTGAGAAAACGCGGGTCGCCGTGAATGTCTCGCCGTAGCTCGCCTGGGTCGTCGTGTCGTTGAGGTGGCTCACGACGGCCGAACAGATCGAAATGATTGTCGCCGCCATTGCTGCCCCTTAATTGCTGGTCGTTTGCGTCGTGTGGATCTTTAGAACTTTGCGGTAAGGGTCCAACCACCGAAAGTGAACAGAACCGGCCGGCGCTCTTACGTCGTGAGTCTGTTCGGTCCCCTCGATGCTTTCGCGAATCGTATCGCCTCTTTCCGGAAGTGTAGCGAAGCCGCCGAACTTGAGGTCGCTCGCGAGGATTGTGAAATCCCGACTCTGAGCGTACTCGATGACGTCCCCGGTCTCGACTTCGAACTCGGTCGTCGAGGGGACGGCGACGAGTGCGACCGCGCGATCTCCTCGCGTGTAGGTCACACTCACGCCGACTTGCCCCTTGACCGTTGCGAAACTGTTCGCGATGTGATCCCCAATGCCGTTACTCATTAAGAGATTAAAGCCTCCGTTGAGCTGATCGCATCGGTTGTCAGAATCGGCACGCCGTGCACGGACTGAGGGTACTCAGCCGGCGCCCCGGTCGGCGACGTGGCGGTTCTGCTCCGTTGCAATTGACCCAGCGAACGACGGTTCATGACGATATGAGTCGGACCGCGGCCGCTCGGGAATTTCTCGAGAGCCTGGCTAATCAAGGCGTCGGTGAGACCCTTGCCGCTATCCTCGGTCAAGTTGCAAATTCGGCCGATACTGTAGGCCGATCCGACTTGCAAGCCGAGCCAGGCGGAGACGCCGGTATAGTATGCCGGGAAACTTCCGGTCGAACTGCCGGCGGCTTTGATGACGCTCGTCTCGCCGACGGAGATCATACCGCTCGAACCCCAGACGACGTGACAATCTGACAAGCCACTCCGGACGAGGTAACAACTACTGGCCGTGTCGGCGGTGGTTCCGCCAGCGTTGACCATAGTCGAATCGCTGAGCGCGGAAACCGTTTGAGCGAATCCGTCGAACCCGCCGGAGCCGGCGCCGGTGATGATTTCGCTTTCGGCGTGGAACATTGCGGACTGTAAATGGTCGACCGCTTGCTGTGCCAGCATTGCGGACGGTCCGCGCTCGTCGGCTTCAGCCGTTGCGACGTCGACCTGAAAACTCGCGTCGAGAATGGCACAAGTAACCGTCACGTTCGAGTAGGTCCCCTTGGTATTCTCGCGCCCGTCGTTCTCGGATCTGAAACCCGTTGAGGGTAAAGCGGTTTGTTTTAGGTATTTGTAGGTATAGCCAGGGATAGATCGAGCGGCGAGCGCTCCCAGTAACGGCGCGTCGTTCAAGACGTCCGATACGATTCCGATATCGAGATCCGCGTCGTTGAACTTGACCACGTCGCTCGTACTCATATAAGCATCTGCCATTGTCTAGTGTCCTCTCTGTTCGGGTTGTGAAACTGGTTCCGGTGGTTTGATTAGGCGCGGCCGTTGCCGTTTCGTTCGACTTCGAAGCGAGTCGCAAACGCGGCGGCGGCGCGCGGTAAATGTTTAGAGTGTGATTCGAATATCGCGGCGTTGTTGCCAAGCTCGGCCGGAGCGTTCGAGAACTCGACGCCGTCGGCCTCGCCAAACTCGGCGGCGCCGAGACGTTGACGGAGTTCGGCGTTTTCCTCTTTTAACTGGTCGAGCGTTTCTTTGAGCTGGGAAAGTTGCCGCTCTTGTGCCTGTTCGAAACTGATTCCCTCGACGAACCAGCTCGCGCCGATTTCGCCAAACTCAGCGACGAACCGTTCTCCCTCGGCTTGTGTAAATTTCGGTTTGAGTTTGACGTCGTCGGCCGGCGCCTTTTCGGCCTGGTCGTCTTTTTTGTCGTCTTTCTTGTCGTCCTTTGCTGCCTCAGCGTCGGCGATAATTTCTTCGACTGCCTCGGCGGATCCGTCGACGTCGACCTGATCCTCGTCGGCCTGGTCCTCGGCGATTTGATCTTCGGCGACCTGATCTTCGGCGACCTGATCTTCGACCGGAGCCTCGATCGTTGCCGATTCGAATTTCTCGGCCGCCGGTTTCTTTCGTTTTCTAGCTGCCATTTCGTTTCCTTTCGTTAAGAACTCGACGGCGATCTCGCCGCTCTTGTGAAATGTGTTCGTTTCGGTGTTTTGGTCGGCGCCATAGGGGACGATTGCAACGCCGCGGAGAGGCCAGGAACGAACCACGACGCCTGGTCCCTCGAACTCGTACCCGTTGACCTCGGTCGATTCGCCCGCGTCGACTTGTTCGAGTTTGATCCCGTCGCCCCCGAAGTTGATCGACGCCTCGTAGGGGACTCCCTGGGCGCTCTTGTAGGCGACTTCTGCCGCTCGGTCGTCGTCATTGAAAACGACCAGTTGTCCGTCGGTTCGTAATCCGGCCTCGTCGACCTCGATCGAGTCGAGAAAGCCGATTACCTCGTCGGAATTGTGAGCGTAGTCGATCGGGATTTTTGGTTTGCTGAGTTGAACGCCGGCGAGGTCGTGAACAACGCGCCCCCAGTGCCAGTGGTCGATTGGCTGAGAAGAACGCGCGAGCAACGAGACGCGAGTCGAGAGCGGGTCGCCGTCAAGCTCCAACGCGACCTCGCCGGCGTTGAAATAACAAGCGTTCGCGGGTATCGTTTTTTGTGTCGTCATTCGGGGTTGTCCTCGGTTTCTGGTTCTACGGTTTCGAGTTGTGTCTGATTCAAGACCAAGCCGGCGTCGTTTATGTACTCTTGCTCCGCGCGAAGCTGGTCGATCACCTCGCGGAAGTCGCGACCGTGTCGCTCTTTGATTACTTGCGAGCGAGTCGTCAATCCGGCATTGATTGCTGCAACGTCTCCGGCGATCTCTTTCGTCGGATCGAACCAGGGGACTCCCGCCGGGATCCAGTCAAAACGCAACGAGGCCGAAGCCGGGACGATCAGCTCGCCTTGTGCAATTGCGAGCCGGATCCGCCAACCGACGATCCGGTTCAGTAGTTCGCGAAGCTGGTCGCTTTTTTGTTTGACGCTCCGTTGGTAGTGAATCAAGGCCGAGCGGGCGCCGCTGTAGTTCGTGTGGGCCTCGTCATACATGCTCAGAGGGATGTCGAGACTTTTCAGGGCTGCCCCGATCATGACGGTCGAGAAGTTTTGAAACTCCGCCGGCGGTGTTTTGGGTTCGAGGAACTCGGCGCGATCACCTGGCTCGAGATCCAAGGCGACCGGACCTTTCCCAAAATCGACCGAGTAACCATTACTCGCGGGATCGAGTGGGACGTCGTCGTCCGTCGTCGCCGTGGGAAGCGCGACGGGTTCGGCCGCTTCACGATAAAAGCAGAGGCCGAACAATTGCGAGACTTTCATTTTTGCGAGTGCAAAATCAAACGCCTCGTAGACGTCGATATAGGTTTTGATTGCAGGCGTGAGTGGAGAAACGCCGCGGACCTGATCGAACCTTTCGAAGTATCCCAAGTGCCAGAAGTTCCGCGAGGGGACGAACCGCTCGAAATCATAAGTCCCGCGATCGGTTCGTTTGTGAACTGCAATCGAGCGGGGTCGCCCGCCCGACCCGATCCGGACGCCGTGGACCCAGGTCGCCCGAGAGTTTGCGTTGGTCTCGGGGTCCCTCACTCGATCGCTCTCGATTGCTTGCAACCGGCCGTTGGCGAGTTTCATGATAAAGACGTCGCCGTCGACGGTCCGGCGTTCCTCAGCAAGTCGAATAATCTTGCCGAGCGAATGACGTCCCGCCGCGTCGCAATTGCTCGCGCGGGAGTAGACTCGAACGAACTCCTCGAGCGTATTGTCGAACGCCTGGTCCCCGGTGTTGGCCTGAAACGAGAAATCGGCGACGTAGTCGAGGTGGCGGCGGATCGCCCAGGCCGCGATTGAAAAGTTCTCTTGTAGGTGGCGAGCCTTCCCGGTGATCCGTGACCGTTTGAGCGGTGTCAGGAGATTGTCGGTACTCTTGAGCGTTGTCGAGGGTTGTCGTCGCTGGGTATTTGATTCGGCCGCGTCATACGCGAACTGAGTCCGCGACCGGGACGCGGTGGACCGTTTCTTCCTTATGGGTTTTTTCTTTTTGCGCGTGGTCGCTTTCGCCATTGCGCCCCCTTAGTTCATATTGATTCGCATCGCTCGCGGCCTGGTCCCGTTCTCGACTGCCTGGCGGCGCCGCCAGTAGTTGAGTTCTTTGATTGCCTGGTCGCGGTTGTAACTGGTCGAGACGCCTCCGAAATTTACACTCACAACGCCGGCGCCGGTCAGTAGTGCGGACTCGATCGCGGCGACCATTGCGTCGGCCGTGGTTGTGGTTGTTGCGACGGCGTCGGCGGTTGTGTGATTTGTTGGCATTTCCGGATCTTACGAAATGTCGGCCGGTTGACGGTGAGCCGTTTCGGTTCTTTTATTCGCCGAGCGAGTTTTTTTTCCGTTGCTCGTCTTGTTGGGAGCAAACGAGAACTCTCGGTCGACGCGGTGTTGACCACAATCACCGCAACGGGTCCGGCGGTAAGTGATCGCTTCGAAGATCCGACCGTCGGGAGTCGTTCCTGACAGGTCGCGTCGCATCTTGCCCCAGTACGCGGCGCGATTGCTCGATCCGCAAGTCGGGCAACTGGTCGCCTCAGTGTCGACGATTAGAACGTCTTTGTTTTTTGCGCCTTTCGGCCGGCCGGTCTTTTTTCTTTTTGGCATAGGTTCCCTTTTCAAAGATAAGAAACTCGGGTCCGGCGTTTTCTCCGAACCCTGGTCGGTTGTTGTTGTCCGCTGATCGTTGCAAGCGTGGCGCCTTCGATGCTGGCGGCGACGGCGCAACCAGTGAGACAATCGAAGAAATGGTTGTCGAACTTGCTCGGCTTTTGTTTCCACTCGTCGACGCTCCGGCCGCGGCCGCTGACGGTGACGCGAAACTCGGCGCCGAGGTGATCGGCAATGAGTCGGTGGTGATCCGGCGGCGCTTTGTAGAACGTGAGACTCCCAGGGTCGCCGAGGGTCGTCCCGAGCCGAGAAAATAGAAACGATTTCCAGAAGTTCGTATCGTAGAGAGCGTGGCGGATTGTTCGTTTCCCGCGGATCGCGGGTACTCGCCAGTTGAGACCGATCAGGTCTCCCGGTTTCTTTTTGTACTCTGAGAATGGGAGGTTCGAGGCCGTGACGCCGCGCCCGTGACTCGGGAGAACCAGGGTTTTATGATTCGATTGTCGACAAAACGAGTACACGGTATCGGTCGAGAGTCCCCAGTTCGCGTCGATCAGAATCCGCGAGACTCGCAACTCGGCGCCGTCGTCCCTCTTGATCGACATTGCGGCGAGTTTGTCCGTTAGTTTTTCCAGGCCCTTAAAGATCGAACCCTCGAGACCGGAACCTGGCGAAGCGCGGCCGAGCGTTTTCGTCGCCTGGCTAAGTCGGAAATAGCGGCGAGCCTGGTCGGGGTAGGTTCCGTAGTCGACAACGTAACCCGTGAACCCTGGCGACCAGGCGGCCAGCGTGTAGTAGAGTAAGTTCTGTTGTACGTCGACGAAAGCGACCAGTTTCTCGGCCTCAAGTGGAGCCTCGCGGCGTTTGTATCCGTTGACCTGGCCGGCGAGTTCGGACGGCGTCGGAAGTGCGGCCGAGTCGGTATCCTCGGCGAGTGGTTCGTTTTGGTATTCCGCAAAGAACGCGCGTTCGTCTCTGATTCTGAGATTATAGGCGTGTTGTAACGCGCTCAGTTCGTCGCGGTTCTTTCGTTGCGGCCACGCGACCTTCGCCCCCTTGTCCATTGCGGCGCGGTTCTTTCGGTAAAACGCCGTTGCGTCTTTCCCTCGATTTCCGGCGCGGAAACTTTCCGCTCTTATTTCGGCGTACTTGTCCCACAAGCCGACGTTGTCCGGCCACTTGTAAACGAGAGCGGCTCGCTCGCCGTTAAATTCTGGGTGAATGTCGGGATCGAGGATTCGATCGGCCAGGTCGCCGCGGCTTATGACGGTACAAGCGACCAGGCCACTAATCTTTTTGCCTGGTCCGGCCAAACCGAGAACGGCCCCGGCCAGGATCGTTTCTCGTTTTTGGTTGTCGCTAGGACTTCGAGCGCTCGAATCGGTCGACGGGTCGTCGACGATGACCAGGCTCGGCCGGACGCTCGCCCCGTCGGGGCGTTTGAATTTCATTCCCCGGAGACGGCCGGTGATTCCGGCTGTTTTCGCGACGCCGCCCGAGGCCGGCGATCCTTCGATCGTCGGCAAGACGATCTGGTTTGCGGTCCAACTGATCCGGGTTCGTTTTCCGTTGTAGAGTTGCCCGCTCGTCCTGTTCGCGATTCCCTCGAGCGCGCGGATCGGGAAACAGACTTCCGGAAAGTCGGCAAGGAGTTCGTCGTTTTGTTCGAGTTCGCTCTTGAGGGATTGCATCATCTCCGCGGCGCTTTCCTCGCTGGGTCCGATCAGCGCGACGAATTCCCGGTGGCCGTATAACAGCGACCAGAGAGCCGCGGTTTCGGCGATACTCGTTTTGCCGGATCCGCGGGGCATCGCACAAGCGAATAACCCGCCCTCGAGAACGGCCGACGATGTCTTTTCGATCACTCGCAA
>CEUI01008013.1_pt1 | contig 10882 bp, 20 predicted proteins | sample 531411 | NCBI WGS metagenome assembly CEUI01 (sample SAMEA2622841, study PRJEB7988) | marine metagenome | isolation source: saline water (ENVO:00002010), including
ATGTCTTTGATTAAGTCTTCCTCCTTGTCAACCTCAACTGGCTCATCTAATCCAGCGGCTATCTCCACATCTTCCGTTTCAACGAGTTCCTCGTCTATGGATTTGGCATGGGTGCCACCACATGTGCATTCGCTCATGCTTCTATATTTGTCAATGGGTATATAAGTAATGGAAACTTTCCGGAAACTACTTCTTACCGCCCAAAATACTGGCAATATTCTGTCTATTTAGGGTCTTAGGATTATAGGAACCGCCAAACATCGCGTTCCTAAATTTCCAACCACTGATATCCCGAACCCTACCGGGTTCTTTCCCTCCTGAACCGGGTGCGTGCCTCTTTGGAGGCTTTGGTTGTCTATCTGACCCTGTTGTTTTGTGCCCAAATTTCTCATGGTCCCACCATAAAGAACCACATAGCCTTTCTGGGTTTGCTGTCATAGGCCCACCGTAATAAGTCTTCAACCTCCTTGCATTCATTATACAATTATTCCATTCTGTTTTACTTGGCTCCCTTTTTCTTGGCTTTTTCCCGGGTTTAGTCCTACCTCTCCCATACTGCTGACCACCTCGCCTTTTTTTTGGAGCTTTGATTATCTCCACTATGTCGTTAAACTCAGACTTTATCTTCAAATAACGGATTCGCTTCAATATCTTCTCCAATTCCGACTTGGCCTTGCCAAACCTTCGTGCATTCATCGCCCTGTGCTGTCTCTCCGCACCTGCACGCGTAGCATGGCAAGCCCCCTTGATGGGCTTACCTATCTTTCCGGGAGTTCTGTGATGTAAAATACACCACTTTCCTCCCCGCCTTCCTAATTTCTTCTCTACAGCACTGTCCACTATCTTCTGTATCTCATCCAGTGTGGTCTGTTTGGCTGTGGTTACGTTTGTCACCGTTGCCTCTGGGTTGGCAGGCTTGTTACCAACCCATGAAACTGACCAAAGAGATAGCTCGGAGATTTCGTTGTGGCAGACCTCTCCTTCGCATACCTTCTCCTGTTTCTCAGCTTCGCCCCTAATGGACGAGCCTCCTTTATCACCGTAAATTTGCATCTCCTCCCATACCCTATTGTGCATCGGAAGACGGTTGTGTATCCCAACCCTCAACTTTACCTTACCATCCTTAATCTTATACGCAAGAGGTAACCCCACTGGCATCTCCTCGTGCTTGTATGAATAAACTCCGTATTTCATATAGAAATCCATAGACTCCTTGACTGCCGCCGTAGGAACTTTGTCATTCTGTTTATCGACGATAGGCGCTGATATATAAGTCTCTAAAATTCTGTCATTATACCACTCTGGTCGATAGACCTTCCAATTAGAGTTACCTTCGTCTGCCACAGCCTACTATTGGATATATGTATATAAATAGAAAGAACTTTCCGGAATCATGGCCCCAGTTCCTTGGCCTGCTTGTGTATCTCCTTCTCTAACGTTACCGCATTCTGTTGTAATGCTGGTCGTAAAAACGGCCGAGGCTGCTTGAACGGCTGATTCTCAAAAATCTTTTTAGCCACTGGAAAATCCAAACCTGACGCATCTCCCCATGGAGGAAATGGACTGTACCCCCCATATTCTATTATCCCTGCGGCTGGATGGTCGCAATTCACATCAATGAAAACCAAATCCTCCTCTACTTCTACATCAACATTAATCCTATTAGCCAATCTCCCAGTTTTCTTAGGGGCCAGCCTTTTTGCATCATTTTCTATTTTTCCCGAAGTATTCTCTGCCGCTACTTCGAGTATATTCCGCCAATTTTTCTTTTTTTTGTAAAAATTAATAGATGAGAAAAAATACTGCTCGCCCTCTATTGTGAACCCCATTATAGATAGGAGGCAACTTCCTCCACAGAAGCATCGCCATACTTTTCCTTCCACTTACGGTTTACTATGTCTCCTGCCTTTTTCATCATGTGTAATCTTGTTAGTTTATCGCGTTGTCGCTTCATCTCTTCCTTATTGTCCCATGCCCTCTCATGTTCACACTCTTCACAAAGACCATTGGACATTATCCTGACCCGCACTTCTCCTGCCATACACTTCTTACAGTTCGTCACGGTTTTATCGCCCCCACCTCAGGTTTGGCCTCTGGAGAAACCACCGTCGGCTCATCTGGCAATACTAAATTACCATCCTTATCTATCGTAGCCTTGATTCCTAACTTATTAAGAACAGTAATAATATTCGCCTTCTGTAACATATTTGCCAAATGTTGCTGCTCGTTCTTTTCATTGATATCTGCAAATTTTAATCTCCATGTCTCTATTCCCATTAACTTCATTAATGGCTTCATAAAACCCATCTCTATACATTGCTGAGTTTCCCTGATAGTTCGGTCAAATAAAGAAATCTGCTCTCCCTCCGCATTCAACCCACCAACTCCTGCTGTACTTCCTGTAACAATAGGCATCACCCCATAAGATGCGTTTATGTCGTTGTTAATTCGCTCCATATACGGCAAAGCCATCAACTCATCCATGTTAGGCATAACTGGTACAAACTTCGCCTGACCTGCCGATACGCCCTCTCCTCTACTACTAATAATAGGAACAAAGTTCGGATTGCGTCTTGTCTCCTCCGCTATGTATTCTCCTAACCTATTGAGACTCTCCTCATCATGTCCCGGAATGTCCAAGAAACCCTTAGGTGGCCTTTCCAACCTATAAATCTTGTTTTGAAAATTTTCAATCGCGAGAGCTGTTTCGATTTTCTTGGAAAGACCTATAATCGGCGACTGACCATATAATCTGGCATTCGCACTGTATTTATTGAAATGAATAATCTCATCCCGTGCAAACGGAATCTTGTCCTCATCCTGACCCGCATCATAATAATATGCAATCTTCTCCGCTGGAAATCCTCCCTCTCCAGTCTCTCCCTTAGTTAATGGCTTTCGAGTAACTACATCAAAATATTGGTCGTCCTTAAACTTCCCATACTCATCCACATGAAATCTCATCTGCTTTGCATCCTCTACCCAAAGCTCCTTCACTATTTTATTCTCCGAACCCTCAATCCTCTCGTAAACAACACTTATCCAACAATCATCAAAAACCTCAACCTGACGTATCATCGCCTTGAAAAATTCACTGGCCGTAATGTCCGCATTACCACCTGTGGGGTCTTGAAGAAGATTCTCCAACATGTTGCGCTCCTCCTTGTCGCCCTTATCTCCAATAGCGTGGTATTCCCACCCCTTCGCCACTGACTGAGAAGCAATCCGAGTGATGACCGTACGAAGATGAGAATACCTGTCAGCTAATTGCTCAAGATAATTCTGGTCCACTGGAGGAAGTATCGAATCCTTAAATGCCCGATTAGAACCAGTAACCCCATACACAGGAGTGCGTGCCTCCTTTATTACACTCGCAGTATTACGCTCTATTAACTCCTCTAACGCAGAACGCTTCCGCACTGGCTTCCGACCAAGCAATCTATCGTACCATGCCAAGTTGTATCGCCTCCACTGTATTAATTATCTTATTAAGCCTTTCCTTTTTCTGTATCACATCTAAACTCTTCTTTAATCTTCTACTCCAACTCTGACCCGAATTACCACCCATCATCTTCCACATAATGTATCCCTTACTCGGATTCTTCTTGTCAGCAAAATTCTTGGCTGGAGGGTCTACCTTCTCATGCCTCCTGTAATATGTGTCTATCTTTACCGCCGTCTTGTAACCAACATCCTTCTGAAAACGTAACTTGCGGTTTATCGCCTTAGTTACCTTACCTCCACCATAACCATGCATCGCTCGTAAATCTCGGCCCTGTAATGCCTCCTTCTTGACACCACGTGGTATCCGATACCTATCTCGCTTATCGGCCACGATACTCCCGAACATATCGCCGCAATATCGGCTCTACAAGCACCCCAGTCGGTACATTCTCCGCCTTAGCTATCTCCTTGAGACTTACCTTAGTCTCCCTGCTAATTCCATAAATTTCCAACCGTGTTCGCTTTTTCATGGCTTGGTTGGACTGGATGTATATATATCAGGTATATAACACTTTCTATATGTAATCCCAACTGGCATAACTCAAACCCTTTTTGTTCAAATTCTTAATCGCCAATTCACACATCCATAACGCCATCACCGCATCAGGAGTGTGACCCTCTAACCTTCCATTCTTACCGTAAACCAACCTCGCCAATCCATCCACAAGCTTGCGAGGTCCCGGACGACTCGCCTCCCTTATTTCGCTTTTCCACGGAACCGAGTATCTCTCCTTTTCAAACTCCAAGGCCAACCCCGGTATCCCCACATCGTGACTGTGTTTCTCTCGGCCTGTGTTGTGTCCTTCGACGGGAAGCCCCGCCAAATCGCTCGCACTATGTACCACAAGTCTCTGATACCCATTCGATTCTATCATAATCGTATCTGGATTAAAACGTTTCGCCAACTCCCTAATCTTTAACACCTGAGTCTCCAACCAACCGCTCCCCTTCGCCATTACTTTCCCTGTCCAACTGTAAAGAACCCTACGACGCTCGTCCTTCCTGTTGTAAGCCACGATAGCATAGCTTGTCTCATCATTCTGACTGTTCATACCCACAGCCAAGTCAACACCCATTACGACGCTTATATCGTCATCCACATCCGACAACCCCATGTCCAAATCATCCACCAAATTACGCTCCAATACCTCATACGGTATCACAGCACTCTCTGGGTCCAATGGATTCAACATATACTCACTCTCAAAAGCCCGACTACCCATCGTCTCCTTTTCCTTGTCCAAACGCTCCCGATTCCAATATTCAGGCCACCTCGGCGTTCCATCCTCCTTCAACGCAGGATGACGTATCATATTCCACTCACTACTCTCACTTACCCAGTCCGTTATGTCTCCTACCCTCTTCTGCGTCCCCACAAGCAACATCTGTGCATGCGGCAACCTCATCGGCATCACAACTCGCTGAACATAATGAATTACCTTGTCATCTGTCAAATTCGGAAACTCCTGCAACACATCGTCCAATATAATCATGTGAACGTGAGGACCCTCAAGCGCCTTTCCTATACTCGCACCGTGAACCCTACTACCATTGTTGAAATACTTAGCACCCTTCCTCAAGGTTATACGCTTGTCGTCCATCTTCGCCAGAAAATTGTTCAAACGCCAACTACGACCACACAACTCCTCAAACTGCTCTAACTTGTCCCAAGCCTGCTCCAACGTCGCCGAAATATACAACGCACGAAAATTTCTCTGCTTATGCATGTAATATGCCAAAACACATAAACTCCACGTCGTCTTCAAGTGACCCCTCGCACAAATTATCGCCGTGTACTCACCCTTCGCTAAATTCTCCTCCCACTCTGTGTGCATGTCACCCAAAGGAACATACTCTCCGGGTTCCAACTCCATGTAATCCGACATTACCTCATCTATGAACTCACCCAACGTCAAAGGCTGGTCCTTCATTATCTCCAATGCACCTGCAATAGCCTGCGAAATGTACTTGGAGTTACTCATATTTGTATTTTAACACAGTTATCTCTAACTCTTTAACGTTTTTGTCATACCAAAGTAACTTTTCATGAATGTATTGTAAATTTTCCGACTCCTCAAGCACCTCACCATCCTTTATTATCCTAATGATACCAACCAACCCCCTCGACCATCAAAAGTATAACGACTAAAATGATTTTTATACTCAAATCTGGGTATCAAATAACACCTCGTTACCTTTTCATCATTATCATAGTAAGTTTCACCACCATCTACCGCCCTGAATGTGTTTTCACTCAATAATTCCTTCAATTTCATCACACTTATCACCCAAAGCTGCTCCTCTCTAATGTTTGGAAAGTAATATGCAAAAAATTTTGCCTTTGTCTTTCTTATTCCACTCGGCTTCCCACGACATTTATACTCTATCGCCATGTTTCCTGACCCCCCTTTGTCCATATCACGCTCCCAAAGGTCAGTCTTTACCTCAAACGTCACTGGCGCCTCAAAATCATTCTGAAACAAAATATCATACGCAAAATCATCATTATACCTGATAAAACGCTTCTGCCACGTCTTTTCTACAAAGTGCCTGACCGCCTCCTCGCCCTTCTGACCATCAGCCAAGTCCTTCTCAAAATTGTTGTTTACAATAACAACTCCTCCCGAAATACATCGTTAGCACTAATAAACCGTACCTCCAAAGGATAGTTCTTAGCCTTCTTCTTCATAGACTCATCACCCTCGTAATTCACAACCTCATACACTATCCCCGTGTCCGCATCTATCACATCTGCACGCAATCCACTCGGCTCAAATATCGCCTCAGTGTAAAACTCGTGACCCCAATCCTTCAACTGTTTACAAATCTGAAACTTCATCTCTATATGCTCCTCCGTCTCACTCGTACTCCACCGAAACGCATTCCGATTCCGATTACTCGTCCGCAAAAGACGACTAACATCGTTCCTCTGCTTCTGCCTATTTACGTTGACCAACTAAATCACCCATCAATGGAGCATGTATGTCGTCCATCTGACATTTTGGGCAGTCTACCATAGGTCTACCCTCTTTTTTCTTGCTAAATATAAAATCCGACTCATGTATGTTCCGATGCGCCTCCTCCCATGCAAATCCACACACAAAACAACTAAACTTCCACTTCATCTCTTGTTCCCATGCCTGTCATAACAATAACCACAACGCACCTTCTTAGTCAAAGGGTGCTTCCACTCCTCACACCCACATAACTTGCACTTCATTCGCCCAGTAACCACTTCTCATGCTGACTAAGTGCCTCCTTACGCCTCTCCTGTATCTCAGGCGTACCCTGAAATATCTCATCATCATTCTGTACCCGACGACGTACCCGACTTACCGTACTCTTACTCGGTGCATACTTCAATAATAAATATAAATCACTTATAAACCCGTCAACCGAAGCATGACGTACCTCATCAGGCAATGCACCATAGTAATCCTTCAATATCATAAAGTATAACTCCGTGTCACTGTCCCGCGTATGAGGATACTCCCGTAAATAACGCGCCACTAACTTCTTAGTACTATCCAAATCCAAAAACCACTCCTTCATTGATTCCGTACCCTCCGTACCGTCAACCACGCCACTATACCCATAGCCAATACCACAATCCCAATTCCGATAAGCACACTCCATACAAAATCACTCATTGTCTACTCTCCCCTCACACCAACCAAGAAAATCCGACGTCGCATCAAATATACCCTGCATATATACCCTCAATGCCTCGTCCGATACCTGCCAATGCTCATCCCGATACTCCTGCGTGTTCTTCATCTTCTTCAAACAATATGCCCGTATATCCATATACTTTATCTCGCGCTTCAAATCCGAGTCCGTAAAAGTGTGATTCCGCTTACCTGCCACAAAATTCTCGCCCAATCCATTACGATTCTTCGACATCATGCACCCCTTCCTCATCAACTACCAATACCTTCACCTTCTTACTCTTCTTGAAAAAATCCACCATGTCACTCAAATCAAAATCATCCACTCCCATCACCCCCTCTTAACTTACTAATATAAGCTCGCAAAAACTTCTGCTTCAAACGCTTCTCTATATCTACCTCCCCTAATGCATCATGTATGCATGTGTTGATGTGCGTAACCATGTTCTCCTTCTCAACCTCTACATCCTGTAACTTAGTCAACATCTCAGTCATCTTCACAAACTCATGACCCCGTATCTCAGGACCACTCTTACTACGCATCTTCTTCAAAAACTCCTGACGTACCTCCTCTAACTCGTGCATGTTCTTAGCCATGTCACTAACTACGGTCTTACGTGTATGCTCTATCAAATCTATCTCTACCTGATTGCGATACTCATCCCAACCCCCCTTCTCAGCCCAAAGCTTCACCGTCGCTCCACTCAAACCATAACCATAACGGTCGTTCAACTTCCGAGCTATCTCCGCGCCCGAATGACCCCGCAAATACAAACCCATAGCCTCCTGCTTGTCCTCAGTACTGTAACTCTTCCCGCTCTTGCTCATTTCTTTCTATAATGTCCAAACATATCGCTGCTCGCCATTCGACCGCGCTCTCTACTCTCATCCTGTAACACCTCCTCAACCTCCTCAGCTGATGCCTCAGCAACAATGTCATCAACCATCTTGTCAAATATATTGCCCTTCTCCTCTGGCATGCTAAAATCAGGCTGAGGACCCTCATCCATGGCCTTTGCCTCCAATCGCTTGTCCTCACGTGCATAATCCTTCACGTGTGCATCCAACGCCTGCCATATCTCATCCGCAAGCCTCGTGTTCTCTATCGCACAGATGTCCTTCAATGACTCCCATACGCCTCGCCTAAATCTGTTCCGACCCACTTGGATTATATACCTCGTTGAGTCCGTCGTTCTATTGGTCATGGAAATGCATAAGCATGCTTGTATATATATCTTTCTATGCCAAAATATAGAAAATTTATAGATTAGCTACCTTAGCAGTATACTGCATAGGGGGTCTACATGGAGCGGGGGGATAGCAAACCTTTAAGTAGCATATGCCCCTGACGATATAGCTATGGATATAAATCAACGCAGGGTGAAAGTCCCTGAGATAGATGAGTTAGCCGCCGAGGTCACTCTATTACATAGAGAGGCTGGAGCTAAAATGAACGCCCGTTATGATGAGTTCGAGCACTTTGATGCCGACTATCCTGACGGGTGCATAGGTGACCCTGAGTCATTAGTAAATGAGGCCCTTGTAGGGGCTTATGCTAAGGTGCTTAGGTTAATCAACCTAAAGCGTGGAAAGGGTGGCCTCTAATGGCCACCCCCGACCACCGAAACCGCCAGTCTGACACTTTAAGAAAGTGTGTCGATTTAGACTACTTAAGAGGTGACTAAATGCCCGACCATACCTTTTTGTCTATTAAAGGAAATATGGGTGAACATTATGTTCAATTCTTATTAGGTCGGATGGATATTGACGCTGTTAAAATAGATAGGACTTATGACTTATTCCTTTGGAAAAATATGCATCGCGTTGAAGTTAAAACTTCAAGAACTAATGAATCAGGACCGAAAAGAAAACACGATGGAAAAAAGGAAAAGAGATATGATTTTAAATTTATCGGGACTCAAATCCAAAAAAACGCTTTTGATTATGCAATATGCGTAGGTTATGATATAGATTATAATCCTAAAGATATTTTTGTAATACCTCAAAGTTATATCTATGAACAGGCTAAAAGTGAAGATAATTTAGATAATAACTCAATGATAATTTCTATACCTATTGAAAGACCGATTGCGCAACGTTATGAAGGGATTTTCAAAACATGTAATAATTATGATAAGTTTAGAATGTGTGTGGATAATTTAGATGTTTTTAAACAAACTAATAAGTCAGCATTTACACGTAAGAAAAACCAACTGACTAAAAAGTTGTTAAATTATCAAGAAGATTGTTTAAAGAATATGAAAGAAGAGTTTTTAAGAATCTATAATGATAAAAATATACATAACCCAAGCCAAGTAGTAGAAGATAAATTTGGCATTAAAACTAATGTTCGATGGCAATGGGCTAAAGAATTAGGGTTAGGCAATCAAATATCGGTATCATGGAAAAAGAAGTGGGGATATGAGGATGAAAAGATAACCCCTATGATATTGAAACTTTGGAGAAAAGGTTATACTCGAACTGAAATAAGTAAGGAATTGACTATTTCCTTTCGTAGAACTAAAAGAATTTGTGATGGCTTAACATTACCTAAAAAGAACCCGTATAGACCAAAGAGAGTTCCATGGAATAAGGGAAAACATACGGGCAATCAATATACAAGGAAAAGAAAAGGGGGTGACAAATAATGAAATACTTAACAGGTAAAGACTATCCTGACTTATGTTTTAACTGCCAGAAGGCCGTTGACATGGGCATGCATCTAATATCTATGGGATTTGCTGATGACTACATAGAGGACAATGAAGGGCCTTCAATGATAGCATATGATAAAGGATGGTTGTGTAATGACGCTTGTGACACTTAACCGTTCCATAGCAACACCTGAGCACGTGTATAAACTGCTCTAATGCTTGTAGCGCGTCCATAATGTTTATTTAACCCTTGCAGAAAAACGTGAAAAAACAGGTTGGGATGACCCCCATTCCAAGGGGGTCGAATCCCGGGTGCGGATGCTGTATTGGTGCGTCTACAAAAGACCGGAGCTTTGGAATCGCTCTATGATTTCTTCAATCATATCACGGGCTTCCTGAAGAGTAGACATACGGTAATCACCGTCGGCCACCCACTCATCGTAGGACTCTTCAGCCATCGCACCAATGTAGTCGATATCGACCATGCATAGTAGCAGGCATGCTTGCTTATAAAGCTTTCTACAACCTGAGGTTGTATACCTAAGGAGATGTAGAAGGCACCAAAATCGGTTATTTAACCCGTGCACATTTTGAGTTATTTGAGTATATGCAAATACTTATATACTCATATGCCTACGGAAACGTAGGAGAAACTATGGAACCGAACACAACAACAAAAGTGAACACGAGAAACGGTGAGTATACCATCGTAGCAAGTGTGAGAATGCACAGCGACGGAGGACACAGAGGAGTCGAAGAGGATAAGATGACGTGTCTTGCTGTGAACAACAGAACAGGTGAACTGGTATCTTGGGACACCTACTGGGTAGAGGACTACTCGCCATCTGTAACCGTGCCAACAAGCGGATTTGGATGGTGTGGTGGTTACTACTGCGACAATGCAATACCTGCGTTTAAGAAGCGCATAAAGAGGGAAGTAAAGAAATGCATTGCCAGAGCCGAGAGGAGACAGGAAAAGGTCCTAAAAGCCAAAGAGGAGGTGGTAGAGTGAGAGGAGAGGGGCTTTGTCGCCCCTCCATTTGGAGGGACAGCCTA
>CEUI01145563.1_pt1 | contig 10873 bp, 10 predicted proteins | sample 531411 | NCBI WGS metagenome assembly CEUI01 (sample SAMEA2622841, study PRJEB7988) | marine metagenome | isolation source: saline water (ENVO:00002010), including
TGGGCATTCAACAAAATGTTTTCAGAGGTAAAGAGATTGCAGATATTATTAAATCAAACAAGAGAAGAATACGCAAAGCGAGATGATGTAAAAGAAGATATGCACGACTTAATGGATGCATTAAAAAGACTAGAAGATAAACTAGATAAGATATTAATTGGAGCTAAATAGTGGCTATATTTACAGGTTTTAAACCAACAGGATTACAGAAAATAGCTAATAGACTTGGATATGAAGGGTCATTAGATAACTTTGAGAACTACCTAGACCAAAATCCTGAAAAGAAAAGACAGATGACTGTCTATGAAGAATCAGCAAAACAAATGGCTAGAGGTGGTGTGGTTAAAATGCAAGAAGGTGGTGATACACCTCAAGCTACAGGACAAACTATAGGTTCAACTACAATACAAAGAATGGGTCAACCTCAAGTTCCTGTAGGTGGAGTTACTGTAGCTTCTCCTATTCCCTTTGACCCCTCTCAAACTATAGCACCTAATCTAGGCACAGTTACAGGTAATGTCGCAGTTCCTTCTGCTCTTGCTTCAACTACTCAAGCAACCCCAACTGTAGAAAAACAAGCACAAACAGTACAGGCACAAACTGCTGCACCTGCAGTGGATTCTGCTTTAAGTGCTACTCAAGCTGCTCAAACAGTAGAAGATGACCCTAGAGCAAAGGTTATAGCTGCTCAACAAACTGCTTCAAGTGTAGGTAATTTATCTGCAGCACAAGGTCAAGCTACATTAATTGAAAATCCTATACAAAGACAAATTCAATCAGGTGAATTAATATCAGGTGTTACTGCCGATGCTGAGAAAGCAAAAAAGTTTACTGAACAAGTAGAAGCAGCTACTTCAACACCTACAAGTCAAGCAACTGTAGCAGGACAACTTGCTTCATTAACTGCTAACTTTGATGCTACTAACCCACCTGCGTGGGCAGCAGGAGCAATCAGGGGTGTTCAGGCAGTTATGGCACAAAGAGGTCTAGGTGCTTCTAGCATTGCAGGACAAGCTCTTGTACAAGCTGCAATGGAATCTGCTCTGCCTATTGCTCAAGCAGATGCAAGTATACAAGCTCAATTTGAAACACAGAATTTATCTAATAGACAACAGAGAGCAATGTTAGCTGCTCAACAAAGAGCTAACTTTATAGGATTAGAATTTGACCAAGCCTTTCAAGCTAGAGTCCAAAATGCTGCAAGAATAGGTGATATAGCAAATCAAAACTTTAATGCAGAACAACAGGTTCAATTAGAAAATAGTAAATTAGCAAATACTGTAAATTTACAAAATTTAAGTAATGCTCAGGCATTAGTAATGGCACAAGCCTCTGCTTTATCTAGCATGGATTTATCTAATTTAAATAATAGACAACAATCTGCAGTTAAAAATGCAGAGTCTTTTTTACAAACAGATATGGCTAATTTAACTAATCAACAACAAACTGAATTATTTAAAGCACAACAAAGAATACAATCTATGTTTACTGACCAAGCTGCTCAAAATGCAAGTAGACAATTTAATGCTACATCTCAAAATCAGACTGACCAATTTTTTGCTAATTTAGCTAATCAAGTAGCACAATTTAATGCTTCACAAGCTAATGCTCAAGCACAATATAATGCAGGACAGGTTAATACTATTGAAAGATTTAATTCAGAATTAAATAATCAAAGAGACCAATTTAATGCACAAAACCAATTAGTTATTGCACAGAATAATGCACAATGGAGAAGAGAATTAGCGACTGCAGATACAACAGCAGTAAATAGAGCTAATGAATTAAATGCTAATGCTATATTAGATATATCTAATCAGGCATATAATAACTTATGGTCTTATTATGGTGATACTATGGAATGGGCATGGACTTCTGCAGAAAATTCTCAAGACAGACTTGCAGATATGGCTATAGCACAGTTAGATGCTCAAACAAGAAAAGAAGTTGTTGCAGAACAATCAGGTTCTCAAACAGGACAAGCAGTAGGTGGACTTATAGGAACTGTATTAGGTGCAGGTATTGAACATGGATTTGGTAATTTATTTTGTTGGGTAGCAAGAGAAGTATATGGTAAAGGAGACCCAAGATGGTTTGTATTTCGTATGTGGATTAAATATGATGCTCCTGAATGGTTACAAAAAATATATAAAAGATATGGTAAATGGTATGCAAACTTTATATCCAATAAACCAGTATTTAAATGGGCAACTAAAAAGCTAATGAATTTAGTTGTAGAGAAAAAAAGGAGTGAAGTTTATGCGAGGATATAATCCTGCTATAGTAGCATATAAAAATCTTGACTTAAATACTATTATAGGTAAAGAAAAGAAAACAATTAAATCTTCGGGTTTGTTAGTGCCTAAAAAATCTATGATAAGAAATAATACAAGTAAAGCAGACAACCCTTTGTATCGTGTGGCTAAACACGTTCAGGTATTGCGTGAAAAAAGAAAAGGTATGAAAGAAAATGCTTAAAGAACAATCCTTTGATGCACCTATTCCCGGAATGTCTATGACACATGAATTAGGTGCTAGACCTTGGCAGTCTCCACCTCAATATTCTACTGTAGATGAGGTTATTGAATATTATTTAGAAAGAATGTCTTCTGAAGATTTTATTGACCAAGTAACAGATATATTAGAAATGGGTGTTCCTATTACTGATGTAGCAAACACGTTGCAATTAGGTAATGTTATGGAAGGTGTACATACCATAGATGTCGGTATATTAGTTCTTCCTGTATTAATAGAAATGATGATGTTAATAGGAGATAGTGCAGGTGTAGAATATGACAGTGGTTTAAGTGATAAAGCACCTATGAAAGCTAAAAGAACTAGAGATACTTTGGTAGCAAAAACTGCCCGTGAATTACAAATAAGATTAAATGAAAAAGAAAATAAAGAAGATACCCCTGAAGAAGTAGAGCCTATGGAAGAGGAAGAAGTAGAAAAAGAAGAGGATAAACCTTTAGGACTAATGGGTAGGAGAAAATAATGGTATTTGGTGGTAAAATAGCTTTCGGAGATGTACTTGGTGGAGTTGCTAAAAGTTTAGATGACCGATTAAAAGATAATATCAAAAGAACAAATGATAGGTCAGAAAGAATTAGAGAGTACCATGTTACTAGGGGTCAAAGAAAACAAGAAGAGTTTGAAAAAGAACAGAAAGAACTAGGTGAAGTTCTTGAAAGTTTAAGTAATTATATGGATAAAGCAGGTATAAATATACCTGAAGGCATGACTAAAGCAGACTTTGCTGCTCAACTATATAAATTTGGTGGTGGTACTATAACTGATGGAAAGAAATTAATTGCAGATTTAGATGAACACTATAAAAATAAAGGTAATATTAAGGGTTTAATAGACCAAGCAAGTCTTGTAACTAAAGGTAAAGGATTTGGTGATTACATAAATAATTTTGTTAGAAGACCTGAAACTATGATTAAAGTTCCTGATAATTTAAAAGGTGGTGTAGGTTTCTTAAAAGATGTAGATATTACTAAAGGTATATCAGAAGAAATGTCAACTATGTTTGGTGATATTAAACAAGCAGATAAATTTGATGTATCAGGACTAACTCTTGATAGGTCTAAAATGCTTACTGCCGAAAAGTATAAGCAAGAGAAAGAATTATATGATATAAAATTAGAGAATGCCTTTTTAGGTAATAAAAAACTACAAAAAGAAGTAGCTCAATTAGGAACTCTTGATTATAATACAATTAAAGCTAATCACAAGATGGCTTTAACTGATGGATTGAATAGAGCAGGTATAGATGTAGATTCTGCAGGTAAGTTTCAAATTCAAAGAACAGGTGATGAATTTAAGAAGGCTTCTAGAGCATATAAAAATGCTTTGATAGATGCTACAAGAACTTCCCAAATGACTGGTTCTTTAAATGCTGAAAACAAGTCTTTGTTAAGGTCTATCGCTTCAGGTGCTAGATATTATGTAGAACCTACAAAAGCCACTCCTGATACACAATATCAAATAGGTCAAATGTATACTAAAAAAATAGGTGGCGAGACTTTTGATATTTTATATATAGGTGGCAATATAAATGATGGAATAAAAATACCTTCATATCAGTCTTACAACTAATAGGTTTATAATGTCTGATGAGTACTTAACTGAAGAAGAATTTCAAAAGCATATAGGTAAAAGTAATTCTGTATCTACTGTGCAGTCAACCCAACCTGTTGTTCAAAAAAAACAAACAGATACTTCAGAATATTTAAGTGATTCTGAATTTAAGTCACATTTACAAAAACCACCCCCACCTAAAAAGGTTGTAGAACAGCCTTCCCCAGACGATGCTCAATTCAAAGAAGTTTATTCTATAAAAGAATTAGAAGAAGATGACCAATTCCTTAAAGACTATTTAAAAATAAGAAAAGATTTTGAAGGTATTGATGAAACTGAAGGCACAGGTATTCCTTTGTTTGGAAGGGGTCCTTTTAGTTTATTTGAACAAGAATTAACTGCTGAAAATATTGTTGATGATGCCCTAGATGGATATAGATTTGTAACTACAAACTCTGTTAGTGCTTATCAATTTTATGATAAAATAAGTAGTTTAAATAAAGAATCTAAAAGATTAAAAGAGACAGGCAATGAAGATGATTATGCTAAATCATTAGAGTATGATGACCAAGTAGCAACTGCAAAAAGAGTTTTTATGAAACTTGACAGAGTAGCAGGTGTTACAGATTGGAGTAAAAGGTACGAGGGTAAAACAGCTTTTGAACAAGCTGCTGAATTTACTTCAATGATACCCACTTATATAGCTTCTATAGCTAGTGACCCTTTAAGTTTAGTTTCTTTAGGTGTAGGAAAATTAGTTACTATAGGTGCTCAAAAAACTGCTACAACTGCTCTTATAAAAAGTGTATTAGCTACTGCAGGAACTGAAGGTGCTATTGCAGCAGGAACTGATTTGTTAATACAGGGTGCTGAAATAGAAATGGGTATAAAAAATGAAATAGATGAAAAGAGAGTATATACTGTAGCAGGTGTTTCAGCATTAACTGCAGGTACTCTTCAGTATGTTGGCACTAGAAACACATTAAAGAAAACCCCTAAAGCAGATAAAGATAAATTTAATGCAGCACTTAAAAAAATAGAAGATAGTCAAGTTGCCTCTGCTAAAATAACAAATAAAAAATTAAATGCTATATCTTCTAGTATGCGACAAGATTTTGGTGCTCAAATAGAAGCAACCTATGGAAAAAATGCAGTAGTAAAAGATAAAGATGGTAAATTTGTAAGAATTAATTCTGAAGTTATCAGAGAAAAAGCTACTGATACTATGAAGAAATTTTTAGATGACGAATTAGATTTAGATGTATTTGCAGTTAATACTACAAATAAAGCCTTTGAAAGGACTATAGCAGGTGTATCTGAAGCATCTGACAAATTAGCCAAAGGTGAAATAAAACTAACTGACCCTGCTATGGCAAAAGTTTTATCAGGACCTTTAAATAAAAAAGAAGGTGAAACGATTAGTGAAAGAATGTTAAATATTCTTACTAATGTAACTGATGAATCTTTAGATGAAGCAACTGCAGTTTTTGCTAAATATGGGGTAACTCAAAAGGAAATAGCATCTGTAATGTTTGCAGAAGCGAGTATAAGTGGTCAAAAATTAAATCGCTTATCTCAATTAGCTAAAAGAGTTGGTGGTGTTAATTTTAGAAAAACTGCTCAAGAAAAAGCAGAAGAAGCAGCTAATACTCAAGTAGGCAACTTACGTTCTACTTTCAGAAAATTAGAAGATATTAGACGATTAACTTTAGTTAGTGGTGTAGCCACTGCTGTAAGAAACTCTATATCAGGTGTTCAAAGAAGTGGTATAGATACTTTAGTATATGGGTTAGAAGCAGGTATACATCAAGCAGTTACGGGTCGTAAAAAATTATTTGTAACAGATGCTTTTGCAGACCAAAAAAGAAAAGATTTAGTTAAGAAATATGTAACAGATGGTATGGGTAAAAAAGAGGCTACAGATTTAGCTAATAAATTAGTAACTAAACAAACAGGATTTCAAGGGGGTTTTAAAAATACTTTAGCTCAAGTTGAAAATACTTATATAGGGTCGGGTGATAGCACAGTCATGGCTAAATTTTTACTTGACATGAATCCTACAGAAAAAAATAGATTTTATAATCAGTATTCAGAAATAACTCGTAAACTTAATAACAAAAACCCTAATCAATCTACTTTAGCAGGTAAAGGTCAAGGAATAGAAAAAAATGATGGAATGTTAGATACTTGGGAAAAGGCTATACATGGGTTTAATTTTTTTAATAGGCAACAAGAGTTTTTATTTAGGCATGGAGCTTTTACTACATCTTTACAGAGACAACTTTATGATAAAGGTCTTGACATGATGGGTGTATTAGAGTCAGGTAGAGTTACAGAAAATATATCAGAAAGTATGGTTAAAAAAGCAGTTGATGATGCTTTAGAATTTACTTATGCTGCTCAACCTGAATGGGGTCTTTTTAAAACTGCAAACAATTTTATTGTAAAATCAGGATTAACTTTAGTTATACCCTTTCCTAGATTTATGTTTAAAGCCATAGAAATGACTCACAATTACAATATTACAGGTGCAATGCATGGTATGATTTCAGTAGGTCGCAAAGGTCTAAAAGAGGCAACGGATAGAGATTATAGAAGAATAGCTGAAGGAGTAGCAGGTGGATTGCCTATGTTATCTTTAGGTTATATGTTAGCAGACCCTGAAAATGATTTAGTAGGTTCGGAATGGTATATGTTAAAAACCATAGGTGATACAGAAGTTGATGCTAGACCTTATTTTCCTTTAACTCCTTATTTGTATATAGGAACTATGATTCACAGAAAGTTAAGAGGAGACCCAATTATTCCTATAGGAAGTAGGGGTGTAGATGAGATGCTTGAAGGTTTTACAGGAACTAATTTTAGAGGTTCAGGTGCTATGTCTGCACTGACTAAAGATATGGTAAATATTTTTAGTGGTGAAGACGAAGCAGGTGCAAAAAGTTTTTCATTTACTATGGGTAAATATTTGGGAGAAGCAGTAACAGGATATGGACAACCTATATATCAATTTGGAGATTTATTTAGACCTGAATCTTCCAGAAAAAAAGATTATAAAGAAAATCCCGATTATGAAAATGGTTTAGCTGCTTTTTTTCAAGGGGTGTATCAACCTCTAAAATCTAGAATAGATAGAGTTCCTTTAATTGGAGAGTTTGTTGATGAAGAAAAACTACCTGATTTAGAAGACCCTCGCTATGAAGCAACACCTGAAAGAGTTATGCCTTTTCTTAAATTATTATTTGGTGCTACTTTAAATCGTGTTCCCCCTGATTATGTAGTAGAACTATCCCAAATGGGTTTTAATTACAGAGATTTTATGGCTAGAACAAATGTTCCATCTTTTGATAGAGCTTTAAACAGAGAAATGGGTTATAGAATGAACAAATATATGCCAGAGTATCTTAAAGACTTAAATGAAGAAATAAAAGCTGATGGAAAGCCTTTTTCAAGAGAAGAAAAAATTGCTTTTATAGATGACTTTATTAAAGACCAAAAGAAACAAATACGTGCTACTATAAAAGGAAGCACAGATGAAGAAATAGCAGGTTCTTTATTAAGAAAGTTTATGACTATACCTGCTAGAAAAAGAAGAAATGCTAAAAAAATATTTATAGAGTCTGAATTTCCTGAAATAAATAAACCCAAAGGTGAACCTTTTGACTACTCAAATAAAGAACACATAGATATATTAATCAATATAGCTACAGCATATAAAAATTAAACAAATAAATATCGCATGATACCCATAGCAAGTGCTACACTAGCTACCCCATTAAGCATTAACAATGCTCTATCATGCCAAAGATAAGCCATAGCTGATAACATTCCTGTGCCTATAAATGAGGCACACAAATCATAAAAGGGAAATATCCCTACTGCTCTGCACGTTATCCCTGACATAATAAACAAAGACCCTATCCATTTCAAATACCATGATAAGTCATGGACAGGTGTAACTTTATTAACGAGTGTCTCCTGACCCTTGTAATTTTCCTCTTTGTTTTCTTCCATATAACTTCTCTAAATTATTATCCATTATTTTACCAAGACTTACATTCATTTCAGTTGCTAACATAGCACAATACCACAACACATCTCCTATTTCAGAGGCTACATCGTGGCTTGTACCATCTCTTATTTTCTTCTTAACCTTACCTGCAACTTCCCCTGCTTCACTTACAAGACCTAGAGCAAGGTATGCTAATGCATCTTTCTTTGGATAGATTGCAGTAGCCTTTGCTCCTTCTTGATATTTCTCTGCAGTTATAGTGCTTTTATTTTTAGTTTCCATGAACTTCCTTGCTTCGTCTTCTAGATTCATTTTGTTTTACTTTCTCTAGTTGTTTAAAGTAAGCAAAGTTATAACCTCTTTGCCACTCTCTATATTGCATAGTATTAGAGTTATAAGGATTTTCAGTCGCTATAATCTTTATGCCATCAACATTTCTAATATACTGATTGCCTCTAAACGCATTCAGTCCTCTTTCATACTGAATACGTAAAGGTGCATCATATTTACTTAGATTCGGATTTCTTTTTCTCTTTTTCATCATCTTTTTTCCTTTCAAAATATTTTAATATCATGTTGAGTTTATCATCTGCTACTGATACTTTTTCTAGCTCTGCATCAATGGCTTGTTGAATATCTTGATGTTCTCCAATACCTACTGACCTAGTTAAAAGTATTTCCACATTTGATATGTGTTTATTTATCATCCCCACATAATAGGATTTAGATGCTGCTAATAACATTTCTCTCATATTTACTCTCCTTTAAATGATTTTATCACATCAGATGAAAATAACTTCTGTATATTTAATAAATACATTTTAGAAGCATTATGGTCTCCACCTGAAACAGATTTCTTATAATCTAAATTGTCAATTAATTTTTTTAGATTATCTACTTTAAATACCAATGTGCAAAAAACATCATCATCTACACACAAATTATGAAACCAATAGTCTGCTTGAGTGGCAGTTATACCACTAGGCTTACCATAGCACTCATATTCAATAGCAATATTGCCTGTTCGTTGCCACATTCCCCTTTCACTTTTGACTTCTATTTTTTTGTCTTGCAACATATCTGCTACAAGTTTTTCTCTGACCTGACCATACTCTAGGTCTAAATCAAATTTCTTTCTGTCTTCTACGCATGGTTCTAACATATATAGTCTCCTTTATAATTAAAGTTAAAGTTAAGTAGGTGTTAACACACCATAGCATTAATTAGCCTCAATGTCAACAACTTCGCAAACACCTGCAGAACAAGCGAGTTCTTTACTTCCACTGGTGGTGTCTTCTTTTTCAAAGTCTTGTAACTTACTCCAGTCAATAGACTTTGGCATAGTTTTTATAAGCTCGTTATATTCTTCTTTTTCTATGTCTTGATAAGGTGCTTGTTTATAGGTGTGCTCACTAAAGGGCAAGAATGATATACCTGAAACTTCGTCAAAGTTTTCATATACCCATGCACCTACTGCCATCCATTCATTTTCTTTTACAGACACAGTAATAGAAGGTTTATGCTCACACCAATATCTTTGAAACATTAACCAATAGTCTAACTGTTCTACTGCAGTCATTTGAGTTCTTGTAATAGCACCTGTAGGTGATTTAGTAGGAAAACTAAATATAGTCGTGCTATGTGGTTTACCAATATCAGGCTCTGCAGGTATTCCTGCTTCTTTCATAAACTGTGTAATAGGGTCTTTATTATCGGCTCTAACAGTTCTTATATAATACTCACTGTGTCTAGCATGAATACCTGATGCACTATCCACTAACTGTGATACAGTTCCTGATGGTTTGACACAAGTTATTGCAGTAGATTGAGGTATATCTAAATCTTTAGCAATCTTCTTGTTTGTTTCAATAGCTACTTCTTTTAACTCTAATAATATTTTTTGTAGAGCTTCCTTGCTACCATTATTTAATAAGTAACAGTCTAATATACCTGTAAGAGATACACCTAGCAATCTTTCTTCTTCTGTATTATCTTTCCAAACTTTACGTAAGTATTTAAAATCAGTGAGAGTAGATTGAAATGTGCCAAGTATTGTAGACAATCTAACCTTTTCTTTTAAAGTATCTAAATGGTCTGCCTCTCTGCAAACAACCTCTGTCAAATTACAGAACTGATAAGGTCGTAGTATAATTTCACTACAAGGATTACATCCAAACTGTATAAAATCTTCAGGGTCAACAGGATTTTCTATTAACGCAACTTTTCTTCTCTCATTTTTAGATGCCTGTTTGATAGCAGACTGACGATTAAAAATACCACGTTCTCCTGATTTAGAGTTATATAATGCAGTCCATTCTCTCATAAATGTTCCCATTTTAGGTTTGCCTTTGTATGCTACAGAGTTATTTGCTAATGCTCTTTGCCCTTCTCTTTTTATATTTCTTTCAGGGTCATCCCACCATTCTCCTGACTTTGCGTGTCTCATTTGGTCATCACCTAAATTAGATAATGATATGAGAGCAGAACGTCTTACACCACCAACGACAACAACATCTCCTATCTTACACATAATATCATGACATTCAATAGGAAATAACCTTCTGTTTTTAGCATTTTTAAACTTGTCTATACAAAAGTTAAATAAGTCTTCTAATGGTGCAGGACCTGATGCTCTACCCCCAAAAGTTTTGAGTCTAGCACCTGCAGGTCTTACCTGCGAAACATCCCACTTTGGAATCTGTCCAACATAAAGCATAGCAATAAGTTCACGTAATGCTTTGCACCAACCTGTTCTGCTATCTGCCACAGTTATGA
>CEUI01000365.1_pt1 | contig 10863 bp, 12 predicted proteins | sample 531411 | NCBI WGS metagenome assembly CEUI01 (sample SAMEA2622841, study PRJEB7988) | marine metagenome | isolation source: saline water (ENVO:00002010), including
TTTATATAACGGTTATGCTATTACAGATTATTCTACTGGTAAGAGTCGTATTGGCATTCCAGGCTGGAGAATCCCTACTATAGATGATTGGACTGAATTATTTGACTATTTAGTTGCCAATACAAGTGCAACCAAGGTAGATAATTTAAATGTAGGAAATACTAATAATACTGTAGGTAAGGTGTTAAAAGCTATTGGACCTGAACTGTGGAGTGCTGAATTACCTTTGCTATGGAACTCGCGAAATGCAAAACATACTGATGAATCTGGATTGAGCTTTGCTAATCTTGGCATAATTGCCCAATCAGGCGCGTATCAGTATCCTAGTTTCGTTCGAAACGCAGGTGTTGATGAAAATCGAACTCATTATGCGGTTGCTGGTGCGGAAGCAGATGCAGATAATTGTTATGTAGTAACTTTGCAGCAACATAATCAGACAATTGATGCTAAATATGATGCTTTACACTATCAGGCAGTTCATAAAAGAACTGGTATAGCCGTTCGTTTAATTAAAGATATTAAGGGATTATCAGCATAAGATGGCATTTTATACAGAGATAAAGACAGATACTGAAAATACTCCGCAGCGTGTTGCGATTGCATCGGAAGATGGCTATATAGGTAGTAATGATATTACAGAAAAATATGGTATATATTTTACCTCGACTTTGTGCAATTATCCTCATGGGAACCAGGCTATTAAAAGATCTTTTCCAGATGTGTGGATGGCTACTAACTTGAGAGAAACTCATTTTGCAAATGGAGATCCTATAGAATGGCTTGCGCCTTCTGGTATTGCAAAAAGTAGTGAAACTCCACAGAATTGCGAATGGGAAGATACTCAAAATGCAAATCCTAAAAAGCCTTACTGTTCTGGCTGGCCATTTGTAGAAAATGATTTTATTTTTCGTGGAGACCTTATAGCTACTGAAATATATGGCTTACTTTATAACTGGTATGCTGTAGCAGATATAAGAAGATTAGCTCCTGATGGTTGGCATATTCCTGGAAGACATATGAAAACTATATATCATACCTCGCTGTCCATTTATGACACTGAAGTTGACCCTGATTATGCTGGTGCAGAATATATTATAGGAGGAAGTACAACAACTAGCGGTAGTGTTGGAAGCGGAATGGAGGGATGGATGCCAATGACTGATAATGGAGTTATGTGGACATCTCGTGGTGATACTCCTGGCGATGTTGTTTCCACTCCAGTAATAGATGGCTCGGGTGATATATTTTTTTGGGATTCTGGTATGGCCCGTCTGGCAGCCTGGTATTGGAAAGGTAGAGGCACAGATCATAAAACAGATGGTACCGATGGATGGAATCATACAACCGTCGCTGAACCCGTATATGCAGGACACGGTGAAAGCCAGAGATATTGGACTAATCTAGGTCAGGTAAATGCGGGCCACGTAAATAAAACGACTGAAGTTGTAAACAAGAATTATGGACTATCAGTCAGATGTAGAAAGAATCCTACATGTGTTGATATTGATGGTAATGAATATGAAACAGTACATGTTCCTGGTACAGACTTTGTTATAACTCAAACTAATGCTCGGGTTACTAAATTTAATGATGGAACAGATATTACATTGTCTCCAAGCGGAGATGCTGGATGGGGGACTGCAAACGGTCCGCTGATAAGTTTACCAGGATGTGAATCTCACTCTCATGGAGGGAAGAACTTTACCCCAAGTATTACAGATTATTCTAGGAATCTAGATTATTTGGGTTATCTATATAATGGATTTTGTTGGATGCCTGAAAAGACTTATGGAAAAGATATTGCTCCTAAAGGTTGGCGAGTCGCAACTAGTCAAGATTTTATGAAAATATTTAATGCTATTTCTCATGAGGCTGTAAATCAATCTCCAATTGATATCCTTGGTACTCCCCCTGCTTGTACTGATTTTGCAAATTGGATGTTCTATTCAGGCAATATAATTTTAGGAACTCAAGGCCATGGACACGGTGCTATGCTTGGTGCTAGTGATAAGTTTGCTAGAGACCATGGAGTTTGGGTTGGTCCTTATTCTGGAACTTCAGGATATGAGATGGAAGATATGAATGGCCATTGGAATCCTAGATTTAAAGATGGTTATGATGGACAAACATCTTATAAAGATTGGAGTGATTCTATCTATAGTATGGTTCCTGAAAAAAATGGTTGGTCAGGTGTTCATCTTTCTCCTGCAGGACAAAGAACTAGTGCTGGAGTTCAGAAATATTTAGGACTTCTTGCTTCTGTGGCCACTACAAGTAAAACTGCAGCGACATATTATTTTGAGAGTGAACTTGCTGGAGGCAGTGGTGATGGGGGCCTGACTGACAAATATCATATATGGAATATCACTAATAATACATATGTATCAGAATTAGAATTTGATGCATCAGGTCCACCAGCTTATGATGGCAAAGCTGAAAATGTTCATATCACTGAAGTAGAAGCTACAGATGCAGGTGCTAGAAATGGCTATTCTCTTAGATTTGCGAGGGATATATAATGGCATTTAAAAGAGGAAACATAAAGACAAGTGTTAATTTAAATGGTGATCGCAAACCTACTAAGACACATTTATCAAATGTTGGTAATACAGGTAATCATTCTGAAAATATTGATTACTATAAAATGGGTTCTATACCTGACTTATTTTATACGCCAACAATAGGTACATTTGACGATTATCAAGATGACCCAGGAGCATTAGAGGGTCAAGTGCAGGGTATAAGACCTTCAATTTACTGTTATAGTCCAAATTACCAGTTAAATGATGAGAATTATATAGATAATTTCAATGAAGAAGTAAATACTGCTAGGCTTCTAGGTGAGCGTATGATAAATTATCCTAAAATCATTACATTTCCTAATGAAAGTAATTCACGTGTTCTAGAAACTTATATAACTAATGGTTTTTACAAATCTGTATTATATGATCAGGAACAAATTCCATATTTCCCAGATGTCACTACTTATAATGGTCCTTCTGTCTTAATTGGAGATCAAAGATGGATGGCAGAGAATTGGAGTCCTAATTATTATAGAAATGGATACCCTATTCCTGGAGCAATGTCAGTTGATAGATGGTATAAATTGCACTTAGATGGAGCACAAGTAGGAACTTCGGCTGATAGTACTGGCGGTGGAGTTGCACAAGGTGGAACTGCTGGTAGTGTCTGGAGTGATCAATATCGACTTGAGAGTCTTCCAGATATGCAGAATGATGAATATGGTATATTTGATTATGCTGGTGCAAGATGCTATTATGACGAAGATAATTATGATGGTATAAGTGTAGTGAATTTATCAGTTTTTGGACAGATGTATAATACTTGGGCAATATATTGTAAGTATGGAATTGCTCCAGTTGGATGGCATTTACCTACTCAGGAAGAAATAGTAAAATTAAAAACTCATTTAGGGGCAACAGGAGCCACTAAATTAAAAGGTGCTTCTTTTGTCAATACAAGTGCTATAGCTCCTGCGGGAAGTAATGAAACAGGCATGAATATAAAACCAGGAGGCGAGAGGAAGTGGCAAACAGATGTTGGCTATGAATCTGGCTTTGACTATGGACCTGATAATCCTTATACTGGTGGCAATCAGTATCGAGAAATTGAATATCATATGGCTCATCAAGGGCAGGATATGAGTGACAATGGCAATGGATCGCCTATGTTTTTCTCTTTAAATACTGATTCAGAAGGAATCTATCCAACTCATTTAGATGGAGGTGGGTCTACTACCTGGAGGACACCTGGACGTTACATTAGATGTATTAAAGATCCTGAATGCATTGATTATGAAGGCAATTCTTATAAAACTGTTACAATACGTGGTCAGCACTGGACAGCAGAAAATCATAGGTCTATATACTTTAATGATGGATCGGCTATAGATTATAATACAGATTTAGCTACTATGCCATTTAATAGCAGTGATACAAATCCTAAAGTTGGACATGGAGCTAGTGGATTTTTATGTAAATATATAACTCCAGGATTGCATATGAATACTGCAGTGGATACTTGGAAGGGAGATAATCCTAATAATGCTAATCGACAAATGAATGCCGAAGAGCGAGAAAAACATGCTAAACGATATGGCTTATTATATAATCATTATTGCCTTAGAGAACCGAATTTTGCCCCTAAGGGATGGAGGGTCCCAACCTTAGCTGATTATGAGGAATTAATAACTGCTCTTAAGGCATGTGGACATCATCAGGCTTATCATGGAGCTGTTCTAGCTGATCCATTTAGTTTTACAAGCTCTGTCAACCTGGGCCAAATACCACTTGATTATCAAAATACTATAAAAAATAATGCTCATACAGGAAGAATGGGCTTTAATCTGCCAGCAGCAGGATGTAGGGGAGAATTTGAAAGTGGTTTTGGCAATTCCATATCGAACCTTATGTATCCTCTATGGGGGACCGCTCAATATCCACAAGATTTTAAATATGCAACTTATCAGGGACAGTTTTCTTTTATGTGGATAGGGCACCAGCCTGATGATGATTCTAGCAAGGGAGCGTTTCAAACTATTAGTTTTTGGGGTAGCCATATTGATTCGGTACCAGAGGCAGGAAATTACAATATAGCTTACCATGCTAGAGCTTCTATGGGTATGTCTGTAAGATTTGTTAAGGATGTTTAAAAGGAGATATTATGACTATTAAAGAGTTGATGGAGAGGGCAGGTATGACACAAACAGGACTAGCTGTCGCTTATATAAAAGATGGCATGGATGAAATTGCCAGATATATTGATGATAATATTGTAGATGAAACTCAAAATATAACAAAAGGAACAAGAGACTATTCTTTACCTACTGGCATGATAAGGTTGAGAAAGGTTCAAGTAAAAAATGATCAAGGTAATTTTCAAGACGTTCCAAGATTAACACATGGACCAGCGGAGGAGAAATAATGGCAGCATATGCATATAAACCAAAAGGAAGAAAAATTGAACTATTAGAATTAGATGTTTTTAATTACTGGGTAACTCCACAAGTTGATAAAACATTAGGTTTAAAAATTGAATTTACAAAAAGAGCTAAAATTAATAATCCAGCTACAGATGCAGAATGGAATGAAGCTGTCTTAGGTGGAGATGGACCTATAGATGAGTCTGCAATAATTGATTTGCCAGACTATTTAGCAAAAGCATTAGTTTATTACTTAAAGGCAAGAATATTAGAAGATCAACAAGAACTAGAAGCAAGGGAATATTATATGCATCAATTTCAAAAAATGATTGATACTCATGAGGAAAATAAAACTGGTGGTATGTCTCAAACCATGGTTGGTAATTGGGGGATAAAATAATGCCTGTTTTAGAATATTTTAAACCATTTAACGAGAAAATTACTGCATTGTCTGAAGATGAATCTTCAAATTATGGTCTAGGTCAAGGTGGTTTTACTCATATAGATAGTGCAACTCAAACTTTTCACTGTAATCATCCAATTCCTCCTGATTTTACCTTTAATCAAGTTATTGCTCATGCAGCTGGTATTATTCTTGCAACATGCAAGATGGCTAATGATGATATTCCTATTTCAAAAATGGACAAATATTATACTGCAGGAGATCAAGTGACTATTACTACAGGCACTTATGCAGGTAATTGGACAATACATACTGTCGTAAATGATACTGTGATTGTTAGTGGACCTACTTACTCTGTTGACGAATCAGGTTCTGCTCAATATAGGAGAGATGGTAAGCAGATCTTTTATCCAGATATTAGACAATGGGGGAGGGTTCAAATTATTTATAGAGCAACTCCAGTATCGAACAATAAGGTTACTTTAACTAAAGTAGACGGGTCTACTATAGTTCTTGAAAATTTTGGGGTAGGTACCAGTATTCCAGCTGCTATGGCAGGAACTGTCATACAGGGACCATTTAGGTCTATATTTACTCATGGTACAAAACTAATTGCATATAATATATAAGGAGATAAACATGTCATTAACAAATTATAACGGAATTGAGGCTTCAAATTTATTCTTAGGTCAGGGAGGGTCTGATATGTTTACAGGTGTATCTGGTACTCAAACTCCTCCTTCTGGCGTTAAGAGATGGGTAGGAGTTCAAATTATTGCAAATGTAGGTATATCTAATGATATTACTATTAATTGTCAAATAGGCGATAATTTAACTCTTCCTGGTGCAGCAATAGATGATTTAATTGGGACTGTAATATATGGTCCAATTGAAAGCGTAGACCCTAATGGACATACAATATTGTGCATTAGAGGATAACTAATAATAAAAAAAGGAAGGAATAATAAAATGGCAAAAGGCGTAGTAGGAAAAGTAAACTATGTTGGTCCAGCTAAACTGGTATCGGAAGCTAAGGCTGCTGATTCTGCTTCATGGCAAGCAGGTACAGGAGAAGCTTCTGCATCAAGCTCTGGTGCGAAACCAAATGCCCCAGGAACTCATCAGGGTGGAAAAGGTGGATCAAAACCTATAAGAGCAAAAGCAAAAGGTAAGAGAGGCAGAATGTCTCCTTTACCTCCAAGAGCACCAAGAAGACCGTAGTGAAATCAGATATTAAATATTTGATTGGGAAAGTGCTGGACAAATTAGAAATGCCTTCAGAAGATGCTGCATCTATGATATTTGCAACAGGTATGGCTGAAACTGGCTATAGGGTATTGAAACAAATTAAGGGTCCAGCACTCGGCTTCTTTCAGATGGAACCAGCTACATGTAAAGATATGTGGAAAAACTATATTGCATATCGTCCTCATTATAAATCAAAACTCTTAGCATTAGGCTTTGATGAAAATGATATGGACTTTTGCATAACATCGAATATAGCTTTACAGATTGCATTTTGTAGGTTGCATTACAGAAGAGTTCCATCAGCATTGCCAAAGGCAGGAGACATAGAAGGCCAAGCAAAATATTGGAAAAATCATTACAATAGTGCACTTGGAAAGGGAACACATGAGCATTTCATTCAAGCAAATAAAGGTTAACGAAAATGGATACTTTAGCAAACAGGCCAGAGATTGGAATTGGCGGTACGATGGGAGGTTTGATGGGTTCAATCATCTCTACGACACCAGTACTACAGTTCCTGTCCGCGTTATTTGGAGTCGTAATAGGGGTTGCAACAATCATTAGTATGACTTATAAATTTATAAAATGGATAAAAGAGGCTTAATGGTTAAGATATGTCCAGAGTGTGGAAGTTCGCATGTTAATAAATATGGTATTCGTACTAATAAATTAAAGCCAGCAATGCAAAGGTATTATTGCAAATCTTGTAATAAAGCCTTTGAGGAGCTTGCTCCTAGCTATATAAAGAAAGATGTTGATGAAGGCGTTAAAAGAGCGATTATAACTCCAGATAAGCACTTTCCTTATGAGGACAAGCCAGCTATTAATGCATTGGTTAAGGCAATTGAATTAGTTCAGCCAGATATTTATGTCGATCTTGGAGATACTGGAGAATGGGAATCTGTATCTATGTGGAAGTGGAAAAAGAAAAAACGTCCACCCTTGGAGTATATCATTCCTGATGTTGAAAAAGAAATTAAAGCTGTTAATGCAGGGATGGATATTATTGATGAGGCTTTAGATAGCGCTGGGTGTCGAGAAAGACACTTTTGTGAGGGTAACCATGATAATTGGTTAAATAGGTTTGTTGAGGCATACCCTTATTTAAGCCAATATAGGCTCAAAAAGGCGATAAAACTAGATGAGAGGGGTTATGAGTACCATCCTTTCGGAAAGTTCCTTAAAATAGGCAAATTGCACTTTTATCACGGTCATCAATATGGAGGTCAATATCATACTGCCAATCATCTTAGGAAGCTGGGATGTAATGTTATGTATGGACATTGGCACGATTTGCAACATATGACGGCCACTCATATGGATGGTCCTAAGGCTGCCTGGTCTATAGGTTGTCTAAAGGATATGAGTACTGATTCAAATGCTTGGCTTGATAATAGAAATATTAACTGGGCTCATGCATTTGCAATCATAGACTTCTATGGAGAAGGTGAATTTACAGTTGATGTAGTTCAGATCATAGATGGTAAGTGTTCTATTTGGGGAAAGATGATAGATGGAAATAGTTAATGGATGTAGTGGCGATAATAGAATCACTGGGAATACCAGTGGCGGTTGCAGTTGGATTAGGCTATGCATTAATGTATCTAATAAAGTTTATAACAAAAGATGTCGTAGCAGACATTAAAAATTTATATGATATTGTAGTGAAGCTAATTGACAGCAATAGAGAAGCAAAAGATGAAGTAAAGAAAACAATGACAGGTGTCAACGTTATAAAAGACGTGATACTTAAATTATTTAAAAAGGAGAAGTAAAATGGCAGGTATAGTTGCATTTTTAACTAAAACACTTTTAACTGAAAAGATCTTAAAGGAAGTCTTGATTTTCCTTGGAGATTATTGCGTTAAAAGTTCTAAAAATAAGTTAGATGATGTATTATGGGCAAAAGTAAAAAAAGCTCTTAAATAATGGCACTTACCGTAAAAGATATTACAACTTTTAAGGGTGGCGTCTCTAATGCTATAGATCCTACCGATGTTACTGGTGATGAAGCTGGGCATTTTGAGATAGTTAATGTTGATGGAACATCCAAGCCTGGGGTATTGAGACCTTCAGGCACGATGGTCGAATATGGAACTAATAAAAATTCTATAGATATTGGTGGATTAGTTGGAACGGCAGTAGGTGGTAAAGGGTTCGATATTATGTCATCTGATTATGATCTAGGAGAAACTGTAATATTCGATGCAGATACTGATAGTACTGACTTTAATACAACAGAAGCATTACAGGGAGGAAATACTTTTAGCTATCCTGATAGTGGTAAAACGATCCAATTCAATATTAATGCTGCAAATACAATAAATTCACTATCCTTTAATAGTGGTAGTGTATCGGCACTTGATCTTGATGATGCTACTTGGTATTCATATGAGTTTAACTATCATAGTACTAAAAATGTTACAGGTAATTTTGCCTGGGTCACCTTAGATGCTGGTGTAGTAGATAGTTCTGCATATTCATTTAACGAAACTGGAGTGGTGCAGGATCGTGATGCGACTGCTAATGGACATGATGGAAGATTTATGAAGGGTATTTTTAGGTCTAAAAGTAGCGCGGGTAAAGATTTTAAGCTATTATTTTATACAGGAGAGACTATAACAGCTGGTACTATTAAATTAAAAAGCTTTAAAATTAAGAAGCTTGCTATGCCTGGAGCTCATGAAATAGAGTTAGTTCAAAGGGAAGATAGTGGAATTACTTATGTTGATATTTATCAAAATGGTGGAGATGGAACTACTATAGGTACTCCTGCTAAGACTTTAACTCTATCTCCTCAGACTGGTATGGATCTTCATTACCTTAAAGGTTCTAATAGTGTACGAATCTCTAAGTCTAATTTTGACGGGGCCGATATGAGAACTAAATTTTTTGGTTTTATTGATAGAACCTTTTTCGAAGGATTAAAATATAATCCTAATACTCTTCTTAATAGTGGCACTACTCCAATGCATGATCAGGACGATGTAGATAGAAGTTATGCAATGAAGATTAAAGAATGGGTTTCTGAATCATCAGAATTAGTAGCTCCAGACCCCAATTTTTGTATACTACCATGTATGGGCGATATATATAATTTTACTGACAGCTCTCTTCAAAATCAATCAGAAGATAATGATAGGTATTGGCATAAAGACTTAGGTCTAGGGCTTGAGGGGGAATCTGCTTCTGGATATTTACTTAGATTAGAATATATAGTATTAAAAGAAAATAATACTACTCAATCTGGGAATTGGAATCCTGCTGATGATGGTCAAGATGGAACAGCTGTTAATACTGACGAAAAGAATGTTAAGTATAGATTCTATTGTAGTTTTGTCTATGATCATGATTCAATGGAATCTGAATTAACTCAAATTACCAAATGCGTAGAGCAAGGAGCCTATATCAATCAAGGTGCTTATGTTTCAAATGGTTGGAAAAACTTTACAGATGAAATTTCACTTTATTATTTAGATAATTCTGGAGCATATGGTGCTTCAGGAAAACTAGAGGCACATGCGGGACAAGGACAAAAACATTTAGCATGGGATTGTAAGTTAGGATTTAAGCCTACTATTATGTTAAATCCTGGTTCTAAGTCAGAATGGAATCTTCCAAAAAGATGCACAGGTGTTAATTGGTATTATTCAAATTCTCAAGATGGTCATGCTAAAAAATATAGAATAGTTCAGACTGATTTTAGAGATGGTATAAAATATCACGGAGGAATAGGTGAGTCATATTTGCCATGGAAAGTAGCAGGTGGTTATAAAAATCGCTGGGGGAGTCAGGAGAATAGTAGTTACTGGAAAACTTGGTATAGCAATACCGAAACTGTTAATGGTGGATGGGTTACAATGGAAGATCCTCCTCAGGCTGAAGATTGGGATTCTCTATATGGAATGAAAGCTCAAGATTGGAATGTTGTTAATTATAAGTCCTCTGTTATTATTGGAGGACAAGCATATTATGGGCATGTTAAGGTAGACGGTGAAGTTCATAGAGATAGGGTTTTAGTATCAATAGGTAATCATGGCTATGATATGATTCCTCAAGATAACTATTTAGAAGTATTGGCTGGAGATGGTGATGAAATTGTACATTTATTAACTCATAATCAGCAATTGTATGTATTTAAAAAGAATAAACTAGTTGTATGTGATATTGGTGGAGAAAAGTCTGATAAGATTGCAGCAGAGCACTTAGTTGGAGGTATATTAAATCGACATCAGTCTATAGCTACAAATAATGGAATATTCTGGGTTAA
>CEUI01026407.1_pt1 | contig 10860 bp, 8 predicted proteins | sample 531411 | NCBI WGS metagenome assembly CEUI01 (sample SAMEA2622841, study PRJEB7988) | marine metagenome | isolation source: saline water (ENVO:00002010), including
CTCATATTGGTCATATTGTTGTTTGTATTCATTTAATGCATTTAGTTCATCTACATTATTTTGAGCCTCAATATTAGTAGTTATTTTTTGAAAGTTATTATTAGCTCTATCTGTTATAGCTCTAACCTTTGCATCATACTCTACTTTTTCTTTATTAAATTTATTTAAAGCCTGTGATAAATCAGCTTGATATTTATTTAACTTTTGTGAATTCACTGAATTATATTCTGCTTGCAGAACTTGAAAATCTTTTTCATATCTTGTAAAGATTAAGTTTACTTCAGCCTGATAACCATTTATGTCAGCTTGATATTTACTTAAATCAGCAGCCCATTGCTTATCTTCAGTATTTGCTTGTTTTTCTATTATCTTTAATACTTTTTCCTTATAAGATTCCATATTTCTATTAAAGTCACCTTCTTTAATAGCAAGCATTTGAGATATTTTTGTTAAATGAGTTGCAGCTTCTTCAAAATCCTCAGAAGACACAGCACTATTGTAATCTCTCCAATCAATACCTTGTAACTCAGTATTATCTATTGGAGCTTCAACTGAAGATTCAGTAGTCGAATCTGGATTAAATACTGTTGGCATTGACATAGGATTCCCATCAACATCTTGCGCAAAATTAACAGAAAAGAAATCTGATGCTAATGATGGTGGAGAAGGGAATGTCCCAGATTGTAAACTTGATATTGCAGAGGATGCTGTTTCGCTATGAGTCCAACTTTCTAAAGTCATTGTAATATTATCTAATGTTGGTACTGCAACGCTGCTAATTTCAGATAATATATCATTTAATCCATCAGCTTGAGCTGCAATAATAGGGTCATATGTTAATGTTGGATTTGGTAAAGAAGCTCCTATTGTAAATAATGTATTAACATCTGGTGCTGCAGTGCTAAACGAACTATCAAAAGTTGTTAAAGCCGCAGGAATGTCTATAATACTTCCTCCATTATAATTTGTAAAAGATGCAGCTACAGCATCAGTAAAATTCCCAACTGCATTTTGCAACGCAGCATTTGGAGTTGTAAAGCTTGGAGATGCTATTGGACTTGGAACTACAGAAGTTAAAGCAAAAGCAGTAAATCCAATAGCAGGAAATGCAGTTATGTCCATACTTGCAAGCTTTGCATGTATAGTTCTAAAGGATGCATATAAAACAACTAAATAAACTTTATCTTCAGGAAACCATTTTATTCCTGTACTACTATGTTCTAAAGCAGTTCCATCTGTTTCTTCTGGTGAAGAATTTACATATAAAACTTTAAATCCATCATTACTACTACCTGGCTCAGGATATACATGTATATTTCTATTTTGAGTTACCATATACACAGGATTAAATTTAGAAGCATAACTTAAACTATTAGGGTCTTTAACCTTATATTGCAATCCGATACTTTCTTTCCTACATGGTAACCATTCTCCATTAACACCACTTTCTCTTATAACTGAAAATATCTTAGCTGTGCCAGGGTTAAACCCATTGCTTGTTTGCTCAGAACTTTCTCTTAAAAAATCTTCCATCATATCAGGCCTTAAAGAAACAATCCTGCTTGTAACTTCAATAACTCCATCATTTAGAAACTGAGAAAACTCAGCATCTGTAGGAGTTGTTCCAATTGATATAGATGTTATTCCTTCGACTTGTGTTTTAAAAGACATTCAATTCTCCTGATGGCCTTGGGCCCTGATCAGCAACCGCGAAGGAGTCCGATGCAGAGCCCGCAAACCATATTTTATTACAATCGCTATTATTCACCAATAACGTAATTTAACCACACATTAAATTTACCAGATTCGAAAGCTTGACCTGCTATAGTAGCAGTTACAGCTCTTGCAGCAGTTAATTTAATAGCAGTACTACCTGTAGCATCTGGAACTATATCCTTGATGCCAGCATCCCATGGATTAGCACCATTGCTAACGGCAATAGCAGCAACAATATCATCTGCACTTTGCAAATGTATTGCCATTGTACCAGCATCACCACTAGCAGTTGTACATGTAGTTATTACTTCGATAAAGCCACCTACTATGATAGCATTATCGGGGATTGTTACGCCTAAGTTAATAGCACTAATCGCACCACCATCTACAGCAAAGTCATACTCTGCTTTAGCCCATCTACTTAAAGAAAAAGGGCCATCTGCAGGCTCAGTGTTACTTGCATCTAATGCATTTAACTCTGCTACAGATATAGTAGTAGCTGATAATTCAGCTAACTTTTGTGCTTTAGTATCAGTAACTTCTGAATTAGGATTGTTTGCTACCCAGTATTTAGCCATTGCAAACCCCCCTTACAGCCATATAGCGTGAGTCTCAGGTTGACTAAATTCAAAACCACAATCAGTTTGAATTAAATCAACTCGATAATCATCACCAGAGTTTTCAATAGTTTTAACACCAACATAAACTGTAGTGTCTCTATTGACGCCATTACCAATTAATGGACGATATCTAGCTGCGTTAAGGTTAATAGCCATAATCTTAACATTAGTTCCGTCCAAGTGGACGTCTCTAATTAAATTAAGATCACCATAAGCTGTAGAGATTTTACTAAAAGGTACACCCTTAGCAATTCCTCTGCCACTTAATTGGAATTCATAGTTTGTAGAGATTTCTGAATTATTCTTCAAGAAACCACCCATTTTTTGCATCCAGTTCCATACCTCACTATTACAGAAGTAAGCTACTTGACCACCCATGTCTGTTCTAGGATCTTTATATGTAGACATATCATTCATAAAGTCATCTACTGTATAAGTATTTGCCCATGTGAATCGATTTCCATTATTTAAGATATAGTCAACAGCACCTTGAGTGTAAGTTATACCATCACTATCTTCATCTAACTTTCCGAAGTAACCAGCTTGAGCAATATCCCAAGCATGCTCTTGCAACTTAGAACCCCAAATTCGTCTCCATTCAGAAGGTTCGAACTTTAAAGTAGTTGCTTGAGCTCTGTTACTCATCATCATTGTTGTTTTGAAGATTTGAGTATAACCATAGTCAGTAGACCAAGGTTGGTCTTTCCATCCTTGTCCATAACCTGATAGCTCTTTATAAGCACTTCCTACAGGATGTATTCTTAAAGGCTCTAACTCAGTAGGTGTCATATTGTATGTTTCAGAAAGCATACCAGTAGATAACTGAGTAGATACAGTTAAGTTTGTAGCTGTATCTACTGTTTTTACTACTACAACTGGAACATATACATACTTATAGTCAGTTTCATAGATTGGTTCTAAGTTCACTTTTGCAAGCAAATAATCATTAGACCCTGAATCTGCAGCAGCAGCTTTCATAGGAACTCTAACCATTTGATTTTTAACAAAAGAACGTGGTGCAGTATCATCAGCTAGCAATGTTATCTTACCAGTTTCTTGTCCATATTTATTACGCTTATTACCAGCGTATAAATAATCACCAGCCACTTTTAAGACTAATTGGTCACCAGCAGCAATCACACCAGCACTACCAAATGCACCAGTTGTTAAACTACTTGCAAAGCTATGTGATACAAAAGCAGCTTGGTTAGCTAATGGAGTTCCAATTTCGTCAGCATCTACTACATAACCATAGCGATGTTGTGGACCACACATTCTTTTTGTTGTGAACTTGAATTTAGGATCATCTGTTGCAACTTTTCCGCCTTTAATCCTATTTAATAAGTGCAGAAAAGGGTCTCTCTTTGCAGAGAGTGTTGTGAACGTATTCCCGAAGTTATACTTTCTACGCAGGTCACCAGTGGACATGCCAGAAGCAGCAAGCGTATCATCAGCGACGTTTAAATCCTGTGACGGATGTTCGACTGTAAACGGCTTATCAGTCTGATAACTTGGCGAATCAATAGCATCATAATCAGCCATGACGTTCTCCTTTATATTTAGCTCTTTTTCAGCTGCACTTAGGGTTACTAAGTACCTTCAAGAAGAGTTTAGGTTAATTCGGAGTCAGGCTAATATTAAATCTTTACCTTTATCCGAACAGTTTATCGTTATCTATACTATCACCAAAAAGCGAAGCGAACATTTGGTCATCAGCTGACACTTGTCCACCTTGATTATTGGCTCCAGAAGCAGATGTTGGCATAGATTGTGCATTCTTCATTTGACCTAACATATCTTTTTTTGCAGCATTAGATATATTAGCATCTCTTTTTCCTTGATTCTTAGCTGCCCAGATATGTTCCAATGTCATAGGAGTTGTTCGAGCATACTCAATAAGCTCTCCCATTTCCTCATTGCTCAAACCTCTTTCTTTCTGAAACTTCAATGCTTCTTGCTTTGCAGACATACGCCTTTGCATTTCAGCAGCATTTTGTTTCTCTCCTTCAAGAATTTGACCAACACGTTGTTGAACCATATTATCCACAGATGCATTAAAAACTTTAGCAGATTCAGACCCTGGGTCAGTCATAGCTTCATGACCATCATAAACAAAGTCTTCTTTCAAACCTAAAGCTTCCTGTACAGTCTTAGGAGCTGCACCACCATTTGTCAAGTAATCTCGCACATGTTGCACTAAACCACTATCTTTCTTCATTGCGTCGAGAACTGGTAAGAAGGGTTCAACTTCCTTCAATCTATTATGATTGGCTTGCCCTGCACGAGTAGAATCGGCATAGCGCTTTTTAAGTTGTTCAGCTTCTTTTTTGTACGGATTGTTCTCATCATCCCAATTACCCGCATTTTTGTTGGAGCCAACCGCATTTTTTTTGTGAGTTACCTGTTCGGAGTCACCTTTATTAGGTTGGGTTACCCTAGGGGTATTTTTGTTATACATCTCTCCTGCATTTTCTGCAGAAACTTTTTTATCTAATTCATCAAAGAACTCATCAGTAGAGTTGACTCCGCTATCGCCTTCATCGAAGACATTAGCATCATTCAAGTTACTACTGGCATTTAATTCATTCATGATTAAACTCCTTTTTTTAAATGAAATTGCTTGGTCGTAATTTTGTCGTCATAATACCCATAAAAGCAACTATTATTTTTATTTTTTTACATTATTTGCTTTTTTAGCTTCATTTTTACGCTCAATATCTTTTAAAGCATAGCTCAATTGAGTTTGCTTTGTTTGGGTATCATTCTTCATAACATTACGCAAATGCTTTTGTTGAGCTTGAGACTCTAGCCTATCTTTTTCAATTGCATTTTTAGAATCAGCTTTCTTTTGAGTTACTTCCATCTCAGCTTGCATAATTTTCTGCTTGATACCTGCTTGAACTAATTGTCTTTCTAGAGTTTCAATTGTACCATCTCTATCTTTTATAGATTCTTCCATTGAAGACATCTGTGATTGAAGTTGAGCATATAAGCTCTTACGTTGTGCAATCTTATCTTTGTTTTTAATGTCAGTTTCAGCCAATACAGCTATATCATCTACAACTCCTGCTTGTAGTAATTGCTTTAATTCATCTAAATATGCCCATCTATTAACAGGCATTGTAGAACCAGCAACAATTCTTATATCAAACCTAGCAGCAGAATAATCCTTGAACTTTCCAATAGCTTCACCCAAATCATTATACATAGGAACATTAATTGCAACCTCTCTACTTTCTTGTATTGATGATGGTTGAACAATCCTAAATACTTTATGAGCAGTGTATAAAGCTTGTGAATATTGTTTAACAATTTCACCTAACTGTTTTAAACCAGGTTCGGTAGAATGTTTTAACCATTGTTTTACACGTCTAGTCCCATACTCATCCATAGCTAACATACCACGATATGTTTCATGTTGAGTATTTGTATCTCCCTGCATTGCACCATAGATACCAGCTAAATATTCCATATCTTGCTTTCCTTCTTGAACAATATTAAAAAAAGAATTAGATAATGGCATAGGTTGAATTGGTGTTGGAGGTTCAAAGCCAGGCTTCTTAGGGAGCAAAGCACCAGGAGCGGAGGAGTAGTCTTCCCAGTAACTTGTGTTTATAGAACCTTCTTCATACATCCAACGTAAACTACTCCCTAAGGAAGCATTATGAACCATTAGTTGATGTGATTTATTTAATTCCTGCTGTTTTCCTATTAAAGGAGAAACTGCACTAACAGGAAATGGAGTCCCTGTCCATTTAAAATGAAATGGTACGATAGGATATTCAGTTACATGCTGAGGAAGAATATATTCTTTTATCATCGTATCTCCCACAACACACGTTTGCTTTATTCTGTCGCCAAAAAATCTCATTTGGTCTGTAACCATTTTAGCAAACTCTTCCTGCTTTATCATTATTTTAAATTCTTTTTCAGTAACGACTGTATTCTCAATTCTTTCTGCTGCAGCCTGCATCTGTCCTTGTAATTCTTTTGCTTTTGCATTTAGCTGAGCACCCATCATTTCTCTAGCTTTGTTAACTTCAAGCTCATATCTTTCTTTTAGCATCTCTCCAGATTCAACAGCTCTTTGCATTTGAAGTATTTGCTCCTGAAGTTCAACTTCCATCTCTGCTTTTGCTTGAGCTATCTTTTGCTGAACTTGAGCTTGAACTTGTCTCATTTGCTCTGGAGGTAAAGGAACTCTATAGAAAACATTAACATAAGGTATTTTTACTTTTTCCCATACCTCAAAGAATTCCATCATTGGATCATCTTCACCTTCTGTGGTCATAGCATCTACTACATCTTGGTAAATAAAATCTTTTTGCTCATCATCTATTGCTCTTTCTGAATAATTAAATTCAGTCCCAGTATAATCTCCAGCTTTATTTATTTGTCTTTTTTGGTCTGGGTAAATTTTTAATAAATGAGATTTAGGTAATATTTTTCGTATCATAATAAAAGATGCATCTCTAAACAACATATCCCTAGATTTTGGGTCTACATAAATATCAAAAGGTTCTGGCTGCTTTAAGACAACTTCACCCATTCCATTATCTTTATTCTTATCTATATCTACTTGCATATATCCAATACTTTTTGTGATAGCATCATTTATACAATTGGAATACAAAGCAGAGCCATCAGATAAGTTCCATATATAATCAGCCATATCTGAAAATACTGCAGCCACATCAGTATCAGACCCTTCAACTCCAATGGCTTGCCATCTAGGAGTGTTCGCTGTTGCGTAAAAGTTCAACATTTCTACGACTGGCATTATCCTGTTTATTGTAAATGTGGGCATACCTTGATTTTCTAAGGCAGCTTTTTCAGCTTGAGTCAATTGATTGTCATTAGAAAAATCAAATCCTTTTTGATTAATTTTCTGCCATTGACTTCTTTGAGCTTGATTTGCTCTCGTGAATAGATTTCTAATTTGCTGTGCTTTTGTTTTTTTACTCTTAGCCATTTTTACTCCTCTAGTATTTCAATTTCTTTTTTTTCGTAGAAGTCTTCTTGGGAGAATTCTTCTTGGATATAATTTTCTTGCGAGTCTTTTTCCCGCTTGTATAACTTTTCTTTCGAGTTCTTGCCATTTAAGCATCCTTCCCTTGGGTAATGTTCGTGATTAACCTCACAATATTTAGGACAAGAATATCCTCCTTTAGGACAGTTTTCAAGATAATCTCCATATCTAACAATTCCTAAAAATGATAATCCATACAGTATTTTCCATATTGTATCAATTTATGCTGTTACCCAATTTTTTGGTTTCGGTTTATGTACAAGAAATCGACCTTTTTTATCTTGCTTTAAATCTTCTTTAGGATATGCAAACTTACACGCATATGCTAATGCATCTATAGTATCATCATGTGCCATACGAGGCCCAAATGTTATTATTTCTCTTTGTAGGTCATAATGTGTTTTCTTTATATGCACTTGACCTACTGCAAATCTTTGAGCTAAGATTCCTTGAATCCTATCTCTTTTACTCATTCTAGTTCCAGGCTTTTCTTCTTTAAAAGCTAAACTAAAATCATTCCTTCGCATTGATTCTGCTCTTAACGCTTGGAAAACAGGCTTCGACATAGTTGTGTCTTCAATCGTAAACACGGTCGGATGATATATATTATTATAGTTAAACATATAATCGACAATGCCCTTTTTATCGGAACCTGGAATACCCAATACAGGGATAGAACGCTTCCTAAAATAATCGAGAACATAAATATTGTTATCCATGTCACAACCCACAAGCATGATAACACTATAATCAGCATCCCTTCTTTGAGAGTCTGTAGCAGGGTCAACACCTGCGAAGACATTGACTGGCTTGATATCTCCAGACTCTGTCCTAACGCATGAAACCCCTGTATCGTCATCATGTATAAACTCGCCGTCCCAGAATTTAATATGTTCGCGAGTGAATATAGCATCTTCCTCACTTTGGACCTCCATCATATACTCTTGGTAGAATTTCTGAGGTGCTCCAGAATCAGCATAAAACTTTTTCTTTCGTTGCATCTCTTTATGCCCAAACCAATCTGGCCAAAGTGGCGTTCCATCATCTTGGAGGGCTTTATAAGTTATTACATTCCAAGAATATTTCTCATTCTTTTTTTTCGCTTGTTCGTATCCTACTAAAATCTTCTGTATAAATGCATCATAATGCACAGGAGTCCCATTAATTCTAAGCCGTCCTGTCTTTGGTTCTAATGCAGGAAACACAACTGCAGTAACCAAGTTTGATATTTTAGATCTAGACTCAGGTGTTATAGTATTATTCTCATCTTCAAAGTCATCAAGTACAATCAAATCATATCTTTTATGTAATTTTGCCCCACCTCTAATCCCAGACAGATTTGATTTGCTAATTAACTTGGTCCCATTAGTTAACTCAATATCATCTTCTGTCCACTTGCGTCCCTTTAAATCTCCGAAATAATACTTAACTTTCTCATTAAATTCTATATGATACTTTATATAATCTAAGTTAGGTACACTAATCTTAGAACTTGCAGCAACCCAACCATAAAACAAAGGCTCTTTAGTAAATAAAAAATCATGCATGATAGAACATTTGGTTAATACAGTTTTACCATGACCCCTAGGGAGAATAACAGCTAACTGTCTACAAGTAAAATCATTAATAGCATCTGCAACCTCATAATGAAAGAATGGAGTTTCAGAACGTCTAAAGTCATCTGGTAGAAATAGTTTACCAAATGCAATTAAATCTTCATTAGCAAGTCTTAAGGCTTTTTCTTCCTCAGACACATTATGAAAGTTAACATTAGCCATACTAACGCTTACCTGCAGATATCCCTATTCCAGATGTAATATTTGTTTGAGGTATGTTTTGTTGAGCTTCATGTGTTGGTTCATTTACCTGAGGCTCTTCTTTTACCTCTTTAACTTCTACTTCTTCAGTTTCATTTACCTCTTCATCAAATAAGACACCAGCCTTTAACTTTAACCAATCTTTTTCTAGGCTTGTATTCTTAACTGATGCGTAAGGTAGGATTGAAAGAGATTTTATATACTTCTCTTTAGTATTATTCATCTTCACCTGCTTCCTTTATCTCTTTTGGTCTATCTAAACCCTTGTAGTCCTCAGGTAGTAATCCTTGGAAAACAGCTCCACTAAGTTGGGTGACTTTGGTCTGATTCTTTTCCTCAAGGTCCATAATATCAGAAAGCTTAAATATAGCTTTTAGCCTGGTATCGTCCTTTTCGGTAGTCTCAATGACCCTCTTTATGTTTTCAAGAATATAGTTTTCATCTATCCCAAGTTCTTCAAGTACGGGCTTTAATTCTTCCTTCATTGCTTTTTGTATCCTTTCGGTTTTTACTAACTTTGCTGACTGTTCCTTCGCGTATTTTTGATTCTTTGTTTTAAATGCATTTAGATACGCATCCTCAATAGGTACGCCTCTTGCTGCAAATTGAACAAAGAGTATCTCACATTTCGTTAAATCTTTCCTATCAAATATAACTCGTTCTGTATCTCTACCAGAGATTGTCCATATATTATCTCTTTTAGATGTATCCATTTTTGCGTTCTTATTACACATAAATGTACCAGTACAAGTTCCTACATACTCTCTAAATTTCTTTTTACCACGAGGAGTTTTCATTCTACCTTTTCTAAGTATCTGAATATAACATCCATCATCTGCCTGAACCCAATCTCCTATTTCAGCCTCTCTCCAATCTTCGATAGGATATATTCCCTGTGGCAATTCTTCAATATCATCATAAACTCTATGAAAAATGTTCGATGCTTTATATGTCCTCATTTACCCTTTTTCTCCTACGCGCGCATTAATATATATATTATATATCCCTAACTAAGTATACTTAGAGTAAAAACCCGATAGGGTTTTTATAGTCTAGGTAGTATCTTAAGTTACGCTTTTCCAATTGTATAATTTTCTTCAATTAACTTGATTGTTTCCTCATCAAAATATTCTCCAAGGTCAAGGATACAATATTTAACCCCCCCTAATTCTTTAATCTCAGCAGGGAATTTTTGTTCTTTTTCATCTAAGATAGAATCTAAATCGATATCATCTTCTTTGGATTCGTCATCGTCTATCTTCTCGCAAATATACTCAACCTCTTCGGATTCAGGATCATATACTATAGTTAAATTGTAACGTAATTTAGACATAATCCTAATTCTCCTTTTCGGAATATAGTATTCAGACAAGTCATAAAAGCAAGATAAATATGGAAAGGTTTCAAAAATTGTACCATTTTGATATACACTCTATATTCATCGGGTATCGGGCTTGAATCGGGCTTTTTAGATACGATTTTCGTTAAATTTCAATTCAAAACAAAAAGGAGATTATCTCATGAACGACGCTTTACAACTACCAACTAACATGCAACCAGTTGACCCCGACACACTTCCACAAGGGAGCAACGGATTCGTCTTGTGCCAGGTCAAACAATTTGATACTACTGATTCATTGTGTATCACCACTAACTTGTCTCAAACGCGTACCGTATT
>CEUI01022962.1_pt1 | contig 10850 bp, 14 predicted proteins | sample 531411 | NCBI WGS metagenome assembly CEUI01 (sample SAMEA2622841, study PRJEB7988) | marine metagenome | isolation source: saline water (ENVO:00002010), including
ACTACAGCAGACCTAACTGGAATATTCTACACACTACAGAGTCAGTTCAGGCAGAACGCCACATGGGTAATGCCTTCATTGATTACTAAACAAGTAAATTCAATACAGGCAACTGCCGCAGGTGTTACTGGTATTGAAAGTTTGACTGCAAGTCCAGACACCAACCTGCTAGGTAAGCCTGTAGTAAATGCAGACGATACTAGCAATAACGGATTGGCAACAGCTTTATCGGCTAACAATGAGATTGCTGTTCTTGGAGATTTCAAGAACTACATGATTTTTGACCGAGTAGGAATGTCAATACGCAGAAATGATTCACTTTACATGGGTAACGACCAAGTCGGATTCTTTGCTACACGCAGAGGAGATGGACAGATTGGACTCGAGAGTGCATTCAAGATTTTGAAAATGGCTGCAAGCTAAATTCATAATTGTGGGGGAGATTAATTTCTCCCTCACTTTTAAAAGGAAATAAAATGACTAAGGTTAAATGTATTAAAGATGTATCACTAGGGTCACTAGGCATGGATTTTACAGCTGGCGAGGAATATGACATACCAGCTAAAGATGCTAATGCTTATAGTGAGTACTTTGAAAAGAAAGCTACACCAAAAGCTAAAAAAGCAGATGTAGAAGAAGATAAACAATCTACTACAGAGGAAAATAAATAAATGAAAGTTAAATGTATTCAGAGTATTGCAATAAAAGAACTCGAGCAGACATTCCTAGAAGATGAGGAATACAACATACCTGCCAAAATTGCTAATGAACATACAGCTTTTTTTAAAAAATTATCTTCTACTAAAGATGTTGAAGAAACAGAAGCAGAAGAAGAGGAGACTAAATAATGGTAACTCGCCATACATACGCATCTATTGATGATTTAAGGGATTACCTAGCTGGAACAACTTATTCTTCTGGTTGGACTTCTGACGCTGTAATTTTAAGGCGTATTTTGGAAACAGCATCTCTTAGGATAGATGATTATGTAGGCATGCAATCTTTTGGAGCTAGAACTGACACAAAATATTTTGATATTGGAACTGGTTCTTCAAGAGATACTGTTCAACTTTACGAATATGCTGGCAATAATACTGATATAGGCGTTGGAGATAGACTTGTCCAGTCTATACCACTAGGGGCATGGCTTGTGTCGCCCTCCACAGTTACTAGCTATAGTGGAACGGATAGAACAACATCAGAAACATTAACAGAAGGTTATAATAATGACTTTTTCTTAACTCCTTATAATTCTACGCCTAAGATAGAATTAAAAATGAATGAAGATACAGCAAAAGCCTTAAATGCAGGGCAACAGACATTATCTATTGCTGGAACATGGGGATATAGCAACGATACAACTGGAGCATTAACTACTACAGGTGCAATAACATCTACAACAGTAGTTTCATGGGGCGTTAATGATGCAACTGACTTAGAAGTTGCAACAACTATATTAGTTGATTCAGAACAGATGTATATTACTGGCATATCTTCTAACACTTTAACAGTTGAGAGAGGCGTTAATGGCACGACTGCGGCTACGCACAGCGCAGGAGCTAGTGTATATACATATATATACCCATCAGATGTTGTACAGGCTTGTTTGGATTTAGGCAGAATATTTTTCAGAGATAGAGATGCTGGTGTAACGCCAACATTAGGAACTGGGGAACAAGAAGTTACCAAATCCAATGTAGATGCAAAATCAGTATTAAAAACATTAGACGGATATAGAAATACAACAACACAATCAGGGGTATTTTTCTAATGACTGTAACTATTAGAACAACTGGTCCGCTTTTTACTGGAGGGGCTGAAAGGTTAGAAGAGGCTGTTAATAGAGGGCTATTAGATATAGCTGTTGCTGGTGGCGTAAAAGTTCAGGAGCAATTATATTCTGGTCATGGGAGAGTAACAGGATTTTTAAGAAGTAGAGTTGCAGGAAATACTATTGGCAATCTTCACATACAAATAGATGCTGGAGAAAAACGTTTTGGTAAAAATGTAATTTATGCTAACTGGGTTGAAGGTATAAGCCAAAGGAATCGAACTAGCACATTTAAAGGCTACTTCATGTTTAAAAATGTATATGACTGGTTAAAAAGACAACCAAAAGAAGTAGATGATATGTTAAAAAATGCGATAAAAGAGGCATTTGAATGAGTAGAAGTGCAATTATGGACAGGATAGATGCATTATTAGATGGCGTATCTGACCCTAATTTTACAGAGGTAATGCGAGGCGAACCCCTAGGCATTGCTGGAACTCCTTGTGTAGCATTTTGGCTTACATCAAGAGATGTTGAATTTAAAACATTAACTGGCGTAACAAGTAATTGTAACTTTACAATTAGAGCATATTTCAGAATGCAAACATCTAAAGACATACGAGAAACAACAGAATTAGATGTTTGGGATGCAATGGTAAATATAGATACTGCATTAAGGGCAGATTCTGATTTAAGTGGTAACGCAATTGACACAGATATAGGAACTGCAACAACTGGATATACCGAAATATCTGGAGTTGCATTTAGAACAGTAGACATTCCCTATTCAGTAATGTTAGGGAATGAAGTAACAATTACACCATAGGAGAATATTATGGCGATACAAACAGGATTAAATACAAGGTTATATGTTGAAGGATATGACTTATCTGGAGATGCTAATTCTTTAGATGGTGCTGGATATTCTCAAACATTATTAGATACTACTGCTTTAAATACAGAGGCTATGAGTAGAACTACTGGTCTTGTAGAAGGCACAATCAGTTTTAATGGGTTTTTTAATAATGCTACTGGTCAATCACACCCTGTATTAAGTAGCAATAGTGGGAAACTTCCTGCAGATGACCAAATAGTTTTAATCCCTTTGGGAGCTGATGTTGGCGACCCTTTTGCTGGATTAGTTTCTAAAGAAGGGGAATACAACGTATCAAGAGGTTCTGGTTCTGTAATTACATTGACTGCTACTTATGCAAGTGAAGGAATTGGTACAGAGTTTGGCGATATGCTTACAGCTCATGAAGATACACACTCCTCTGCTGGCTCAGGAACTGTATTAGATGGTGGGGCATCAAGTTCAAATGGAGCATCTGGATATTGTCAAATATTTAGTCTTGCCTCTGGAACTGTAACTGTAAAGATACAGCATGCAACATCCTCTGGCGGAACTTATTCCGACTTGATTAGTTTTACTGCTACTGGAACAGGTGCTGTTCCAATGGCTGAAAGAGGTACTGCCTCTGGGACTGTAAATCGGTATGTAAAGGTCACAACAACTGGCACTTTTTCAAATGCCGTTATAGCTGTTGGGCTTCATAGGTTATAAAAATAATTTTTATATAGGAGGATTGTTATGGCAATTCAAACTGGATTAGGCGATTACGTTGCTGTAGATGACAGCGGTGGTACTGCCAGAGATATATCAGATAATATCGTTAGCTACGAGATTGGCAATAGTCAAAACTTGTTAGATAGCACAACTGTTAGCAAGTCTGCTTTGCAAAGACTTATTGCATTAGGAGATTTGTCAATTACGTTAAATGGTATTTTTGATAAGGCATCAAATAAGTCTCATGACGTTTTTAAAACTAAGTCAGGAACAAGAACTGTTACTATCGCAATAGGTGGTAATACTTCTGGATATCCAAAACTAGAAGCAGAAATGTTAGTAGCTGACTATAATATTTCACGAGGTACAGATGGTGGACAAAACTTTACTGCATCCTTAATGTTGCAGAGTGGAACTGTCCCAACATGGGGTACTGTCTAGTGGTATCGATAAAAGAAAAAAAAGGAGACTCTTTTGTTTTATCTCGCCGAGACGCAGTATTAACATTTCCTGAAGGGCATGAATACGAAGGTGTTGAAATAAGAGCCAAGCTGGATGTATCGCTAAGGACATTCCTAGATTTACAAAAAATAGGTACTGATTCCACACCAGAAGAAACAGCAGAAATATTTAAAACTTTTGGCGAAGTTATTATCATAGAATGGAATATTTTAGATGAAGACCGTAGCCCTGTACCCCCAACAGGAGAAGGGTTTTTGGAATTACCTCCAGCAATATGTACTGCAATAATTGAGGCGTGGTCAAGCCAGATAACTACTGCGGGGGAAGCCTAGAGGCTGACATTATAAAGTGGAAACACGTTAAAGGTGGAACTGATAGAGATGGTAAAGTTGTATCTCAACCATTGCAACTTTACCAAGCTGAAATCATTGATGGCATATGTCAAAGATACGGACAGTTGCCATCAGCTGTCTTAAATGAAGATGCCAGCCTATTAAAACTTTTGCACATAGTTTCTTTAAACGAGGAGAAGCCTGAATAAATGGCAAATACAGTAAACATAACTGTCGGTGCAAATACAGCAAAGGCAGAACAGAATATAGGTGGCTTGCGAGGCAAAATCGGTGGTCTTGCTAAGCCAGTTGCAGTTGCGTCTGCCGCAGTAACTGGTATGGCAGTTGCCGCCGTTAAATTAGGCGATGAATTCAAAGAGGCTGAAAATACTATTAGGGCTGGAACTGGGGCTACTGGAAAAGACCTAGAAGAATTAAATGACTCATTCATGAAAGTATTTGAAGGAGTGCCAAATGATTCTCAGACTGTATCAACTGCAATAGCTGATTTAAATACTGAACTTGGTTTACAAGGTAAAGAGTTGGAAAATGCCTCAAAAGCATTTTTGGATTTATCTAGAGTAACGGGTAGTGATGTTGCTCCTATGATTAAATCTGTATCAGACGCAATGGTTCAATTCGGAATCCCTGCTAATGAAGTAGAAGGTCAATTAGATAAACTGACTGTTGCATCTCAAGCCGTTGGTGTCCCAATAGGGCAATTATCAGATATGGTTGGCAAGTTTGCTCCGCAGTTAAAAACTATGGGCTTATCAATGGATGAGTCAACTGCATTAATAGCAAGCATGGAGGCGGCAGGACTTGAAACCACTCGAATGTTCCCCGGACTCAACACAGCAATGAAAAAAATGTCTGATGCTGGGGTCACAGATTTATCTGCTGGCTTATCTGAATTAATGGCTGACATTAAGAATACTGAAAGTGATACAGATGCACTTGCTAAAGCCCAAGAAGCATTTGGAGCAAGTGCTGGTATTAGATTTGCAGATGCTATCAGGTCTGGAGCAATGGAAATTGATGACCTATTAGTTGCTATGAATAATGCTGAAGGGACAGTAGATGACTTAGGGAAAAGTACACTAACCACTTCTGATAAATTTGACATGATGAAAAATCGTGTTAAAGGAGCATTAGCGCCTATTGGTGGATTTGCTACGAATATAGGTCCATTAATTATGATAATCCCTGCTGTTACTACAGCAGTAACTGGATTAACTGGAGCAATGGCTGGATTAAATATAGCAATGGGTCCAATTTTAATTGGAATACTAGCTGTAACTGCCGCAATAATAGCTGGAATTATTATTTGGAAAAATTGGTCAAGGATTACAGAATTTATAGCTCCTGTTATAGATTTTATAAAATTAAAATTTCAAGAATTAAAAGATGTATTAACTGTTGTTGGAGAATTTTTTATTGAGATTTGGACAAATGTAAAAGATACATTTATGACAATCGCTTCAGCTATTTTTGATGCGTATAACTCTAATTTAGGTTGGCTTTTGCCCGGCGGGGCTTTGATAAAAGCCATCGAATATATTTGGGAACGATGGGACCATATCTGGGCGGCGATATCAGTAATTGCGCAAGTTATATTTGAAAAATTAACAGAACTATTTAAAGAACATTTTGGATGGTTACTTCCAGATGGAGCATTGCATAATGCTTTAAAAGCAATCAGAGATGTATTCATTCAGGTCTGGGATAAAATATCGGAACATTTTTCTACTATAGTAGAAGGCATAGAAACTGTTGCAGATAAAATTTTAGAGGCATTTAATGTCATTAAAGAACCATTAATAGAAATTTTTGATACTATTTCTGAAAAATTTTCTGATTTATTTGATAAATTACTTGAAATTGTTAATCCATTTTTGGAGAAATTTAAAGATGCGTGGGGAGTTATTGCAGACGCAATGACAACTCCATTAAATGCAGTTATTGGTTTAATTAATAAATTAATTGAAAAACTAAACAACTTTAAATTTGAAGGTAAATTTTTAAGAGGCGTTCAAGTTTTACCTTCATTTGACCCTTTTGATTTTGCAAAAATTCCAGAATTAGCAGAAGGAGGCATAGTCAATAAACCTACTTTGGCAATGATAGGAGAAGCTGGACCAGAGGCAGTTGTCCCTTTAAGTGGTAGGGGAAATGCTATGGGTTCAATAACAGTTAATGTACACATGCCTGCTGGCGGTACAGTTATATTAGACGATGAACAGACTGCTCAAAAATTTGGAGATTTTATCACTAATCAAGTTAGACAAGTGTTGAGAACTCAAGGAGCATTTTAAATGGCTCAAGCATATGCACAAGTTTTAGTTGATTGGGATGATGATGATAATTTTACTGGGACATATGATGATATAACTTCTGACATTAAAACAATGTCATTCAATCATACACGACAACCTGAAAGTGGGTACATGAATGGGGCTATATTAAATATACAAGTTAATAATAATGATAATAAGTATTCCCCTCCTTACGCTTCATCTCCATTAGCAAATAAATTAGTATCTGGTCATAAGTTAGTATGCAGAGTTTGGTATCCATATGACCATTTTAATGATACAGCTGATACAAATTTAACTTCACATACTATCCCTTATGACTCGAATTTTTCTTGGACTGCTAGTACTGGGGCAATCATCTGTCACGCAACTTCTAACTCATATGCAAAAAATACTGGTGGTGCTAACGCAATCTATACAACTGATATGGGCGAAAGTGAATTGGATATAGCAATGACAGCTACTACATCATCATCAACAGCGTCTGCTAATGACTGTGGCTTAATTCTCAGATATGTAGATGCCAATAATTATGCTTATGCCACAATTGATACATCAGCTAATACAATTCATGTAAACAAAGTCATATCTGGTAGTACTACATCTATTGGAACAGCTTCGTATAGTTGGGGAGCATCTACCAAGCATACATTATCAATTAGAATGCACGGAACATCTTTTAAAATATTTGTTGACGATGTATTACAAGGCACAGTTGGTTTAGATGACTCTGCTATAAATTCAGCAACCAAGCATGGAATATTTATAAACGCATCTGGTTCTGATGTCAGAATACACGATTTTGGTGGGTTAAAGCCCCTTTTTAGAGGGAAACTGAAAGAGATACGCCCAAGACCCTCTAAGGGTCTACAATACGCCTATTTGAAGGGATTTGATACATTTGAAGATTTTAAATTAATACAATCATATGCAAGAATCGCTGAAGGGACTGATACACGCACAGCTGGCTCTGCAACATCTCCGTTTAGGCGAATATTAACTATTGGAGAACAAACAGATAATCACGCAGAAGATGCTAATACCGATTATCAAATAGTGACAAAAGCTGGATATACTGCTCAGTTTTTTAGTCAAGTCAATTTATTAGATGGGCTTTATAGGGTACAAGATACAGAAGATGGATTTATTTATGTAGATGGACATGGCTACTTTCATTTTGAAGGCAGATTCCATAGGTCTTCTGCACCACATACTACAGCAGTTGCAACATTTAGAGACAGTTATAACGGCACAGATGCAGGCTATCATAATTACGCTTATGATGATGGGATTAATGGAGTTTTCAATGTCATTGAATGTGGATACAGAGTTGGAAACGATTTAAGAACTGCCTCAAGTAATCCCCCAAGTGAACGATATACAGATGGGTGGACAGCTATGGATACTGACAACGCAGGATATGTAGATAGTTCAGCTGGAGCTGGTATACCCATAAAGGCTGGAGAACAAAAAACATTTTTATGCAAATCGAAATTTCAATCTGATGATGAATATGGGGTTTATTTAAGAATCCCCGGAGGGGTACAAAATATTGCCAGAGCATCAGTTACTAGTAATGACGCTATACAAATTTGGACAGGGTCAGATGCAACTGGCACGCAATTAGCAATTAAAGTTTATTATGATGAAAACGATAGCACAGCTGATACTTCAGGAAAGTTTGGTGGTAATTGGCAACAAGTAACAGTAACGAATAATGACACATCTGATGGGTATATTACTCGGTTCTTTTTAGCGCAAGCTGGTTCTTATCTTTTGTATCAGCAATCTATGGCTCAAGCCAAATCTACATATTCTGTTAATAAATATGGAGAACGTAAACTGACATTACCAGACACTATTTTCTCTTACTATGGGGACAGTTCATCACAATTAACTGGAACAGGAGCTATTGGCTCTGCTATAAGAAAGTTAGAAAAATTAATTGAGCCTATAGTTCGAATGCGTGTTGATATGGTTAATCAAGATAAACCAACTTTAATGAATCAAGTTCATAGAAAATTATCTGACAGAGTTGATGTAATAGAATCAGATATGGGAATGAATTTCCCTGCTTACATAAATGGATATACTTATAATTTTTCAAATGGAAATACAGTACTAGAAACAACTTTTGACTTAACTATGGAAGGAGTTGGGCTTGGTATTTCTGGTGTATGGAATACAGCAAAATGGAACTTTTTTTCATGGTCTTAGGAGGCTAATATGGCAAATTCAGGAACAGTCAGTAGTGGAGATACAGCGACAGCGGCACAATATAATAATTTACGAGAAGATGTATTGGATACATCAACTGGTCATAATCATGCTGGCACTACAGATACTGGCAGAACAGTTTCAGTAAATAATGACAATTGGTCTGGGACTGATTTATCAGTTGCTAATGGAGGGACTGGAGCATCTAGTTTAACTGCTAATGGAGCATTAATAGGCAATGGTACTTCAGCAGTTGCATCAGTTGATATGTCTACAAAAGGTGGGATATTAACTGGAGATGGCTCTGGTAATCCCCAAGTGACAGCAGTTGGAGCAAACGATACTATATTAACTGCTAACTCTGGAGCAACTACTGGTATTGAATACAGAGCATATGTTGCATGGGATTCAACCCCTGCTGATACAACATGGAGTGGGGATACAGCTTACTTTACAGCAGGAGAGGCTCTAGTTGCTGGAGAGGTATGTTATTTAAAAGCATCTGACGGCAAAATGTGGAAAGCTGTTGCAACTGCGGCAGGCACTATGCCAGTTAGGGCGATGGCAACTGCGGCAATATCAGCAGATGCAAGTGGATTATTTTTAACTAAAGGTTATATAAGGCATGATTCAAATATGCCTACTTGGACTGTAGGGGCTACAACTTATGCTCCAGAAGCAGAAACCAGTTCTCAAAACGTTCCAGAACAGACTGCACCAGATTCAGATGGAGACCAAGTACAAACTTTGGGCTACGCTGTAAATGCCAATGTTCTTTACTTCGACCCATCAGGAACAGTAATAGAGGTCGCATAATGGCTGATATACAGAAGGTAAATGGCGTTGATGAAAGTAATATTGAGAAAGTAAACAATATTGCTAAATCTAGTATTGAATCAATTAATGGTTTAGATATGACAGCTGTACAATTTGTTGCCGCTACTGGTGGGACAATTACCACCGATGGGGACTATAAGGTGCATACATTCACGGGTTCTGGGACATTCCAAGTAACGGCAGTTGGTCCTGCAGGCGTTGGTAATCAGATTGATTTACTTATGCTTGGAGGGGGAGGAGGAGGCGGAGGTGGCTCTGCCAGTTCAAACCACGGAGGTGGTGGAGGTGGAGCAGGTGGTTATATTAATCTAACTGGTCAAACAGTTAGCGTACAAAGTTACAGCATCTCAATTGGTGGAGGTGGAAACGGAGGGGCTAATCATACATCAAATGGTTCAGTCGGTTCAGATTCAACATTTTTTAGCCAAACTGCTGGTGGGGGTGGCTATGGTGGAGAATCATCAAGTGGAGCAACTGGTGGAGCAGGTCGACCAACAAATGGTAATGGTGGAGGTGGAACTTCAACATCTAGTGGAGGTTCTGGCAACGGCTCTGGAAATTCTGGTGGTAATGGAGGTGGAACAAACTCTGGTGGAGGTGGAGGGGCTGGTGCATCAGGCAACGGTTCAAATGGTAGTGGGATTTCAGGTGGACAAGGTGGTAACGGAACAGCTAATAGCATAACTGGTTCATCTGTTACACGAGGTGGTGGCGGCGGTGGAGGTGTTTATTACCCCGGAGCTTCTGCGGCTTCAGGAGGTACAGGGGGAGGCGGTAATGGGAATACAGGTACTGCTCAACCAACATCTGGGTCAGCTAACACAGGAGGTGGAGGGGGAGCATCAGGTTGGGTTTCTGGTGCTACGCATGCAGGTGGAAATGGTGGCTCTGGCGTTGTTATTGTAAGATATAAATTCCAATAAGAGGTATTAATGGCACATTTTGCAGAGATAGATGAGAACAACATAGTCACGAGAGTGATAGTTGTTAATAATAATGAATGTTTAGACGATAACGGAGATGAATCCGAATCAGTCGGTATAGCACGTTGTGTTGAATTATTTGGTGGTACATGGGTACAAACCAGTTACAACGAGCGTATTAGAAAAAATTATGCAGGAGTTGGTTATACATGGGACAGTAGCAGAGATGCATTTATCCCTATGAAGCCATACGCAAGTTGGACATTAAATAATACAACTTGCAAATGGGAAGCCCCTGTAGACTTCCCAGATGATGGGAATAATTATGAATGGGATGAATCCTCTACATCATGGAAACAAGTTTAATATTATGAGGTGTTTATGGATGAACATGAACAGCAAAGGATTAAAAATAAAGTAGACGAC
>CEUI01004382.1_pt1 | contig 10836 bp, 1 predicted proteins | sample 531411 | NCBI WGS metagenome assembly CEUI01 (sample SAMEA2622841, study PRJEB7988) | marine metagenome | isolation source: saline water (ENVO:00002010), including
TAAGAGATGCTTTAGATAAAGCTAGACTTAAGTATGAATCTTTAGAAAAGAAAACGAATGCTGGAGTTGCAACTGAAGATGAAATGGAAGAATATCTAGAATTACCAAGTGTAATTAAGCAATTAAGATTAGATTTGTATGATTCTACTGGTGAATTTCAAGAAGATATGGATAGTAAAATTGATGATACGGAAGAAAAAGTAGAGGCTTATAGAAAAGCTGGTCTCTCTGGTATGCCTGAATTTATAAAACTAAAAAGGGTTCTTACAGAACAAAAAATACAACGTAACCAAGCTGTCTTAGGTATGAGACAAGAAATGGAACAAGAAAGGATTGATGAAGACTTAGAAAGAACTTCTGAATTAACTGGTATTCCTATTGAAGATATTAAAAGGTATCAGCAAGAAAGAGCAAGAAGAAGACAGGGTCTTATTCCTGGCAGGATGAGATAATGCCTCAAAGCAATTTCGATAAGTATTATAATAAATATAGACAACAAGCTCGTGAATCATTAGGAATAAGTGATACCGCAGCTACAACTGCTATATCTCCTATAGCAGCTCCACAACAACAAGGAAATATTTGGGATGTAATGGGTGCAGATGAGTACCCAGAATGGTATCAACCATCAGTAGAGGATTCTCCAGAAGCTGGTTTAATGAATGCTGTCGGTGTTGGTCTATGGAGTTTTGTTGATACTGCATTGTTTGGAGTACCTGGTGCTCTTGTAGAAGAAGAAAAGTATTTAGAATATGAAGACCCTGTTGCTAAATGGACTGGAGCTATTGGTGGATTCGCAGGATTCGTTGCAGGTGCTCCATTAAAAGTTGGTGCTAAAATTCTACATAAAGGATTTGGTACACTAGCAAGAAAACAATTAAAAGAAGCTGGTAAAGAAAGTGTAGAACAAGTAGTAAAGGGGATGAAAGAAAGAGGTCTTGAAGGAGGTCTTTCTAGAGGAGCAGTAAAAGAAGTTACTAAAGGATATAGAACTCTTGCTAGACAAGCAGCTGTAGACCCTAAACTTCAAGGAGCAGAATTTAGTAGAGTTGCAAAAGAATATTTAGAAGAATATGTACAACGAGGATTAGATGATGGTGTATTAGATGCTACTCAAGCTCAAGCTGTAAGAGATATGTTTGCAAATAATGTATTCAAAAGACCTCTGCAAGATTTTAAAGGATTAATGAAACTAAGAGGATTGGCTGAAACTAATCCAAGATTAGCAAAAGTAATAGGTCATAGCATAGACGATGCTGTAATGTTTGGTTCAATTGATACAATATTTGAAGGTGTATCAATGGTAGAAGATAAGAATTTTGATTGGACTGCTCCATTGTGGGGAGCTGGAACTGGTGCATTGTTTGGACAGCTTAGTTGGTTGAAACCTAGAGGTAAAGCAGCTGCATTTAAACCAGATTTTATGGCAGGATTGAAAGCTACTTTCCAAAGAAAAGGCGCATTTGATGATATGACAAGAGAGCAGTTAATTAAAAGGTCTTCATTATTAGGAGGATTAGCTGAAGCAAATGGTCAATCTTCTATAGTTACTCATACATTTAAAGGAAAGACAAGTAAAGTAAACCTTAGTTCTGAAAGTATATTTGATGATGTAGAAAAGGTTTGGGGTAAAGATGCTAATAGAGCTATGGTTAGGATGCTAGAACAAAGGCGTGGACAATTTGGTCGTGATATGATGAAGTGGGCATCTAAACAAGAGCTTGCTAATATAGGTGCAAACTGGAGAAGGATGATGTTAGGTGGATTATTCTTTAATGCTCATACATTTTATGATACATATGCTCATGATTTAGAACCAGATATTAATGATGTATTACCAAGTTTCTTGATTGGTGCTTATGTGCAAAGACGTTCTAATCCTGCTAAGTTTGACCTTGACCATAAACAAATGAATCAGTTAAGACAGAATCTTACAGTTCTTGGTATAAGCCCTGAGAGATTTTCTGCAATTCCTACTTGGGAGTTTAAACAAAGTAGATTTGAGAATCCATTTCTAGATGCTAAGTTTGCTGAAGTTAGACAGAAGTTAGAAGAATTAGAAATTATTACTGATTCAAATGAAGTTGCATCTGTTGAATTAACACCTGATGTGGTAAGCGCAGCTACAGCAGAAGGTTCTAATCCAGTTTTTAATAGAATGTATTCATATATGAAAGGATTAAAGACATGGACAAAGCCATTAGATAATATATCTAAAGAAGATGCTAAGACAATTGGTGATTTAATATTAAAAGCAGACAAAAGATTTGAAACTACTATAGGAAGTGAAGAAGCATTAGAAAGAACATTTCTTAAAACTCAGAAGAATTTTGAAGAATCATTTAAACATCTTATTGAAACAATAGAAGACCCTCAGAATATACTTGGTATTTCAGTAGAATCTAACACAAAGGATGGTAGTAGAAGATTAATAATACCTCAGAAGATTACAATAGGGGAAGAAATAAAACAAAAAGCAATAGATGGTGAATTAACATGGTTAGTAAATGCAAAGGGAGAAGTTTTAAAAGGTGAAGAAGCATTAGATTTATTATATGAAAAGTCAGATAGTTTTAACTCAGCTTTGGCAACAGTTAATTTATTAAATTATGCTGAAGTAAATCCAGTTGCTCCTAAGAAAGATATTAATTCAGAATCTTTATTCAAGCAAATATATGAAAGAGTTTCTTCTTTTGAACGTAATGTAGAAAGACAATTTCCAGACAATTCTCCGATGGCTGAACCATTTAGCATAGCAGATTCTTTTAGAGATTATATAGGTCTTCTTCAGCGTAATCATGGTATAAGAGTTAGTGAAGAAGCTACATCAATATTTAAAAGGGACTATGCAGACAGAGATAGGCTTATAGGATTGCTTGTTGATGCTGGTGTTTTATATAGCCCAGGAAATATAAGTGAAGCTCTTGTAGTTGATGCGATTACTTCTGAGAATGGAAGACCTAAAGTAAAAGTTACAGGAGCTGATTCAGAAACAACTGCTAGAGATATAAGATTTTTAAGTAGAGTATTAACATTACAATCTGCAGTTGGTGGATATAGAGGGTATGAAGTAGACCCAAATAATCCTATAGAAGTATCACATGGTAAAGTAGAAGCGTTAAGAAATTATTTTAATAATATGAAACTTAATATTGATTCTATGCAACCTTGGTTACAGTCTCAATTAGTTAATTATGCTTTTCAAGAAAGAATTAAAGGTACAGATTTAAAATTAAATCAAGTAGATGCATTGTTTAATCTATCTGGAACTGGGGCAGTTAAGTTTGAAGCAGCTGCAGAAGGTAAGGCTGCAGGGTTTAGAGTTAAACTAATAGATGAAGCAAGGATGAAAGGACATCCAGAATCAGTAGTTATAGAAATGGCAAGTGACTATAATAAGACAATGAGAAGAATTATTGAGGATAGTAAAGGTCTTGTTGTAGAAGATGCAGATAGAATAACTGTTCTCGATAGAACATACATGGAAGCCTTAGATAGAAGTATTCAGATTCAAGGTGAATCTTCAATGGCTGCTAAGTCAACACTTTCTGAATTTATGTCATTACTATCTACTCAGAAAAGAGGATATGCATCTTTTAGACAACAGTTAAAGGATTTCTTGAACTCAAGACCAGGTAATGAGCTTAATGTTCTACAATGGTTAGGGGAAGCTGGTGTAATTAAGCCTAAAGAGAATCAAAGAGATTATGATGTTGATGTAGAAAAGTTTACTGATTTATTAAAAATGCAGATGGAAAAGAAAATGTCTACCTTTGGATATACTCCAGAATATGCTAAAGAAAGATATGAGATTCTTGAGCAAAAGGCTAGAGATAATTTTATTGAGGACTCTACTGAAAGAGGACAAGTTAAACATATTGATTTAAATACTTTTTATGAAAGGTATAGAATTGATGGTAAGGATGTAACAAATCTTGATTCAGCAACTAAGTATTCAAACTTTGAATCATTAGTATATGTTCCTGGCACTGGAACAGAAACTAGAGTATTAGATACAAATGCAGTTCGAAAAGTATTAGATAGAATTGATGTAAAAGTAGATAATGATTGGAAAAGATATAGAAGCTTAAGTGATTCAGAGCAAAGAGAAAGACTTCCTCAAATAAGAGAAGATTTAATTGGTCTTTTAGGTTCTCAAAGAGCTCAAATAAATGTCAATGTTTTAAGTTATAAAAATGGTGACTACCAAAAGACACCAGAAGTAATACAGTTAACAAGATTACATGAATATTTAACTGATGGGTTAGAAATTCCTTATATGATAGTTGACGGAAGAATGAATATAACTGAAATGTCTGCTAATGGAAAGTATTATATAGACAAACAGATAAATATATTTGATGATGCAACTGTAATAAGTCGAAAATTAAAAGATGAGATAAGAAAACATAAATCAGAGTTTATAGCTAGTATAGAACAAGAGACTTCTGTATTTAAACCTGAAGATGGTATTTGGCATTTAGAAGGTAAGGATGGTGAGAGAGGATTAAGGTTAATGAATCTTGCTCCTGGTGCAGACCCTATAGTTGTTGCAGCTAAAGATTTACCTAGACTTAAAGAACCTTGGAAAGAATTTATAACTGAATATAAGAATAAAGAAGGTATAGACCCTCAAGCTACAAAACAGCTAGAAGAACTAGAAAGAAAGATTGATAAAAATGAGCCAATGACTCCAGCCGAGTATGAACAGATGATGACTTATTTAGTTGCAAAACAAATGCTTACTGGTTCTGATGGTGATAGAGCGTTTATGAGTTTTGTTAATGGAGTAGATGCTGAGAAAACATTATCAAGAATAAAATTATTTAATACTAAAAAATATGTAAGATATAATAAATCATTTATAAAAGATGTTGCTGATGTTTATATGTTTGGCGCAGACCCAGAGGGGATTACAACAAGAAGACGAGATAAAGATACAGCTAGAGCATTGAGAAGAATTATTAATAATGATGGATTCGGAGTTGCTATTTGGAATGATGCTGAGTACGCTAAGATAAAAGATGAAGTAAAAATTCTTGTAGATAAGGAGAGGATTAAGTGGGATTGGGATACTGTTATTGGAAGAGCTCATGAAGATGTATCTGCATTTGATAGTATTGCATTTATATCAAGAGATACGATGAGAGCATATCACGCTTTAATGGGGCATGACCCACTTTCTTTTAATCCAATTAAACCAGTTATATCATCTGGTGGCCCTGAATCTCCATTGTTATTAGGTAAAACATTATTTGTATATAGTGAATCATTAGATGGATTCTTTAAAGGAAATAAAGCAGTTGATATATTGATTACTAAAACTGGAGCAAAAGTTCATAATCGTGTTGGTGAACCAGGGATGGAAGATGCTAGTTTAATTAATACTGGTTGGGAAAATTTAAACAATCAAAGACTTACATCTGAAAAGATTAGAAAGATATCAATAGAATCAGTAGGTCTAATGCCTAATAAAGATGCAGATTTTGTATTAGCAAAAAAGTCTCAGGCTGATGCTAACTTTATGAATAACGCTGAATCTAAACTTATGTTCGATAGAGAGTTCGCAGGTATACTTGAATCTAATATTGAAAAGATGGCTGAAGTAATGCAAGACCCAATTACTTTAAATAGATGGATGTTAAGAACTCTTGGAGATGATGCTTTAGTAGCTGATTTACAAGCTGGGGAAGGAATGAAGACAGTAAGTAACATGGCTATTTATTCAGCTTTATCTCCAGATGCTAATCCTATGAGCTATAGTGATAGAATGGTAAAGAATAAATTATATAATATATATATTGATAATGTTATAAATGGGTTGAAGTCTGCTACCAATCAATATAATGCAGAAGATTCACATAGATATGGAGGGCAAGCTCCTATTATTCAGATACCAGAGATAAGTAAAAGACTTAGACCTACACTTGTTGACAGAGATGGAAAAGTACAAATGCAAGGTGAAGCTATGATACCATCTTATGCAGCTGATTTAAGTTTTAGTGAATTACATGACCTAGGTTATAGAATTAGATTTGTTAGAAATGGAGAAGTATTAGATACTAAAGCTATGAATGAATTAGTATCGCCTGAATATAGAGATAAAATTTTCTTTAAAGATTGGCAAAAAGTTGGTACACAGACTTTAGGTACATTTCATCAATATTTTGAATCTTTAAAATCCGAAGGATATTATCCAGATGATGTTAGTATTGGTGTAATGATTAGAAGAAATCCAAGAACAAGACCTAATGATTTTGGATTGTATGCTTTAAAAGGTTTCTTAGAAAAGACATATGGTAATGCGGTAGTAGTTAATTCTATGGATGTTGCTAATGTAGCAGAAGGAGATTATGATTTTGATAAAGCAGATTTCTTTTTTGCTCATAGACCTTCTATGTGGGAGCATGTTGGAAGAGCTTCTAAGTTTTTTGTACAAGGAATTAATCCAGATATGTATAAAAAACCTATATCATATAACTTAGGTATGAATGCTACAGAAGCAGCTAGAGCTAAGAATGAAATGATGGCTAATGCTAATGTGTATAAAAAAAGTATTGGTCTTGTTCAGAAAGTTCCTAGAATGTTAGGATATGGAGATAAATTAGGAGTAGATGCAAAAGGAGATGCGTTTGTAGAAAGATTTAATCAAGAGAGACCTAATGTAAGATTTACAGAAGATGCTAAGATTTTAATAGGTGGCAACGAAGGTCAAAACTTTATGATAGTTATGGATTATCAAAATAAAGATTATTTCCAAAGAGCTGCCTTAGAAACTCAATTAATATTAGATGCAACTGGTAGACTTAATCCAGATATTACAAGTGATATTTATAGTTGGAGACCAGATTTTATGTTTCCTCGTATGGATAATTCTGTTGTTCCTAGTGAAATGAAAGGAAGAAATCAAGCAGGTTTTATAAATGATTTAAGGTCAAAAGGAAACTCTGATGGTAATAGAGTAAGGATTTTTAGAAAGATTGTTAGAACTCCAGAAGGTCTTAATGAAGTAGACTTAACTCAGTTAGATAGAGCAATTCTTAATCAATTACTATCTGAATATAGTAAACTTTTAAATGTTACTAATGATTCTGTTTATGAAAAGACTGGAGAACAAAGAAAATCTGAATACACTGATGTAATATCAGGCTCTGAATCATTCTTTAATTTTAACAAGACAATTAATAAGAGTCTTTATTATAGATTAAGAAATAAATGGGGTAGTAATGAAGGAAAAGAAGAAACGCCGTGGAAGCGTGATAAAGATTTTAATGAATACTTTGGGGTAGATAGAGAGGGAAAAACATTTAAAGATGCTCAAGGTAAAAAACAGAGATATTGGCAACCAGAAAAAAATATTTTACACCCAAATGTAACTCTAAATGCTTTAGAATTTGCTAGAGGTGAAAGAGGAGCCCCAGTAGATAGAATATTGTGGCAATTTTATAACGCTGACCCATTTAGAGCAACAACTACAAGGACAGTTGGTACTAGAACTGCTGAATTAATTGACCAATGGTATAATGAATTACTTGGCGGTGGAGAAGGTATGTCAGCAATAGAAGCTGGAGTATCAGTAGATAAACTTGAAACTGCAGCTGATAGATTGACTAGAGGAGTTAAAAAAGGATTACAAGATTATAATCGTAAAGCACAGTTGGTTGCTAATTTAAAGAAAAAGATAGGCACTATTTTAAATAGCAAGTTAAGATGGGATGCTAAACAGAAGTCAATTGATAAGCTTAATAAACTAATTACTAAATTAGAAAAAGAAATGGGATATGATTTCTTACCTAAAGAATATTTAAAATCTAGAAAAGGAAAAGATTTAGATAAAATAGAATTAGTATTTGCTGATGATAAGAATGTGATTGATGGTACTATTTATTATGCAACATTAGAAAATGTTAAGAATATGTTGCCGGGAGGATGGTCGTTAAGTCCAACTGCTAAAAAAGATTTAAATTTTATTCGGAAAATAAGAAGATTATTCTATGGAAATCGGACTGGATTAAAAGAGTTTATGAGGTTTGGAGGTAAGACATTACTAACAAATCAAGAAATAGATTTAATAAATAAATTCCCAGACCTTAACACTTTCTATCAATTAGAAACGAAGTTGTTGATGGAAGGATATGAAAGACATGGGCCTACATTCCTTTATTCATTTATGCAACCTGCTCAGAACAAGAAAGCGGTTGGTGTATTCAACAATAGACCTGTTAGTGTACCTTATCAATCAACTGAAACTTTTGACCCATCTTCTAAGTATAGAAGGGGTATTAGATTGCTTACAGAGATTGCATCTGGAACACAAAAAACTGTTGAAGATGTTGCTCAAAATCAACAGCTAGCAAAAAGTTCATTACAGCAAATACAGTTTATTGAATCTACTTTTTCAAGATTCTTTAATAAAAGAGTAGACCAAAGATGGTTAGTTGGTGAAGAAGTGGGAGACTTTTTAGATGTAGGTGCAATAGGTAAAGCAGGTAAAATGGTAATGTATAATCATTTAAGACTTCCAGATTTTAATCAAGACTTTACAAGATTGTTTAGTGACTTTAGGTCAGTACAATGGCAAAGAGATTCTAATAGAATGTCAAGTGGATTTGGATTAATGAATGACCATTTAATAGATTTCTATAGGAATGTAATGAGACTAGCTGGTAAAGAAGGTCAGTTTGATTCTTATCTAGAGAAGATGAGTGTAATGGATGCTGAGATGATGGGTAATAATATAATAGACCCAATGAAATACTTATCATTAAGACAAAATATTGATGCTGAAGTAAGACAAATTGCTGGTGATATATTTATAGGAGGAAGATTAAAGAAAGAGTTAGCAAAAGGTAATCCAATTGCTGAGAGTATAGTAAATAGTCCTGTGTATACTTTAATGGGTGGTAGTAAATATTATGAAAGAGGTGTATCTTTAGAGAGAACTCCTCAGTTTAATGTTGAAAAGTTAAGAGAATTAAAAGATATGCATGAATCAATACGAGAAATCAAGAACAATTTGAATCCAAATATGTCTGAATCTAAGGCAGAATTTCAAGAGATTCTTAATTGCTAAAGGAGTATAACATTGGCTACTAATTGCGGTCTTCTATCTAAAAATTTCAGAGCTTTAACATCTGGTATTCAACTTTGGGCTGAATCAGAAAGAACAAAGAAAATATTTAATGACCCTCATGAAGCTGCTATGAAGCTTATCAAGACTAATTTCAATATGGAATTAAAACATTTAAGATATGCTAAAGACTTAACGGAAGGTCAAGTTAAATCTTATCTAGCAAGGTTAACTGAGCTAACTACTAAGGTTAAAGGAGGAGACCTTGATAATAGCTTTGCTAAATTTATGTATCAAAGTTCTCATTATGGGGCAAAAGACCCTGTAGTTGGTAATCTATTAAATGATATGCAAGCTTCACAATTTAAATTTCATGCAAATGAAGTACAAGATAGAACATTAATTAAAGGTATACATTCTGATTTAAGAGCGGAAGCTATTAATAGAGGATTCCAAAAATCTAGTATGTCAAGAGCTGAAAAAGAATCATTTAGATTAGACGAACAATGGATACAAGCCATGGCTGATTATAAAACTGCTGAAAAGAATAATGATATGGCAGGTAGACAAGCAGCTAATGAAAAGATGTTGGATATAAAAAGACAAATTGATACTCTTACTCAGAAAAGTCATTTACAAGTATATGATGATATGATTACTATGATAGAGATAGGAATGAGAGATGGTCTTAAACAAAAATTTGAACAATTAAAAAAAGAAGCTTATACAACTACTAAAAAAGGTAAGCAAAAAGTACTTAATAAAAGTAAAGCAAAATTACTAGGTGATATAGTTAAAGGAGATGCTACATTAAAATTAGATAGTAATGATATTGGTATGTACATTAGGATGCCAGATGGCTCTCGATTAACTAATGAAATGAGGAGCGCTATTACATCATATGTTGAGCTTATGGATAGAATGTACTATACACTTAGAAATGGTGTTAATAAAAGAATTGATTCAGTTATTGATAGGATGAAATATTTAGGTAAGTTAGACCCAAATGATGAAGCTGCATTAAATGATATAAAAACTAAAATGAGAGAGAAGTACTCTCCAAACTATGAAGAAGGATTTTTCCCTCATTATGTTAGAGATTTAAATGCTCCATTTATGAATAAGTTAATGGAGAGTTTTGATAATTTACAATTAGCATCTAATAGTCATGGTAAAGAAAAAGGCAAAAGCATTAGAGAGATAGTACAAGATATGAGTTTTTGGATTGATGGTCATGCTAAACCTCAAGTAAAAGATAGAGCAACAGCTAAATTTGGATATGACTATAGTAGAAACTTCTTTAATTCTGTAAATAATTATGTTAGTGATGTGAATAGATTTAATTATATATCTTTTATGGATAGTTATATGCTTGATGGACTTACATCAGTTGAACGTATATATAAAACAGAAGGAGGAGCTAAAGGATATGCTCAGAATTTAGTGGATTATATATCTGATATGCATAGAGCAACAAATGGTGACCCTAATATTAGTAACAAAACAAGAGCATGGATGAGAAGTGTATTAGGATTTGAATTTATTTCGAAGTTAGGTTATAATCCAAGGGCTGGCGCTAGGAACTGGTTTCAGAGACTATTAGATTATGTAACTTGGGGGCCTGTGCAAGTAAAAAATTCCAAAGATTATTTAAAGACTATTAGTTTAGGAAAAGTTGGAGATGTACAGGGAGAAAACTATATTGATAATGTACTAAAGAAGAATGGATTATTATTTGAAGAAGTATCTCCTGAATATTTAGAAAG
>CEUI01145562.1_pt1 | contig 10836 bp, 8 predicted proteins | sample 531411 | NCBI WGS metagenome assembly CEUI01 (sample SAMEA2622841, study PRJEB7988) | marine metagenome | isolation source: saline water (ENVO:00002010), including
TCCACCTTTCGAGCTGCAGTGGGCTGTACTGTAATAACACTTGTTTCATTGTCGTATCGAACGATTATCTGTTCGCCAATTTCCCACATGTCATTCAAGGTACGTACCAAAGCAGTCGGAATACGGAACCACTTTTGCTCATCGTACGCAGTTCGCAGTCTAACCCTACTCGTGTCATCACGAGCATATTCTTCAGGTACTACTGGCTTGCATACCAGAGTTTGGTTGTCGGTCATTTCAATTTTCAAGTTCTGTCCTTCAGCGATATTTCCAGCAATGTGAATTGGAATACCCACATAGCGTCCTCCGCCGAGCTTCGTTATTTTCATTAATCCATAAGCCATTTTTAGTTCACCTCATTTATGATGTTTTGTCTCCAGTTGGAGTGTGATGTCGAAACCATGTATTTTTCCAGTTCCTTATTTTTTGGGTCATATTTTGTGAATACTATCGCGAGTAGTGAACGCCAGTACGGTTCTCTTATACGCTCGATGTGCTCAACTGTATATAAAGGTTCCTCCTTTTCAACAGCAGAGTAAAGGTGTAGTAACGCCGTATGAATTTCCAAACTATCTGCCGAGGACAGCTTAGGTGCGAGGGAACCTTCAGTCGGTCCCGGATATAAACGAAATTCACTTAGGAACGTATCGAGCGCTGCGCGGTCAGATGGATAGACGTGGAAATTGTTTTGAAATACTGTGTAGTGTCCTACAGGAATATCTAACTCATCAGCCATCATCATCGCTAAATTACTATAGAGGAAGCAATCTAACCACCACCCCTTCAATGCGTCCTGCGACCGCATCATAGTTGTCATGCACAGTTTGCCATCAATGACTTGAAAGTGGAACTGATATGTGCAAGGTACAAAATCACGATGATGCACGCCATCTGCGTCAGGGCACCATCCATCAGTATTCCAGCACACAATTCCTGCATGTCGAGTGTTCATATTCTCCTTCAATTTGCGCACACATTCTTTCCACTGTCTAGATGCTCCGTTAATGATTATTCCATACGTGTACGGATAGTGTTTCGTTCCAAAAGGAGTATTGTTCAGCGTCATCCATTTTTCGTAAAACTTCCATTCTCTATGAATGAATCCAGGATTATCGCCTCTAATAACATCGAAAAACTCAATGATTATTCCGACATGTTTAGCTCCAAAATGGCGTCCAACACAATTCCATGGATTTCTCAAAACCATCGTATAATTGTGAAGTTCCAACATATCTTGTTCTCCTTCAGGTTGCATAGCCCATTCTCCAACTAAACGATTGTTTGAAGTGCCTGATTCTACAAGGTCTAGATATGCCATTTCAGTTAACGTATCAACGTCATTTGCTATCGAATTCTTAGGTGCTAGGACCTTATTTGTTCTCCTTTTTCCTGTTGGGTCTGGCATTATATCTTCACCTCGTTCATTCCTATACGCGTAAGAGTCGTTTGGATTTTCTTTCCAACACCATCTTTCCAAATGGCTTCTCTATCTACGAACGGAATCCAATCTTCATGAAGACCCCTATCTGGGTCAAAAGGAATAATTCCTTCATGCTCAGGATAGCCCTCAGGGGTGCCTTTTACTTTGAGCATGGTAATATCTTCTCCCACGGAAAACTCCCTCTGGAAGGCCCGTATTCCATACTCCACTGCTTTCACATGTTGTGCGCGTACCTTGTATTTCTCAAGTGGCTTGGTAAGCTGTTTTGAAAACGCGAGTTCTTCTGGAGGCAAACTGAAAACCATGTCGCGCTTTTCATCTACCCAGTTCTGTACTTCTTCTTGGGTCGCACCATCAAGAAGAAGGCGGAACATTTCCGCTTGAGCGTGTCGAAACACTTCATGAGTATCTTTCTTAACGGCTTCATAGCCAGTGACATCAATAACATTATTCTTCTCTGCTCCTTCTTCCCACACTTTATTTCCTGCATATCGTTTCTTAACACCTTCAACAAGCATTGCAGTGTACCACTTCTCGAATTTCAATTCCATACTGTGGTCTTTAACACCAATCGTGAAATCAAAAGTGATTTCCTCTTCTTCTGTCCATGGTGTGAATGAGAAATCATGAGGTTCAAGCATAAACTTGTTGTATGCATCATTGATGTCATCCTGTAGAGCATTCATATACATGAAGCACCGCTCTCTGTCCCACTCATCGGGAAGCTTTATGTAGACCGAATCTGTATCACCATATAACGGCATTGCAAACTCATCTTGCTCTACCAACCACCAAGTGTACTTAATCAAAAACTCGCCAGTCCATGTGATACCACGCGCTACACGAGGGTCATTTAGTCTGAAGCTCGGCAAACTTGTGACACCATAAAATGATAGTTGCAACGTCTTCCATGCTCCCTGCTCTACCCACAACGCCTTGTGCAATTCCTTGTCTCCACGATTCAATGCTTCAACAGCTGCCTTTCTTGCTCTCTTTCGTTGTGCTAGAACATTCTCAACAGCAGTAGGAATAATTCCTTTCTTATCGAGTCTAAAGAATACATCATTTACACAACATTTTGGACCATCAAAATCTGGCCCCACTATAGTATCAGGCGAGATGTTGCATGACAGAATAACGTTGATATACATCGCAGCAATGTCAAGACATCCAACATTTTTGAATACTCCAGCAGGTGGATAGAAAACTTTTGCTGCTTCAAATGTCTGCTTACGATATGGAGGCTTAGAAGGCAATACGACTTCTCCATGAAATGTTCTGAGTAATTGCGCATCAATAATACGTGAGTTCTGGTCCCATGCATTGAATGGGTACGGGAACTTGCACTGTTGTGCAACATAATACTCGGTCAACCCAGCCTTTAAATCAATTTCAACACAAGCTTCTACGTCAGTAATGTTATAGTCGATAAGTTGCCACAAATCTGCGATGTCCTCAGAATCCCACGCTTCATCAATTCTTTTCGCGGGAGGTAATTTCCCCCATCCTAATTCATGAACTGCAACATTCTGAAGACTGTAAGAAGTGAGTGCTCTAATGCCTTTTTCAGTCATACTTCTACGACCTCCAACTAAGCGTTCATAAGCGCGTTTTAGGTCAAGTATATCGAGACCATGAATAGATGGCTGAACATATGCCTTTCCGCGTTTACGCGCGGCCCAAGGTCTATCGTCATAAGGACTTAAAGCGTTTGAAAGTGGTTGCATACCATTCCCTTCAAGTCTTTGAAGTCTGTTGATAATGTATGCCATATCGAAGTATTCCACGTTCCATCCAGTCACAATATCTGGACGATATTCATCCCACCACAATATGAAATCTTGCCACATTTCAACTTCAGTGCCTCTAATTAAAATGTCGACATCACGTCCTTGCGGACTTTTCTTAGATTCTAACGGAATAGTAAAGTTTTCAGACCAACCAAATACCCACATTTTATCTGTAAAGCTGTCGTGTACGGTCATTGTTAAAACCGGCTGAGGCGATTTTTCTGAATCAAGACACATGTAAGTCTCAATATCGATATTACACACACGTCTATTATCGGTCATTTCAATTTCATGCTCCACCATAAAGCGAATAAGATATTCGTAGTCGGCTTCCCATGTACGTTCAAATGACTGTACATACTCGCGTATTTCTTTCCTAGTGAGCGGCCAATTTAATTCGATTCGCTTCAATTTTTCTCCACGATAACCAATAAATCCTTCAGTCACATTTTTCACGCGAACATCATCCTTTTTCAAAGGAGCATCTTCACTAACGTAAAGTACGTGAGGTGGAGATTCAGCCTGTTTCGATAAATGCAAATTGCCATCTTCATCTCTATGCTGCAACCATATTTCAGGAAACGAACGCTTTTTATCAGCGTACCTAACACAGAGATGAGTGTACTTCATTCTTCTTCATCTCCCTTTGCAATTTTTATCGCCTTAGCAAGCATTTTCGGGTCTGGTGCTTGTTGCTCTGGAACTTCAAAGTTCCATGGTTCTGGACCAATAACTCCTTGTGGATAAACACAAATCACTTGCTTTCCTTGGCGCTCAGCTCGACGTGCTGCTCTCCAACACAAATCTTGTTGATACTCTGCCCATGGCCTATCAGTAGCAACAATCAAAATATCACACGCATCTACGATAGCATCGTGCTGTTTGAGTGGGCTATCACGCGGCTGTATCTTTGCCATTGGAAAATGCATCGCAACTTTCTTTGGAGGATACGCATACACTGTTGCATGATGCGCGTGCAAATCCACCATATCGAAGAATGATTGGTTGCCTCCTTCATCCGACATAACGTGAACTTCACGAATCATGTGTTGATGACCAATAACCCACTGAGCCAGTGTTAATCCTGTTGCTGGTGTAAGTCCTCTCTTATCACCACAAAATCCAATGTTAAGTGAGAGAGGATACATGTCCTTTGCGAACCTCTCCAACATGAAGAGCCTCTCAATCAAACCTTCGTCCATTCTATTCCAGCCTCCCTTACCAAATCATCGCGCACTTCTGTATTTTTTCTGTATTCGTGCTTGTACACTACGCGCACAATGCCAGCATTGATTAGCATCTTCGTACAGCTGAGACAAGGCTCAGTTGATGAATAAATAGTTCCTCCTCGAAGACTCCCCTCAGCATTAATCAGAGCATTGATTTCGGCATGTACGGTACGTTCTCCTCCGTTGCTTCCACAATTTGGGTCGCCACAATTATGACTGGCACAATGCTCCGCACCGCTCGGTGCTCCATTGTATCCAATGCCAAGAATTCGATTATTCAGAGTTGCAATTGCACCTACTCGGCGACTGAGACATGTAGACCTATGGCGAGTTGTCTCAACCATGTGCATGAAATACTCATCCCAACTCGGTCTCGGAAGTTGTTCAATAATTTCACTTGCTAACTGGTCAACCGATTTGCGAACATCATTCTCATCCCAGATAGATACGTCGATAATTGGATTAGTTGAATTGTCAAAGAATATGGATAGATACGCTTGAAATTCGAACGCCTGTCCTATTTCGTGTGGTTGCCCATGATAACCATCTTCATGGGTTCTATCAACAATACGATGAATATCTTCATCATTAGTCTGCAAATAAATGTATGTGCAGGGCGTGACTTTGTCCCACTCTAAAAACGCTTTAGCTTTGAGAATCTCTCCACGTTGACAAGTGAACGCATATGAACTAGCAAGTTGTCTATCCATAATCAACCAATTTTGATTCCAATCAATGTGGGCAAACGCATCAGCCTTACCGATAACATAGTCATCAATACTCATGTGTTCTGGAGGGCGACTCTTACAATGGCGAATACCGAGTCTGCGAGCAATTTCAGCAGCCACAGTAGTTTTACCCGTACGAGGCAGTCCTTCAATAACAATAAACATTATTCCTCCTCCTCTAACAATTCGTCAATATCATCCATAACTCCAAACATTGACGCGACCAAAGCAGCTAACCACATATAAACTTAGGAAAGGGTACCCCTATATAAAGGTATCTCAGTCTAAATGGATGCCATGCTGGTTAAGCGCGCGTAGTACCTCCTGCGTTGATACTCTAAATGAGCCGTATTCATGATTAAATTCGTATTGTTTTTGAGTTTCCTTTACGAATTCGCGAGTCCACACACTACCTTCATTCAAGCAATTATTGACGTGCTCCATCAATTTAATAGCACTGAGCTTTCCATTTGGCACGTTGAAATATCCTGGCCAGTCTGCGCGTGCGAGGTTAGTGTACTCATTTGCGAATGGAATAATTGGCATCGAACCAAGATGCATTGCTTCTCGACAAGCACAACCACCATTTGCTTCTTCAATGAAGAGTGAGCAGTGGAAATCAGTGTTGCCAAGCAATGTAACGTATTCAGCTCTAGTCAAATCATTTTCACTAATCAATACGAAATTGTCATACTTCTCAGCAAGGTCTACATTCTTGATGTATTTCTGACCAGGATTTGTGACGGTCCAAACAAAATCATCACGTGTATGTGATAGCATTTCCATCGCTTCAATGAATAGTAAACCATTTGTGTAATCTGGGTCACTAATTCTGTTGGGGAATGTGATTAAGAACTTACCACCCTTTGTCGCTTCAGTGCAAATATCCGCAACGTGCGGTGCCTCATCGACTAATGTATCGAGTTCTGTCTCAGAATATCCAAAGCGGAATACCCATGCATTCTTTGTAATGGCTTGTACAATATCTTCATGATGACTGTAGTTTAATCCTTCAAAGAATTGATGTCGATTGCCATCACAGCAGAATCCTGCAATATCTGCGCGTAAGGCACCTTCAACTTGTCTCCACCAGTTCACAGCTTTGTGGTGTATTGGTTCATCGACACCAGTTTTTGGATGAATAGGTGAGTCAAGGAAATAACAACAATTGACAAACACAACATCTTTAGCATCATTCTTTGGATGGTGGAAATAATTCATGTAATTGGCTGTCAACTCAGGGATGTTGTTCCAAAAGACGAGATGCTCCGCACCGCACCTCTCGTGCCATGCTTGCACTGCTTCGAGGTCTCGACCCATGTCGAATTCATATCGATATGATACTGCGTCAATAGGTCTTCCACTGATTGGAATGTATTTCAATCTCCCGGATATAAACGCTTCATCTATATGGTCGCCAAGACCATGGAAAAGTTCTTCTTCAAGTGCCAAGTCAGTTTCATTGATATCAGGACCAATAATGCTGAATTCGACATCTCCATTCTTCATAATTTCAGACACAAAGCCTCTCATCATGTTCGTATTCGAATCGGCCATAATGACCCATTTTTCTCCATTATTCACGCTAGGTTGTAGCGTATACAGTATGCTCAATCTATACATTTTTACTCTCTCCATTCTTCATCTAACCAGTCAAGTGTACGCTTCAAACCAACTGAGAATGGAACCATTGGTTGCCATCCTAATTTTCGTCGTATTTTATTTGTATCTGGAACTCGTTGCTTCGTATCACCAGGCCATGGATTACGGTAGGTGATGTCTATCGGATAATCTAACATTCGTGATATTGTATGGGCAAGTTCAGTCATCGTGATGTTTTCTTCGCTTGCAATGTTGAATGTTTCTCCAGCAATATCTGGGTCAACACACATTAACGCGAATGCGTTTGCTGTGTCTTCAACCCAAGTAAATGAGCGAGATTGCTGACCATCGCCAAACACATCCATAACATCTGAGTGTCCTGATTTCAGAAGTCGAATTTTTCTATGGAAATCTGGGATAACGTGTGAAACGCCATATTCCTCTTCAAGTTTTGATAGTTCACCAGGACCATAAACATTAAATGGGCGACCAATAACAAATTCTCTGCCATATTTGTTGCACATCATTTCCGTAAGTCGCTCTCCTGCGAGCTTGAAAAATCCGTAATTATTAGTTGGCGGAGGTATTTGATTATGTGTTGTGTGCTTTTCAATACAAGGAGAAGACCCATTTTGAAATACCATACTTGACGAACAATATACAAATCTGTCGGCTATTCGACATTGTATGAATGCTTCCATAACATTTGTGTCGCACCAAACATTGTGTGAACAGATTTGCCATTCTTCATCAGCTAAGAATCTTCCACCTCCAACTTGTGCAGCTAAGTGAAGGAACACATCAACTTTATGTGTTATCGCGATATGTACTAATTGTGAAACGGATTCAGGGTCCTCTAAATTAATGTTGTGTGGATGGTCTTCATGTAGAGCTTTATCCACAATGACTACTTCATGTCCACGCTTTTTCAAAATATCTGCAACACGAGACCCAATAAATCCCGCTCCTCCTGTAATCAATACGGTTGTCATCACTGTTCACCTCTAATGAAGTCCCACCCATTCTTATCAACTTCTCGCTTTTGAATAATCGCTGCTGGGTCAATAATCACAGTATCCGCGTGCGGAATCACATCACGATATTCATCGTGTGCTGTCATAACAAATAGCAACTCACAATCTTCGAGAACATGCTTAGAACTTGACACGGAGCATGCTCCGTATTTGAGTTCCTGTTCAGTTGTTAAGTTAACTAGGGGGTCATGAATCAGAGTCCCGTGCTTACCTTGTTCTTTTAACCACTCGAGTAATTTCCAAGTGAGTGAGTTTCGTGTATCATCTAGACCAGGTTTGTAGGTAAGACCTAAGATTCCAATCTTGTCGTATTTGTGTATATTTTCTCCAAGTATATTTTTGAATAGGTTTTGATTGTAATCAAATGCAGCGGCTGCAAATTGTGAATGTAATCCTCGATGCGCTAACATCTGCCAATCTTTATCAAGACAATACGACCCAACGAATGATGGGAATGCCAATCGACCTCTACCATATCCTTGTGTCATCATTTGTCTTACAGTATGCGGGTCTGCGCCTGTGAATGTCATCAATTGAGACAATTCTGTTCCAACAGCAAACTCAATATATCGCACTGTGTTATTGCAGATTTTAGCAAGCTCAGCTTCAACAGCTGTACCCATTATAATGCTAGGAAATGCATCTTCAAGAAAACCAAGAGTGGTCATAAACTTTGGAAAGAGATTTTCAGATTGTGTACAACCAACAATTTGTGGAAGTTCTCCGAGCTCTTTCATTCCATATCCAAGAAGTAAGCGTTCTGGAGCATGAATAACTGGTTGTCCTGTTAGTCGAGCCAAATCATCAGATGTTCCTGGTGGAACAGTAGAACGAAGAATAACTTGCGTTCCAATTAACTTCTTACCAATCTGCATAATATGTCCAACTTCTGGAACACCATTATTTACAGGAGAGCCAACACAAATAAATGCCATATCAAACACTTCAGGATTGTCTGGCATATCGCTCACTGCAAACAATTTTCTAGTACTACTAATTGCACCATTTAGCGCTGGCTCTTCCCAAGGGAAATCGGCATTTCGGAAGTGTTCCAAAATATCTTCATTCGTATCCATGACGGACACAGTTTCAACTTCATCCTTGTTCGCGAGCCATGCCGCTAGAGGTGCTCCAACTCTTCCTCCACCAACAATCAAGATTCTAACCATGGGACTCATACCTCCTAACTTGAACTAGCATATATACCTTTCTTTTCTAAACTATCTTAACGTACTTCTTACGCTTGATAGTGGTCTCAGTTAACCAATCACAATCCTTAGTTGCTCTGTAGAGTGTTGAGCTAGATGTGTGCAACTCAGTTTCAGCAAGAGACCACAAATCACTTTTAAGGACCCAACCTTCTTTTGTTTGTGGTCGGTCTGGATGATTTTGTAATAATCGTGTGTGTAGCTTTCTCAACTCTTTCATTAAGCGTTCTTCTTTGCCACCCTTCTTTGCAATTCCTGCGTCCATTTCCAAGAATGGTAGAATGAACTCAAACAAATCACGAATAAGAGCGTAAGCATAATCTACATCTTCTTTCGTTATACGCGTACGCGCGGAGATGCTAGCACAGTGAGTTGCAATCACGTACATAAAGTTCACATACCTAGCAATCATGGAGTTAGCAACACCTTGCACTCCTTGGTCGAGGTTTTGTGTTAGGGCCAACAATCTTACATTTCTATTTTTGACGTATTCTCTAACATCATCCCAAATCCATTCATGTGGAATACCTTGTTGAACTCGAGCATTTTCTTGTTGAGCTTCGTTTGACACCCATTCCATAATCGCCTCATACTCTGCTGGAACAACAGTTTTTCTTCCTAATCCATCAGCATCTGTTCTGATATTATCTACACGATTCGCGTATGTTAGACGCTTTGGAAGAATGATGACACGCTGCATCAAACCTTTATTCAAAAACTCTTCACCTAATCCTTCTGGAATATATGACGTTAAGTACAAACTCAAATCTGAGTAAAATTCGATCGGTGGTCCTCTAGCCAATTTCTTGACGATTAATGATTGAGCACTACCTATCGGGTTTAATGCCTTTTCTAAGAAAGTGACGGCCTTTTTAGTATGGGCTGTTTCCACGAACAAAGTTGAAGCCTCATCAAAATGAATAACATCGGATAGTTGAATGATTCCCTCTTCAAGAACCAAATTGTCTTCTCCATCTTCTGCATCTGGGTCTTCCGTCCAAGTCCCAACCAAAGCTGCATCAGTATAATCGTCCAAATCATTTACAGTCTTTCCTGCAGATTCAAGCGCTTCTTTGACAAATCCATATGGTGCAGATTTACCACCACTAGAATCCCAGAAAACTCCAATACTAATTCGACCATCAATTCTCTGAGCACGCTTGTAAATGAAACGGCGTTTCCACATTTGACCACAAACCAAGTGGAAGCAAAGTTGTGCATACATTTCGTTATTGTATGAGTATTCACAGAAGACTTTGGTCCAACGGTCGAGATGGTCATGTATATCCATTACTGACACTCTCCTTCGCAATTGCATAGTCCCATGCTCTTCAACCTAGTACTCGAATAGGGATGTAGTATATTATCTATCACATTCGATACTCGCCTGCGAGGGGTATACTTCTTCCATTTTGTAGATTCTGGATTAGAAAACTCTTCAATAGCTTTCATTACAATATCAGTGGCTGTTTGTCGTGCATTGTATGAAAGATGTTTTGGGTCGATACCTTCACGCGCAAGGAACGCCAAGTAAGACATTACAACTTGTCTTCCGTCATCTTTAACATCGACATCTTGAAGAAGATTCCAAATACACTGTGGCAATTCTTCTTTCATAATCGGTGTCGTACCATCTAATTCAATCGGGTCTCCATCAAAGGTAGTACTGAAATCTACTGCTTCTATGTCATAAGACGATAGGTCTATTTCAACCTTACCCACCTTATGGAGTTTCATGCTAGGAACTTTAGCAAAATCACGTACCGCCGTATGTCCAGCGCGGAGCATGCTTCTGGGGATTGAG
>CEUI01018286.1_pt1 | contig 10834 bp, 15 predicted proteins | sample 531411 | NCBI WGS metagenome assembly CEUI01 (sample SAMEA2622841, study PRJEB7988) | marine metagenome | isolation source: saline water (ENVO:00002010), including
TTAAATAAGGAAGTAGCAGATGCTTTGCAGAAATTAATTAAGCACGAGGTAAAAGAATATTTACAGAGTAGTGAATTTCAAGAACACCTTGAATATGTAGTTAAGGTTGCAGAGTATATGTTACAAAGAAACATTCTAGAACGAATTGAACTAGAAAAAATAAAGAAAGGTATAAAAAATGAGACCTAATGATTATGATAAGATTATGTTAGTATTTTTTGCACTAGCAATCTTTTTTACTATAATAAATACAACTTATTAATGGAGTAATATTATGGTAATGGAATCACTAATATGTTTAGCACTTAACGTATACCACGAAGCTAAAAATCAAAGTTTTGTGGGACAGGTAGCAGTAGCACAAGTTGTAATGAATAGGGTAGAAGACCCACGTTATCCTGACAACGTGTGTGATGTAGTAAAACAAGGCTTAACTTATAAATGGAAACCTACCTTTCCTATTAAGAATAAATGCCAATTCAGTTGGTATTGTGATGGCAAGAGTGACAAGCCAAGAGAAAAGAAAGCATGGGATGTTGCTTTACACGTTGCCAATAATGTATACAATCAACACTTAAATGAAATAGTTGAGGGTGCGACACATTACCATGCCTACTATGTCCGACCTAGTTGGGCAGAGACAAAGACTTATATAACTAGAATAGATGACCACATATTTTATAGGTGGGATATTGAAAGGAGTAAGAAATGAATATAAAAATAAATGATAGCCAAAAGGAAAGAATCCTTGAGAGCATGAATCAATTAAAAGAATTAAATAATGATGTAATGGATACTTGTCCTATACGATATGAGCAACTATGTGCCATGAGTGGACTAGAGTATTTACTAGCAGACATATTTAATATGGAACTTCCCAAATGTGAGCATAACCATGTGAACAGGTGGAGAAGTTATGGATTTAAAAATGGTAAGAAGAATAAATCCAATAGCTAGAGCTTTGGCTCTTTTTAGAAGAAGGGCACAGACATATGTTGTGCCACCTAAAAAGGGCAAAGGTTCTTATACTAGGAAGGCTAAACATAAAGCTACCCTTGACAAGTCTTCCTAGTTGTTATATAACAAAGTATCACTTAACCAAATGTCATAAGTTATGACACATTTTATAAAAGGAGAATAAAATGCCATTAGATTCACAAATAACAGAACTTTTTAACTTAGAGGGAACTGATTTAGACTTCAAAGTTAAATACGAAGATACCAAGTTTGCAGGGAAACGTTATGTACGTAACTCTGTAACAGGAGAATATCTAGGTATCGTAGGTGACAAGTTCAAATCTATTAACCATATTGATTACTTCAACGGTATCAAAGATGTTATAGAAGAGAACAGATTACCTCATCATCTTGCCGATGCAAAGGTTAAGATATCAACTGCACGTAATGCAGCGTTTGCCTTGATAGATATTACGTTGCCTAACGTACAACATACAATCACAACGAGTAAACATCAGACTACGATTAGTGAGAGAATCATCGCCTTACATGGCATTGATGGTTCATGTTCTAATCAAGTTTACTTTGGTGCTATTGATATGTTTTGTACCAACGGACAGATAGGTGGAGAGTATGATTCTATCAGAAGAAAAAATACGAGTGGTTTAGTCAGAGAAGTTTTACTTGATGAAGTTCGTCATGCTAAGAGTAACTTTGATAAACGTGCTAAACTTATGCAAGAGTGGGCAAACATACCTCTCAACATAGATGGTAAAACTTTTATGTCTAGTATAATAAAATCAGAAACTATGGCTAAGAAGATGTATGAATTAGCTTGTGAAGAGATACGTAAGAGAGGTAAAAATGTTTTTGCCTTATACTCTGCATTCACTAACTATGCATCTTGGGCAGACGATAGAAATGGTTTCAATATACGTAACACAGGTTTTGATACTAGACCTGAAACCATGTGGAGAAGAGAGCAAGAAGTTGCTAAATGGATTGCTTCACCTCAGTTCAAGCAACTGTTGACTGCCTAATGAAAAAATTTCCTAGATATTTACAGGAGCAAAAGTATGGAAACGGTGTGGTTTTTTACAGATATAATCCTTCTTCTAAATATATTGATGAAGGGATTGTTACACGTACTAACTTAGGTTCGGATTTGTCAACTGCAAAAAAGAAAGCCAATGAATTTAATAAATTGATTGATGCATTTTTGCAACAAGAATCTGAAAAAGTTAGTGTTAAGAAAAATCCCACCGTTCAAGGATTAGTTGATGAATATTTATTATCTAGTGATTTCAATATGTTATCAGACAAATCTAAACTAGATTATCAATACTTCTTGAACGTCATGCTTGAGACAAAAGTAGACAGTAAAGAAATGTCAAGAATTTATTTGAAAAATATGACAGGCTCAAAAGCTAGAAAGTCGTATGAAGTATGGTTAAATCGTGGCATTTCTATGGCTACTTATACACGTTCTGTTTCACGAAAACTATTCTCTTATGCAATGGAGATGGGTCATATGGAGAGTAATCCATATACTACATTCAGAGGCAGAGCACCTAAAGCTAGGAAAGTTGTATGGACACCTGAACAGATAAAACAATTTTTAGACATAGTATATACTAAGTTTAAATATCGCAATCTTGGTTTAATTGTTCAGATGGCATACGAGTGGTGTCAGAGAGTTGGAGATATGAGAATGTTAAAGTTTTCAAATATAGATTTTGATAAAGGCATTCTCAATCTTGAACAATCAAAACGTAGAGCAGTTGTACACTTACCAATTAGCAAGGATTTACTTGAAATGCTTAAACAACAGAAACAGGATTATGGATTCCAAGAATATGTTGCACCCATGCCAAAGGCGATTAGAGGCTCATACAAGCCATATACTTTGGTTGGACTGTCTAAGATAGCAAGACAGGCTATCACCGATTGTGGGTTACCTAACGAGCTTAGAATAGCAGATTTAAGAAGAACAGGTACTACAGAGATGGTAGAAGCAGGTGTTCCTATGGGACAAATAATGTCTGTTACAGGTCACGTAAATCCTAGTAGTGTAGCACCTTACATGAAAAATACTTACGTTAGTGCAGAAAGTGCATTGACAAAAAGAAAAAGTCATGTTAAAAGCACATAACAAGTGCCGAACAGAATAACTATTATATATACATATATATGAATATACATAGATATATAAATGATTTACAATTAAGTGTAGGAGAATCAAAAAGATTAGATTGTCCTATGTGTAAAGGTTATAAAACATTTACTGTCACAAATAATATGGGCAGTTTATTGTGGAACTGTTACAAGGTATCTTGTGTCATCTCGGGCAGTACAAGAATTAAATTATCTGTAGAAGACATCAAAGGTGTACTGCAAAAGGAACAGGCAGATAGTGAGAATGATTTCACAATGCCTGAACACATAGTTCCCCACGACAGTAGAAAGAATGTTCTATCGTGGTGTGACACATGGCAACTAAACCCTGACGAACTTAATCTTTTTTATGATGTAAAAGAAGATAGGGTGGTGTTTCCAATTACAAATAAAGGCAAGACAATCAATGCCATAGGTCGTGCATTAGGTAAAAGATTACCTAAATGGAAAAAATATGGAAATAATGGGTTGCCTTATTTTAAAGGTTGTGGTACAACTGCAGTTGTCGTTGAGGACTGTGTAAGTGCAGCAGTCGTTGGAAGCACACATATTGTCGGGGTAGCTGTGCTTGGAACATCTCTCTCTGAGGCACATAAGAATTGGTTGGCTCAGTTCTCAACGACAATAATAGCATTAGACCCTGACGCACTAAAGAAGACATTTCAATTTGCAAAAGAATTGAGAGGTTATGTGCCTAATATAAAAGTATTAAGATTGGTAGATGATATTAAATATAGAAATACTACTGACTTAAATAATTTAAACATCCTAACCCCGAAGGAGTAGAATATGGAGTTATCATTAATAAGAAGTCTGATGGACAAGCAATTCTATGATGAACATAGAGGTGCAAAATGTCCTGACAGATTATTTAGTAAAGATGTTAGAAAAATAAAACAAGCCATAGACAGTGCTATGGACAGGTATGAACGGACAGTCACACCTGATGAGATAGAGGCTTTGTTCATGTCGAATAATCCTTCTATGACTACATCACAAAAGAGTGCTTACTCTTCTTTGTTTGGTAGTATAAAACGTGAGAGTCCAATGGGAGAAGATATTGCTCAAGAAGTTCTTTCAAAACTGTTTCAACAAGTGGTGGGTGAAGACATTGCTAATCTTGGTTTTGATTATGTCAATGGTTCTCAGTCCTCACTTGAACCTCTCCGTAATATTTTGGAGCAGTATGGTGATGATTTCACACCTAATCTTAACATCGAATGGGAAGACATAAGCATTGAAGCATTGCTCAGTAAGAATGACCTTGAGGCTAGATGGCATTTTTCCATACCAAGTTTAGGTCGTGTACTGCAAGGAGTGAATGCAGGTCATCTTGTTGAGATAGGTGCTAGACCTAACACAGGTAAGACATCATTTCATGCCTCATTGATTGCTAGTCCTCAAGGCTTTGCACATCAAGGTGCGAAGTGTATTGTGTTGTGTAACGAAGAATCTGCACACAGAGTAGGTGCTAGATATCTAACTGCAGCAACAGGTATGTCCATGCATCAGATAAAAGAGAATCCATCACGAGCAGGAGAACTATATGAACCTGTTAAGAAACACATAGAAATAAAAGATGCATCTAACAGAGACATGGCTTGGGTGGAGAGTGTATGCAAGTCATATAAGCCTGATGTTGTGGTATTAGATATGGGAGATAAGTTTGCAAGAACGCAAGGATTTGCAAGAGCAGATGAAGCATTGAAGGCTAATGCAATTCATGCTCGACAGATAGCTAAAGCACATGGTTGTGCCATGTTTTATATGTCTCAATTATCTGCAGATGCAGAAAACAAGGTTGTGTTAAACCAAGCTATGATGGAAGGTAGTAGGACAGGTAAAGCAGCAGAGGCAGACCTCATGATACTGATAGCCAAGAGTCCACCTATTGAAGGACAAGATGAAGAAAGTCCTGAGAGACATCTTAATGTTGTAAAGAATAAACTATCAGGATGGCATGGTATTGTAACTTGTCAATTAGATTATTTAACTGCGAGGTATACTGCATGAAGTTAACTTTAGATGTAGAAAATACAGTAACCAAAAGAGATGGCAAGATGCACCTTGACCCCTTTGAACCTACTAACAAATTAGTCATGGTAGGTTGTCTCGAAGATAATGGGCAAGAGCATTTGTTCAACATGGATGTTTCTGAAGGAGTATATCTACAAGACTTATTAGATAGAGCAACTGTTTTAATAGGACACAATATAGCCTATGATTTAATGTGGTTGTGGGAATGTGGATATAAATATGATGGTGCAGTCTTTGATACAATGTTAGCAGAGTATATAATTCAAAGAGGTATTAAACAACCTTTATCTCTTGAGGCTTGTGCAGAACGCTATCAACTTGAAACACAAAAGAAGGATACACTTAAACATTACTTTGCTCAAGGTGTTGGAGTTGATGCTATACCAAGAGATGAATTAAAAGAATACTTGTTAGCAGATTTAAAAGCAACACAACAACTATCTAATGAGGTGTATAAAAAATTAAATACACAAGAGTATGCAAGTTTGTTAGAGTCTGTAATTTTAACAAACAGAGTTTGTGTTACTCTAGCTAGAATATATAAGAATGGATTCAAAGTGGATAAAGATGTTCTAAAAGAAGTGCAAGTTCAGTTTGAACAAGAGAAGTCTGATATAGAACAGAGGTTATCTAAACAAGTTAGAGAACTCATGGGTGACACACCTATTAATCTCAATAGTCCTGAACAAATGTCTTGGGTTATTTACAGTCGAAAGCTAAAAGATAAATCCATGTGGGGTAATAACTTCACTCCTTATATGCCTAATGAAGAATATAAAGCAACCATAAAAAAACATACAGATGTAATATATAAAACGAAAGCTATCAAATGTACTACGTGCAATGGTAGTGGGTTTATTAGAAAGATAAAGAAGGATGGCAGTCCGTATGCCAAACCTAGTAAGTGTTCTAACTGTAATAATCTAGGTTATTTATTTAAACCAACTAATATTGTTGCAGGACTAAAGTTCAATGCACCCAATGCAAAATGGATTAGTGCTAATGGTTTCAGTGTAAATAAAAACAATCTATCTTTACTACAAAATGTAGCAAAGAAAAATGATATGATAGAGGCAAGTAACTTCTTATCAGATTTACAAAGACTATCTGCGTTAGATACATACCTATCTTCTTTCGTTCATGGCATTTCAACCTACATGAAACCTGATGGTATGTTGCACGTTAGATTATTACAACACAGAACTGCGACAGGCAGATTTAGTGGAGCAGACCCCAATATGCAGAATATGCCTAGAGGTGGTACATTCCCTGTAAAGAAGGTATTTGTTTCACGTTGGGAAGGTGGCAAGATTCTAGAAGCTGACTTTGCACAGTTAGAGTTTAGAACTGCAGCTTATTTATCACAAGATGAGGTGGCTATAAATGAAGTTAAGACAGGTTTTGACGTTCACTCTTATACGTCTTCAGTTATTTCAGCTTCGGGTCAGAGTACAACTAGACAAGAAGCTAAAGCACATACCTTTGCTCCGTTATATGGTGCGACTGGGTTTGGCAGAACGAAAGCCGAAGCAAGTTACTACAAAGCGTTCACAAAAAAATACAAAGGCATCGCACTTTGGCATTCCAAATTGGCTAAAGAGGCTTTAGAAACAGGTATGATTACAACACCATCAGGTAGGCAATTCTCTTTTCCTGATGTAGAAAGAAAGTATGGTGGTTCTGTATCGCACTTCACACAGATAAAAAACTATCCTGTGCAAAGTTTTGCTACTGCAGATATTGTGCCTCTTGTATTAATAAATATAGAACTTAAATTAAGAGAATATAAATCATGTATTGTGAATACAGTTCATGATAGTATTGTGATTGATGTACATCCTGAGGAAGAACAGAAAGTGATTTCAATAATAAATGATATGAACCAAGAGCTAAATGTCATTGTAAATCGACAGTTTAGAATTAACTTAAATGTTCCTTTACTTTTAGAGGCAAAAATAGGAAGAAATTGGCTTGACACAAAAGATGTATCGTGATATAACTATAAAACTTTGAGAAAAAAGGAGATAAAAATCTATGAATGATTTAGTAACAATAGATGCCAATAACTATGCTGCTATGGCAAAAGCTATGGGTATCGCAGGAGAAGGCTCATCTTCAGAAAAAAAGAGCAATACACTACCTAGATTACGAATCAACCATGCACCTATCATGGGAGAAAAGAATTTAGATGGTAAGACTGTAAAAGTAGAAGTAGTAGATGGTGGTTCTTACAAGTTAGATAAACCTGAAAATGGTATTTACTATGGCTCTTCTGCAATCATCCGACCTTTTATGCAAAGATTTATGTATAAAAGATTTGTTAAAAATAATAATGCCAAAGCAGGAGAACCGTTAGGTTTGTATCATAAAACTGTTATGGCAGATACCTTGAATGTGGATTTAAAAGATAATCAAGGTGGGTTTAATTGTGGTAAACCTGCAGGATACATTCAAGATTTTAAGTCTTTGTCTGAAGAGAAACAAAATCTCATTAAACAAATAAAGCGTGTTCGTGTTGTTTTCGGCTTGGTTACATTGAAAAATACTGTCAATGAAAAAGGCGAAGAACAAGAATTAAATCAGTCACCTTTTATTTGGGAGATTGATAACAGAGATGCTTTTAAAATTGTAGGTCAACCTTTTTCCAAGTTGGCTCAAATGAAAAAGCTACCTGTTCAACATGAGATAACTCTCAACACAGAGGAGAGAAAGTTACCTAATGGTAATTCTTTTTATCTTCCTCAAGTTAGTTTAGATGTATCTAAAAATATAGAGTTATCAGACGATGACCAACAAACGTTCTCTAACTTTTTATCATGGATTCAAAACTATAATGAATACATTATGAAAGAATGGGAACAAAACACAGGCAAGGATATTGCTAAAGAAGATATTGATACTGTAAATAACTTTATTGATATCGACAATAGCGATGTAGCCTAATGAAAAGTAATAATCCTTTCAAGGCACATAGTATTAACTATCTGTCTCCTAGCAGTATTAACACTTATATTAGTGACCCATCTATGTGGGTTGCTAAATATTTGTTTGGTGTTAAATCTGCAGGGGGTGCTAGTGCCATGAGAGGAATTGCAGAAGAGTTTGTGTTAGCAAATAAATTAGAACATGGAAAGTTTGATTTTAATTTACTTGAAACAAAATTCATGTCTTTATGTGCAGATGCCTCTTTAGATTTAGGGGATATTAAAGTTGAGAAAGAAAGAAACGCTTTAAATAAATATGGAACTATACTTGATGAAAATTTTAAATATGATAATTTAAAAGATTATCAAGAAAAAGTTGAAGTTCCAATAGAAGATTTGCCTGTTCCCATTATGGGATATATAGACTTTCGGTTTGAAGGAAAAATTGTTGATTTAAAAACATCATCAAGAATGCCTACAAAACCAACAGAAGCACAAAAAAGACAAATGGCTTTATATTCTATGGCATACCCAAAAGATAGTGTAGACTTATTTTTTGTAACACCAAAAGAGCATAAAGTTTTTACATTAAAAAATCTAACAGAGTATAAAAAGCAATTAAAAAAAGTTGCTTTTGGTATACAAAAGTTTTTGTCTATCAGTGATGATAAGCATGAGTTAGCTTCTTTCGTATTTCCTAACTTCGATTCATGGATGTGGTCAGGAGATATGAAAAATGAAGCTAAAAAAATATGGAGTGTAAAATAATGGCAGACACAAAAAAAATAGAAGAACTGCAAAATGATATTTCCAACATGGAAAAGGAATTAGCCGAAGCTAAAAAAACTCTTCGTGAAATGAAAACAAAAGGCTTACGTGAGGCGATGGAAGCAAAGAAGTTGGCAGACGAAGCAGTAAAAGAAGAAATGAAGGCACTTGGTTATAAGTATAGCAGTTCAGAGTATGAATTTAATCCTTTTGCAGGATGGAGAAGAATACTCTAGTGCCAACAATAGCACATTTAGAAGAAGGCTTTAGAGGTACGTTAGAGCATAGCATAGCCGAAGACTTAAAAAGTAAAAAGGTTAAGTTTGAATATGAGACCATCAGAATAAAATGGTCTTATCTTACTCATCGTACCTATAAGCCTGACTTCATATTAAGTAATGGCATAATTATTGAAGCTAAAGGTTTCTTTCAAGGAAAAGAAAGAACAAGAGCATTAGCTATACAAAAGCAACATCCCTCTCTTGATATTAGATTTATTTTTGGGAATAGTAATAATAAATTATACACAGGTTCTAAAACAACCTATGCACAATGGTGTGAAGAGAATGGATTTAAGTATAGTGATAAGACTATACCTGACGAGTGGTTAAAAGAAACAGGAACTAACAAACACCCTAAAGTAATTAAAATATAAACAGAAGGAGAAAATATGCCAAATCAAAAAAATAAAATACTACCTGAAGATTTTTTAATAAAAGTAAATCCTCATCTTACAAGCACAGGTAAATGGAATGGTGGAATTGAAGTCAGTATCATTCCTAATGTAAATAATCCATTAGATGATGATGATTATTTTCAAATAGAGCATATATGCAAAATGCTATGTGGTAGCTTAAATTATCTAGAGATGGACCATTCATTTAGAGAAAAGATGAATAAGTATGTTGTTGATATCATTGATAAAGACTACATATATAATACTCCTAAAACCAAAGCCGAAATTAAAAAAGAATTTAAAGATAATATAATTTCTGTTGACTTTAAAGATAAAACACGTCATTAGTATGGGTATGTACAGAGAATCTTTAAGAAAAAAATTTAGAGAGATAGGAAATATGGTAAGAAAAGAACAACCTAAATATTTGTCAGGTGTAAAAGAACAAGCACAACAACAATCAGACCACAAACAAACTATGGACATGGTTAATAATCCACCACATTATAATAAGTCAGGAATTGAATGTATTGAAGCTATCAAGGCAATGACAGATAAAGGCTTTCAATATTACTTGCAGGGTAATATTATGAAATACCTTTGGAGATACAGGTATAAAAATGGTGTTGAAGATTTAGAAAAAGCACAATGGTATCTCAGTGAATTAATAGATGAAGTAAAAGATGATAAAGATTAAAATATTTATGACAATAAGTATTGACCCTGAAGAATATCCCATTCCCTCTGATGGAGATGTTACAGAAGACTTTGAAGAATCTCTAAATGATTTCTTCTACGATATAGGGGGAGTAGATATTAAAAATATGAAGATTATTACGGAGACATAAATGCAAAACTATTTACCAACTGACTATCAAAATTTTATTGCTCTATCTCGTTATGCACGATGGAAAGAAGATGAGCAAAGAAGAGAAAATTGGTCTGAAACTGTAGAAAGATACTTTGACTATATGAGTAATCATTTAAATAAAAAACATGGTTACACTTTAACTAGAGCTTTAAAAGAAAAACTAACTAACAGTATTATGTCACTAGGTATTATGCCTAGTATGAGAGCATTAATGACTTCAGGTGTAGCTTTGGATAGATGCCACGTAGCAGGATATAACTGTAGTTATATACCTGTAGATAGTCCACGTTCATTTGATGAGTGTATGTATATTCTTATGTGTGGCACAGGTGTAGGCTTCTCTGTTGAAAGAGAAAATGTAGATAATTTACCCACAGTTAATGAGCACTTTGAAGATAGCACTACGGTCATCACGGTTGCCGATAG
>CEUI01064327.1_pt1 | contig 10833 bp, 2 predicted proteins | sample 531411 | NCBI WGS metagenome assembly CEUI01 (sample SAMEA2622841, study PRJEB7988) | marine metagenome | isolation source: saline water (ENVO:00002010), including
GCACTACTAGACCCAAACCCGCCGTTCATGCTAAATGAGCGTACAGAGGCCCCTAAGAAGGTTTGCTGAACAAATCCTTCGTTTTCATACGTCCACCCACCCATAGAGTAGGACGTTGGAACGGCTCCACTTGAAGGCCACGATTGACCATAAGCCCCGCTGCCGGGAACTATTCCATACAAATTTTCATCATTAAAAGTCATTCTAATTTTCTCGCTAATTAACGACAGTTATTTCAAAGGTTAGTTGTTTTCTTGTTTTGTCTCCACTTTCACACTCCACATCTCCCTCCAAAAGAATTTTTGAGGTCCCTAACGCCAACCCTTCAATCCAAAAACTTGCCTTGTGGGGGCGATCCGTGCCCGGATATGCATTTTCTGTGATATTTGGAGCCCATCCTATCGCCCCATTTTTTGTTATAGTGCCTCTGCCAGTAGAAATATACCATGTCATGCTTCCACCCCATGGTATCCACCCGTTAAAAGCTATACTTACCTCCGTGACTTTCCCAATTGGTATATTTGCATCAATTAACTTTGCGTCTACACTATCACATTTGTCTTTTTCCTCTTCTCCTGCTGGCGACGGATCAGGTTCCGCTGGCGACGGATCAGGTTCCGCTGGCGGCGGATCAGTGGGCACGCCGTCATCACCACCTGTTGTGTCAGACTCTTCGTCGTCTGACGGAGGTGATTCTGGAGGATCGGATATAGGAGGGGTATCCTTTATCTCTGGAGGGTTCCAGTATCCACCAGCCTGCACACATTCTTGCTCGTTGTAAATTGGGAGGCACCTTAGTCTGTTTTGGTTTGGCCACACTCCCCCATATTGTTGATAGCACCCTGAACAGCCAGCTATCTCTGTTTCAGCGGTGGCTGCCCCGGAGTCCCAGACCTCCCTTTTGTCGTTGTAAACATCGAACCCTTGACTTGGTTCAAATATCCACTTAAAGTTTCTTGTTACGGCTTTCTCGTTCCAGTTTCTTATTGTGTTTTTGCTCCCTTTCCGCTTTCCGTAATAATGTATATACTTGTCAAATATATCAAAGTTATCTAGGCCGTATCGTGTCTGCTCCTCCCCTTCTTGATCTGTTGTTTCTGTTGGTATTCCATCCACTATAGCCCTTGAAGCAGGACCGTTGGAAAAATGCGTATAAAGACCCTTTGTCTTACTTCCCGGCCCTCCCAGTGGAGCAAATATTGATTGGTTTATTCCACTGCCTTTTAAAAATACTACGGTGTATTCCCAGTCAACGCCATTCCACCCACTTCTACTAGCCCTGAGCATATCAACATCTGATGCGTATGTTGGATATATTCCTGAATATGTGGGAGAGCCTGAACCGAAAAACTTATTTCCCAGCTCCCACACATCTGTTCCTGCTCCTATAAGAAGGCGTGACGGATATGTGGCGTTTATTCCTGAGTGCGCTGTCTTTAGATTGCTGTATAGGTTGCCAGACGTGTCCCCCGACACAACCGTTCCGGCAGCCCCAAAGTCAAAAAAGATAGCCTCACCAGACCCCACGACGCCGCTAGCCATTCCATATAAAGTTCCACCTTCCCATAGATGGAATTTTCTAGCCTGTTCGCTTAGGGGTCTTTGCACCCAATAGTCTTTTGGATCTCTTGTTCCCATTATCTATCCAGTTCGTAAGTCCAAGAAATGCTGAAATTATAAGAACCCTCCTTTGGAGACCAGCTTTCAGAGGGCGCGCTTATAAAATACTTTCTAACTCCCGGCTCCTTCTCTGGACTCAGTTCTTTTATTATGTTTCTAAGCTGTGTTCTTGTAGGCTCTAGAACACTGGGCTTTAATAGCATCATAGAATTAAATCCGGTTCCATACGATACGTCTGTATAATCCATGATTAAATCTATGCTTAGATCTCTCTTGTATTCCGTTCTTCCTCCGATGTATTGCAAGACCGGCCCCGTCTGTCTTCCTATTACAGGTATTGCCGCAAAAACATCTCCGGGGTATGTGTCATTTACTTGTATATTCTCTGACATAACGCCGGATATAATATTTGTGGGCCTATTGTCAAATTCACAGGCGTATGTAATTTCGCCAGTATACTCATTAATCCCAAGGGAAACAGAATTGGGCTGAGGGTTGAGTTGTACCGCTACCTGATTATTCGCTCTTTTGTAAACATTAGAGGTCAGGCCAAACATTCCACTATTGGTGACTTCATAGTATTTCTTAAGGGCGTTATCATACTTTCCGCTGGCGATTGGATTTTTATGGAAGTTTCCACCCATTCCACTGGGAGGTATTTCAGACAGCCCCTGAACAGTTCCGTCTATACTGACCGTTACAAACGGTGCCTGCCTAGTATTTGTGACAGAAAGGCTGTAGTTTTCATACGCCTTTCCGCTTGCCAATAGCCAGTTTTCGTTTAGCGTATAAGAACCACCTGCCACATCCACCGATTCATTGGCGCTATGGTTAAACCCCCGGTAAGCACCTATAAGATTGAGCGTACCACTGCCGAGTTTAGTAGCGAAAGGATAAGAGGTCAATTGCCTCGCGTTTGGGTATTCAAGATGAACTCCGCTTAACCCATTCTTATCTCCATGTAACTTTACCCTTTGTTGTACGAAATTCTTTGCATTTTCCCATCCAGCTAGTTTTACAACACCAGTACCCGTTGGGTAATAATGATCAACAGCCGTGGCGCTTGTGTTTCTGCTAATTCTGTAAGTATGAGGAAGCCAAGGGTCTGTTTTGACATCACCCGCGCTGTACATTTGTTCGCCCACTCCTTCATCAACCTCTATAGCCCAGTCCTCTGAGAATGATTCAATAAAGGCTCCACTGAGAGCTATGGCAGTTGCTTCGCTGATTCCTCCGGCTGATTCACCGTCGTGTCCGTAGCGTCCACGGTGGTCAGAAGCCAGCGGATTTCCATCAGCATCCATAAGCAAGGAGGAGTTTAGGAGACTGTTCGCCTCAAGAGTTATGGTGTAATCAGACCTCAACAGGGCGTGTTGGTCTTCAAAGCCTATGCTAAGAACTTTTGGATAAATCACAATAGCCGGTTCATCACCATGAACAGGCATTATTTCCATTCTTTGGCCATCTCTAGCAAACAATTCCCTTAGGCACTTTTGCTTGTGGAACATTGCGTCCACCCTGTCTTCATACCTTACTCTTTGCCTATCTGGTTGCTTTAAGCCAATATGAGACCACCCCGTATCAAAAGAATTATAAGGTCCCACAAGAGAACCTTTGGGCATTGACACAGAGGGGTCCCTATAAGGGAAATAGAGTTCAGTTCCGCCAGAAGCGGCGAGAGGAAGCCCATTGTCATCCAACAAAGTTCCGGTTAAAGTTATTGTGTATTTGACACCAAACTTTTCACCGCTGTCAGATTTCTTAATATCTTCATTAATAGAAATCAGGGGCGCTGGCCTTATGACGCAACCCTCTGAACCTCTATTCTTGTAATATACAGTAATAGGCATGTTACTATTTTCCTCTCACTCTAAGATTTAACTGCTCTGTGAGCGTTTGTACCCCACTAATCGCCAAATTCATACCACCAGAGTTAGCGGTTGGACTTATACCACTTGTATGTAATATTAGCCCAGATTCACTTACAAAGTATGCCGATTGCGTGTACATTCCTACTGTATTATACACGCTTGCGACGGCTGGAGTCGCCATATGCAAGTTCATACTTCCGCTTGCTGATAACGCCTCCCCATCTGTATGCAAGTTAAAGTAATTAAATATAATTTCTCCACTAGGAATTTTACCCTCAGCAGAGAGTATATATGGCCTATGTTGGACAAATCCCTTAGTAGCTGGGTCTCTACCAGAAGCTTCTAAGAATAATTCTCCCTGATTATTTGTAAATACCATGCCTGTGGCCTGATACAAGGTGTCAGCACCATCTCTTTGATCAATTATAAGGGGTATATTATATGTTCCAGAAGCTTCACCAAATATCTTTGCTATTATGTAGCTTTCCTGACTTCCGCTTGTAGACGGCTGCTCTCTTAGCATTGCGTCGTATGTATAAACAGCACCAGCGTCTATCAGTGGGTTTGTATCGCTTATGTTTCCACTTGCAAACATGTGGTGAGGAGCACCAACAGCCAGCGTATAATCTCCATCAGCTCTATTTGCTCTATCAATATATACAGATTTTCCGAAGTGGTCATTTTCTGATCCAGACACAGGCAGCGGAGAAGGATCAGAGGTGTAAGATTTCTGTTTTCTGGCGTTGTAGCCCTGCGGAACTATCTTCTCTGCCTCTGTCCATTCTTTAGTTCTGTTTTCCCAGTCGTTCATCTTGTGCTCGTATGTAAATACAGCGCCGTTGTTTAGAACTGGTGAACCACTTGCTAGGAGCTTGTTTCTTAATCCAGACTCCCCAAGATCATAAACGTTGTGCAAAGGTATGTCAAATTCAAAGTTGAATTCTTTTCTTACAAATCCTCCGCTGTAGTGAACACTATTATTAACCCTGTCAAATATATGTTCGTGGTAGTTCTCAAAGTCATGCCCCGGTGCTCCAATCGCAACAAAGTCTTCATCAACACTAATTCCATACCCAAACATATCTCCAATACGGAGCATGTCGGTTAAGTCACCAGCGGTATAGTCATTATCACCAAGTAGAGTTTGAGAGGCCGATAAGTCATTGTAATCATCAATTCCTATGTTTGTATTTGTAGGCTTAATTTTTTGTTTGTATTCCCAAGGTAATCCCGAACCCTTAAGACCTACTCCACTTCCTGTCTGCTCAAAGTAGAACACAGCCCCGGCCCCACCGTTTTGGCTCAAGTTAAGACCAGAAACAGGGGTGACGTTTCCTCCGCTAAACCCGCTGACCTCACCCCATTCAATTGCGGTTTGTCCGGCGAATCCATTAAACGGAGCGCCTGCGATAATCTTCTTGCCTTGAATTCCAACAGAGAACCCAAACAGATCACCCGGATAACCAGATGGATATTCGTCAAAATCTATATGGTCTTTCTTTGTGTCTTGCATCAACTTAGGCATACCACCAACCGCTGTAGCGTCAACATATTCTACAGAATTGATTGTTTCTGTAAACCTTGAAGTTGCCCCAGCCTCGGCTTGTTTACCTTCTTGTATACTTATTTGCTTTTTCTTCTTCTCGACTGTCTCTGGATCTTCTGGTCTTCCAACGGTTGCGGGATCTCTTTTGCTATCTACAAAGAATATACCAGACTGCCTGATTCCACCGCCTCCAAATCTTGAGGCAAGCATTGGCAATCCACTCGCAGCCCAGTACTTATGCGGGCTACCTCTTTCTGGAGCAACAAGTTTCTGCGTATGTTCAAATTGTCTTCCGCCGTCCAGATTTTGCAGCTCAAGCACTCCAGATTCTGAAGGGTCGTATGGCTCTGGAGCATCATTAGAAAAGATTGACTGGCTATTACCTTCTAAGTCAAGTGAATCACGATCATACAGACTTAAGATAAACTCCGCATTAGACAGCTTTCTGTAATCAGAGCAGGCACCCTGAACAATGCTGGCATCACTAATGAGAACTATTCTTGACCTCTTAGTGCCAGCAGAGAAGCTGCTAAACCTTTCTATTTCTTCCGCAACAATAACGGGGCCGTCTGCGATCTTTTTCCCGCCGCATTTGTTTACAGGTTGATCTTCTTCAGGCACCACAGGTTCTTCTGGCATCGCATCCAGCATTTGAAGCATCTCTTCTTCGCTTAACCCCTGAACGTTTGCCATGTCGCTAATGGTTGGCGGCGCGGCTGGCTCAGTGGAAACGCAGTATTTGCTGTTGTCCGTCTTTATTGGTTGAAGTCTTTCTGGGAAAGTATAGACAACTTCTGGGTGTTCTTTATATGTAACTGTTTCGGTGCAGTCGTGTCTTAACAATATCTTCTCGTGTTTAACGTGTGTTGTTTTGTCAATAGGTAGCAAAGCCCCAGAGACAGACACTATTCTGAATGTTCTTGGTTTGTAGTCCAGCTCTTCAGAAATCCTCAGGTTGTTAGCGTCAAAGTAGAGATTGATATTCTCTACGCCAGAAGGAATTCTAACATCTAAATGTCCAACCTCTTCCTTGTTAATAGCTGCGGGAGAACCAATTCCACTAGCAAATACTGCACCCGTTGCATAAGCGTAAGGCTTGTCGTTTGCATCATAATCGGTAACATCATATGTAACCTGACTTACATCATCTTCCCTGTGGTCTGGATTTAACCTTACACTATCTCCGTATAGCGTAATTTTCTTGTTCTCAGTGTATACTTCTCTTACATAGTTGACGAACAACCTGTATCCCGATCCAGCTTCAACTGGGACTCTAAGGTGATTTATTCCACTCTTTATTTGCCAGAATGTGTTAGTTTCAAAGAATGTTCTCTTGATTGGGGTTCCGTAAGATATCAATTCTTTCCCGGTGGCCCCCAAGTCGATAACAACAAAATCTCCACCCGTCCTGTCTCTATTTGGCTGCTGGTCTACCGAAGCCCTAGCCTCCTCATCGGTTGGAACCGGCTCTATCGCAAAGAATTTGGCCTCATGGGAGACATTCTTGCCCTCACACCCCTTGACAATATAGTGGTCATTGTGCATAACCTGCCTCATCTTGCCGCCGTCATTGTCGGCCATCATTTCGGCCCACTTGTCTATGCCGTCTGGATTGTCCTTGGTTGCTGTATGTATCAACAGCGGCTTTATATCTGTCCCCAAGGAGTGGCACAACACCGCAACATTCCTTGCTATAGACTGACTCTTCTCAAGTGTTATAACAAGCGTTTTGTTTCCTAGGTTTAACCATTCCTTTATCTTGGCTGCTTCTGCGCTAGTAGGAACGCCGTTGGGATTAGCAACCCAGCAAACATGTGCTCCGCTAGCTATGCCAGCCGCATTTCCTTCTGAGGTTGTCGTCGCAGCATTTTCTACAACATTGTGCCCCTCCGACTCAAACGCAAGCTTTAAATTTGACAGACTAAAGGCATCCTTGAAACTAGCCCTCTTTGTCCAGCCACCCAGTTGAACAATTGCACCTTTATTTAGCCCGCAATCATACTTTTTATTATCCATTTTTTCTACCAAGTTATAGTAGAAATTCGCGTTTCCATCGGTTACCAAAGATCCATTTGTTGACCTTTGGTCATGACTCATGTTTCTTTCAGATTCAGAGTCTACACATGATATAATAACAACCTTGGAGGTATGGTTTCCAGACCAGTCTTGTTCAGCAGCCAAGAAGCTGTCGTCTTGCACCCTAGCTTCCTTTTTGATCAATTCGTCCTTGGTGGAACCAACCGCCTGAAGAACAGAGTCTCTTCCTTCGTATGGAGCTGGGTCTTGCCAGTTTCCATTATTAACTACTGTTACACCACTATGAGTGGGTTCAACAAACTCAAACTCTTTCTTCTCTATGTGGTCATCTGCAAACTTGTATGTGACATCATTTCTTGTCACCCACTTGTAAACAGGCTCACACTCTGACTTGACTATTTTCTCTCGCCAAGCAGGGTAGATTATTGGGTCAGGAGTGATATACTCAGCAGCAACAAGCAGAGGTTTGGGGTCGTTGTGTGGCTTCTGGATAAGTCCAGCCAGAGGTGGCTCTTCGCATCCAGCACTTCCGTTACCAAATTGGAACGGCCAGTTGATCCACTCTTTAACAACTCTAGGTTCTCCGTTTGCCCCGTATTTTATACACTCCACAATCCACTCAGACCTTAAGTCACCGTTGTGCTGTAGCCAGTTTTCACAGCATGGGGACTTCATAGTTTCCCAATCAGGCATATGCATCCGTATGTCACCAACACCATAAGCGTACATGTTTGGTCGGAATATTTTTGTGTCTCTTGTGTATCGTGGGTCCATGGAAGGAACAACGTTTGGCCTATTCGTGGTTGCGCAGGATGGAAGCGATTCATATTCATTTCTAGCTGGATGTATTCTCATCTTAGACCCCAACTTGCTTAGGATCTTATTTATAATATCGTTGGATTTTTTATACTTACCATTTTCTTCCCAGACCGGATCGTTACCAACAAGAACCAAAGTTCTATCACCAAGAGCCATCCACTCTTTGATATTTCTCATTATTTCGTCACTGGCAGCGTCAACTTCAGGGGTGATAATAAATGCAGTTCCAGCACCCTTTGGTATATCCAAGTCAGAGAAGTGTGTTCTTTGGAAGTCAACCCCAACGTCACTAAACACTGTCTTGAGATTATTATAGTTTCCTGATTCTGAGGGAGACGTGTGGGTGCTCATGTCCACGTTGCCAAACTTAAAGTATTCAACGACCCCGCTGTATGGATGATGTTTTCTTGAGCTAAATACTCTTACTGCACCGGCGTTACAATCAGATGCCCAAGAGCTGGTATAGAAATGCTTAGAATCTTTGTAGTAGACATTTGTGTCGTCAAGCTCATTAAGGCTATCTGTTGGTGCGCCAAACACCATGGTGCTTCCATCTTCATTAACGGCAGCGCTATAACCAAGTCTAGATGTTGGGGCAACACCCTTCTTATCTTCTACTCCGGTTAGTATAAAGCCCCAAGTTCCAGTGTACGGTATATCCCCATATCCAAACTTGTATATCTTCTTGAACTCTTCAATTTGCAAATCTTTTCTAGCCGTGAATTTATCGGTTGCATTAAGCTCCAAGTATACCATTTCTGCGGCAACTCTTCCACCGTAAATTTTTCTATAATCTTCAAATGCGGATATTTCGGCTGTTCTATCGTTATCTTGCAACCATTTATACAGTTGTGAATAGAGCCTTTGTTTCTCTGTTGGTCTGGCTTCATAAGCGGTACAAGCTTCTTCTATGTATGGAGAACCAACAGCAATGAGTTCTGCGTCTTTACTTATTGCTACAGCGTGTCCAAACCTATCAGCCGGATGGAACTGACCTTCTGATGGAGATTTGATTTCTTGAATAAGATTCCAAACGCCACTTTCTTTCTCAAAAATATAGACTCTACCACCGCTAGGCGCAGGAACCTGCAACCCAGACGACTGTAGGACTTGATCACTTGGCTCACCAAGGGTTTCTGTAATAAACCTTAGTCCGCCGTCATTTACAAGCCTACCAGTGTCAAGCAACCCAGAAGCATCCGCGTTAGATATGAGCGTTTTGCTCATTGATACCCAGTCTTCACTGATATCATCTTCTGGTATTACACTCTTGTCGTTTGCTTGAGGCTTAAAGTATTCGTAGAAGTGCCCGCTTTCTTGTACTCCACCAAAAGTCCTTACACCACTAAGGAAGCTATAATCTTTGTAGAACTTTATAAAGTTATCTATAGCAGGCTGTACCTTTTTCCTTCCCAGTGTTCTACTGGGGTCAACATACAAACCGAACAATGGCGGTATTCCACTGTGTATTTTGTCTCCATCGTATGGGAAAGCTTCCATGAAGCCTTCCTTGATGCCGCTTAGCATGTCACTGGAGTTATCTGGATTCAAGATGTGGAGAGGGATCTTTTTATGGATCATCCACTCAGGGACGTTTGAGTTTGTGTTTACATTTCCATAGGCACCATTTGTCGCCTGTATAATGACCACCTTGAGATCAATATGAACCGCCGGATCTGCGTAGTATTTCCAGAGATGGTTCTGCTCAAGCACCTTGTCATATATTGAGTTAGCACTATCTTGTTGATACTTGAACTCATCTGTTACAATCATCAAACCAACAGACACGCCGGATGTAGATATGCCACCAAATATTCCAGACCAAGTTGCGCCGGGAGCACCAACAACAGCAATTTCTCTGTCTTCGTCGAACATCCCCCCGCTACCGCGTACAACGCCAAGGTCTACTGAATGTCCAAGCTGTCTGCCCTTTTGTCCAACTTGCCACAATCTCTTTTGTATAGGTGGTAATCCGGGGAAGGCCACTACAGACTTTCCAGACTCAGCATACTCATCTCTATAACCAGAAGGTAGAACCAGCTTTTCTTCAAAGCTCCAGAAGCCCTTGCTACCACTTGTTGCCAAAGCGTTTCTTCTGTAGAGGAACACCGCGCCAGCTTCCTCTAGATATCCGCTTCCTCCCCCGTCGAAGGTGTGGTATGGAGCGCCAACAGCCAGCAAGTCGCCTTTAACTGAGGTTGACCTTCCGTATCCATCCCCAGTATTTCTTCCAGATGGGTGTTGCGGGTATGGGTAATCTCCTACAATCTTGAACCCGGAGAAGTTAATGTCATCAATAGTCCCATATTCCCACTCTTCCCACTCGTTTGGTATTTTAATCTGCTTCTTGTTTCCAGACTTACCTTTTATGGTTACATCATATGGTGAGTTCGGCCTTAATCCAGTAACTTTTCTTATGCCGTAATAATCGCCGCTATAGGAATATGTGAGGTTTGTATAAGTGTTGGCCGCTCTGAATATTCCTCCATCAACACACTGCTCTTCGCTCCACATAGTTCCGTGGGTATTGATTTCTCTTTCTACGCAGGTTCCTTTGCTGTCACAGTCACCATAGCACAACAAATCCACTCCACGTATCTCATCATCAGCAGCGATGGATGCGTATGTGTTATCGTCTACCTCGATTGCAACACCCGGATGCTTCCCATTCCATCTCAGAAGGTTTGTGTGGGAATAGCTATGGTTTGAAACCACTAGCGGCATACTTCCTGAAATTTGATTTGCAGGAACGGGGTTGTTCAGAATCAGGTTCATTACCCCACTCTTGTAGGGGCTGTCCTTATTGACTATGAACAGATTCATGTGGCGGTCTACATAGTCGCTTTCCCGCTTGTTAACACCACGTAAACTCATGGGCATCAAGCCAGAAAGCGTGCCCTTGTCAGCTTCATACTTACCATTATATAAAGTCATTGGTAA